>JAEEGL015709752.1_pt1 | contig 13174 bp, 9 predicted proteins | sample 9134231 | NCBI WGS metagenome assembly JAEEGL01 (sample SAMN16246548, study PRJNA631951) | gut metagenome | biome: gut microbiome; feature: rumen; material: fiber-attached | host: Bos | place: Iran: Karaj | collected 2018-10
ACCCCAACGGAGTAATAGCGAACTGGATGCGTAACCGCAATACCGTGGAATTTCTTGGTATATGGGAGACGCTTCACAACCCTAATTTTAACCCCCTCGAATTCGAGGGGTTTAGAAAAGAGGCTGGTTTGAATGCTTTCACGCTTTCGCCTACTCGTTGGATTGAAGCCACTAATGCTATTGGGATTGTTTCGCAAGCGGGACGCTATGGAGGAACATTTGCCCAAACCGATATAGCCTTTGAGTTCGCATCGTGGATTTCCGTTGAGTTCCGCCTTTACCTTGTAATGGAGTTCCAACGTTTGAAGGCAAAGGAACAGGAATTATTGGGGTGGACTGCCAAAAGAGAACTCTCTAAGATTAACTACCGCATTCATACGGATGCAATCAAGAGCCACTTGATTCCAGAAGAAATCACATCGGCACAGGCAGGTATCATCTATGCAGAAGAGGCTGACGTTTTGAATGTAGCTATGTTCGGAATGACTGCCAAGCAGTGGCGGGAGGCCAATCCCGATTTGAAAGGCAATATCCGTGACTATGCCACTATCAATGAATTGATATGCCTGTCGAATATGGAGAATATTAATGCTGTGCTTATTAATGACGGAATGCCACAGGGCGAAAGACTTGTGAAACTCAATCAGATTGCCATTCAGCAGATGCAAGTGCTGGAAGGGGCTAACAGCAATAGAAAACTGCTAAAATAGAAAATAACGGTTATTTAAGTTTGAAATAATATGCGTAGATGATGAAAAAGTATATTTCATTAAGTATTACACTGCTAATAGTTTTCGTATTGGGGTTGTATTGGAAAGTTTTTCACGATGGACTTTCTAATAATTCTACCGATTGGGGAAATTTTGGAGGCTATTTTAACGGGGTATTAACACCTATTCTCACAATCATAAATATTTTCGTATTTGTCAGCATTTCTATGAAAATCTCTATGCTTGATGACAAACGAGCAGACAGAGAATCACAAGGACAAAAAGATTTGATGCTGATGCAATTTCGGAAAATTGAAATAGACAATTTTGAAAAGGTTATGGACGAAGCCTTGGTTCCTTCCTTGCAACTTGCCATAAGTAAAGAGGCTCTGGCTCGTCCAATTATTCTTGCGGATATGTATCTACAAACTTTCCTGAAATCAAAACTCAGTCTGTTTAACTTATCAGAAGAAAATGAGGTCACCCAATCTATATTAAAACTGAAAAATGAAATAAATTGTTATCATAAAAAGTTTATTGGGAACGAGATCTTAGATGGAAACGATATTGTCAACTTGTTAGAATTGAAATCTATAATAGTTAGAGGTCTTCAAAATATTACTATAAAAAGTACAAAAGTGAAGTATGGGAAAAGTTGAAAAATTATGTATTAAGGTTCTTGAATATGCAAAGAATCACAAAATGAAAATTTCAGAAGAAGAATTTCATGAGATTTGTGGCAAATACACGGATAATGTATTAGCCGAATTACATAATAAAAAGATTGGTACTTATGTCAGTGGATACAAATCAATTTGGTCAATCAAACAAGACCTTTTAGAATCAGCTCTATCTAATTACAAATCAATGGAGAGGGACAGAAGTCGCTCTCTTTGGAAATGGATTATTGGTTTAATCATTTCAGTGACAGGTGTTATTGCGGCATTCTTGTACTGAATATTAAATAGGATTCTAAAGATGGAAGAAAGGCGGTTTAGTCCGACTACCCTTAAATTTGGCAAAGTGTTGTTATAATTGGATTCAATGTGGTGATAACATCCCCAAATGCTTATGCGTGGAATCTACTGATAGAAGATAGGCTAAGACACCCAGTCTACTATAGTTTTGAATGTTATAGATGTGACAGATTAAAATCATTTGTGCATAATCTTTTATTCTCATAATCCACCTCCAAAAGCTTCTTTTTTCCTTTTCAGTTCATTTTCCCTTGCTTTCTTTTCTTGTTCTTCATTTCTTTTTTTCTCTTCTTTTGCTTTATAAATAGCACTTGCTGTGGTTGGTTGCACAAAGGATATAAATACGGCCCAAATCTCAGTACTTAACAATCCTTCCCTGCTCTTATATGAAGAAGTTGCATATACCGAAATATCCTTATGGCTAAAATGCCAATTCTGAGTACTCCCATTAGGCTTCCCGTATTTCTTTGAAAAAGAACCTATAATGTGCTGAACCTGATCAGAACCATCATTGTCTTCTTCATATTCATGTGCGTCATGATAATAATACCGAGTCCACTCATTGTCCGATATTAATTTCAAAGAATATAATTTGTTGTTATGAAATTCAGAATCCAATATTTTAAAATCATAGTCAGATATTGATATGTTCCCTCCCGTTTCTCTGTCTATTCTTGCCTTCAAATTGTCAAAAGCAGATTTTGACATACCAAACAAGAACTTCCCAAATATTGTATCACCTTCCCTTTCATACAATTTTCTTGATTCTTCAGCGATAAGAATAGAATCTTTCTGATACTGTATGGAATCTTCAATGTGCTTAATGCTATCCTGTCTTGCCTGCTCTGCAAATATCAATTTGTTCTCTTCACGTCTTATTGCCCATTCTTTATCTCTTCTTATGCTTGAATTATGTTCAGACCATGCGATGAGGCCAAATGTAATGCCAAATCCTATCACACCTATAAGCGTAAGTAATCCTTTGTTATTGTTGTCCATAGTTGCTACAATAAGTGTAAGAAGCGATGCCCCACCGACTATCCACTCGATAGCAGTTTCAATACCTTCGCTAAAACCCGTAGCGAAAACCATGAGAATCAAAGCAACAACTCCAATAATTGTCCAAACAATGGGTTTTCTAATCTTCTTTTTCATAAAACAGTCTTAAAGATATTATTTATTCGTTACTTACATACTTCTAAATGTGAAATGCGCAGGACATTCCTACGCACTCCCGGCTCACCACAAGCCTCTGTAACCGTTGAAACGCCTGCGCACTATGCGCCGACGCCCTTGTTACAGATTTGCTCTATTTTTCTGAGGTGGTGATTGGGAGTGTAGAGCTTATTATGTCTTTTGTTCCGAAGAACGCTGCAAAATTAGTAAAAATCTATGAGATTTCAATCAAAAAAAGAAAGAAAACAACAAAAACACATGCCAATAACAAGAAAAGGGATAGGCTTATCGCCTAATTCCTTTCCTTTGTGACTCACTTTGTCCTATTCTAAACTGCTCCTTAAACCATTGAGCAATGGGTGTTTGGTTGATATGTAGGAACAAGTTTCGTTTCTCGTCTCTTATCACTCGTGCCGAAACATTATCAGCAAGAGCATTCCGTCTGTACTCATTGGAGTGAAGCCATCCACTATAGTTGATAGTGTGCCCATGCATCAACTTGTCTGTCTGTTCTTCGTTAAACCCATATTGCAGACATTCACGCTCCATGTTAAGGAACCGCTTGAAACTTGGGAACCACTGATATGCCTTATCAAGAATCCTTTTTAGGTTGATGATTTCCTGTTGGTGCTGCTCGTTGGCCCTGTTCATTTCCCTTGCATGGTTGTCCTTCAACTGCTGAATATCAGCGTGTAGTCTCTCAATCTGGTCATTCAAATCTTCAATCTCCCTATGCAATTGGGCGTTTTCTTTCTTCAGTCTGCTCACCTTATTACCGCTAAGAAGAGAATTCACTCCGTTGAGTACACTCGTAGCAGTCTTCGTGGCAGAGTTCTTCAGTTCTTCCGTCTTAGCCTCTGCCTTGATGCGGGCAAGGTCTTTCTTTGCCCGTTCTGCCTCGGCTATCACCAGGCTTGCCTTTTCCTGTTTTTCCAGAAGTTGCGAAATGTTAGCCTGTAAGTTCTCGCCTTGTGCAATAAGGCTGCGATAATACTCATGCGTGGAAATGTGCTGCGCCTCTGATCCTTTGGTGCCTCGCTGCAGTCCGTATGCTGCCATCTGCACAGCATAGGTATCCTGATAGCGTATTAGGTTGGCGCGGCTCATTACCTCGTCTGCACACAGACGGGGTCCAGGGGCTTTCGTCCTGTATCTCTTCTTGACTGTCTGCTCCTTTTTCTGCTTCTTACGTTCTCCAATGACGATGGGAACAATGGTGGCATGAAGATGGGGTGTTTCCTCGTCCATGTGCAGCACTGCCGACACCACATTATCCGCTCCATAGGTCTTGCGGAGCCAGTCAACGTTATCCTGACACCACTCGTCAAGTCTGCCGTTTTTCTCTATCTGCTCCATGTCTGCATGGGTGCCTGTCAGTACAATGCGGATGGCTTGTACCTGGTTCTTGCCTATCTTGCGTGTTAGCCCTGCCGTATTGAGGCGGTGCTGTATGGCTTCCGTCCTGTTGCGGACTTCTTCAGGGAACTGGATAAGTTCTCGGTTGAGGTACGTCCGCTTCGGATTGGCATTCTTGGGTTGTATGGTTCTCTCGATGTGGGCAGACATGCCGCTGTCTGCGTCCTTTGCTTTTTCTAAGTGTAATACTGCGTATCCCATTGGCTATATTTTTTTAGTTTGTTTACGATGTTTTTTGTTCGGCTCTCATTTCTGTTCGTGTTCGGCTTGTGCCGACGGCCTTGGCAGGGTGTCCAGAGGGGGGCAGCCCCTCGGCCTATTGGGGATTTTCAGCGTTGTGGTAACAATGCGGCTCGAAAAATCCCCTAATAGGCTACGATATTTTCCGCTTGTGGGAAATATCCGTACTTGCGCCAGCATGGACTTATCGCCCTATCCTTCCGGTATGTTGCAACGTTGCAACGGACGGATGGACTGATGGAGAGATAGACATAGTGTGTTAGAACGTTCCATCGTTCCAACACGCCATCCCTCCTAAAAGTCTTTCTGAAACTATCCCCGCTGTTTCCTGTTAGTTCGCTGTTCCTGTCGTGGCGGTCAGTATCACCTCAAAGGGCTTGTGGTTACGACTGATACGCTCCGTCAGTTCCCTGCGGACTGCCCTTGCCTGATAGGAGTTAAGGTGAAAGGCAAGTAGCAAGACTACCTCCATATTATACAAGGTGATGTATAGACCTTGCTGTTGCTTGATATTCCGCTCTGCCTCGTATGGTCTCACCAATTCCTCCTTGTAGAGTGTTTTGATGGTATTTCTCAACTTGGGGATGAACACTCCGAAGAGGTCAACCAATTCCGATTCACTCATCCAAATCTCTCCTCTCGGTATTGTCAGTTCTCTGTATTCGCTATACTCACTCCATTCTATGATGTTTCTCTTTTCCATAGTCCTATGCCATTTTAATGTTACTGAATGATGCGTTGAGTTTGTCGCCTAGCATCGTTAAGTCGTCGTTCAACTTCTGGGAGGTGATGCGGGCATAAATTTGAGTAGTGACGATATTCGTATGACCCAACACACGGCTGACGCTCTCTATCGGCATACCCTTCGATAGCGCGAGCGTGGCCTAGGAATGGCGCCCACAATGCAGGCTGATCTGCTTCTCTATCCTACAGGCAGAGATTACCTTCTTCAGCTTCTTGCAGATAGGCCAGTAGTTGAGATTGCCGAAAACGTATTTATCTTCTTGCAGGTGCTTGTATCGCTCTATGATCTGCAAGGGAACATCCATCAGTTTCACCTGAAAGGGTACGTTGGTCTTTTGGCGATGCGACACAATCCACTTGTCGCCGTTGATGTCAACAATGTTATCTGTTGTCAGGTTCTTCACGTCCACAAACGCCAATGCCGTCCAGCAGATAAAGACGAAGATGTCGCGCACAAAAGCCAAGTCCGCATCCTCAAACTCATGGGTCATCACCAACTTCAACTCATCCTCCGTCAAGAATTCACGTTCCTTGCAGTTCGAGCTTATATGAAACTGGGCAAAGGGATTACGGGGTATCTTGCCATTATAGTGCGCTCTCATTACCACACCCTTCAGCCACATGCAGCGTTGCCAGATAGTTCCGCTCGCCAAACCTCTATCCGTACTAAGGTAGGCTGCGAACTCTTCGATGAAGTCTGGTGTCAACTCCAGCATCGACATGTCTGAACGGCGATAATGCAACTGGATGAAAGTTGCTACATCCTTTCTTGACAACTGCATAGCCCAAAGTGCGCTTTGCACTCTGTCTATACCTACACGTTTCTTGAAGCTGGCAATGTCCTTATCAAAGGCGTTGAGCAACGTCTCATATTCGCTACCGAAACCTTGATAGGCATTCCGTACCATCTCTGCGGTTACGAATCCTTCTTTGTCAGACAGATTCTGATAGTGTTTGATAAGCTGCGCTTTGATATAGTCCAAGTCACGGTTGAGTTGCAAGGCTTCACAGCTTCGCCCTTTGGCACGATTACCATTCACATCCCACATTGCCAATGGGATGCTCTGCTTACAACGGAACTGCGATTGCGTACCGTTAATGGTCACCCTGCCCATGATGGGTACGATACCGTTCTTCAATTTGCTCTTGTTCGCATAGAACAATACACTAAATGTGCTTCTTGACATAATTCTTTCTCCAATGTTTAAATTCGGACTGCAAAATTACTATGTTTTGAGCAATCATCCACTACGCAAATCGCGGCAGATTGGGGAAAGTCTGTAGCGAAGTGTTAAAAGTTTAGGTCGGCTGTGACAATCAGAGACTTACAAGTGCCAACTGCTGCCACTTACTTACCCTTCAAACTTGGATGCGAGGGTTACGAATTGGAAACCTAACTCTTGCCGCAATCTTCCCAGATTTGCGTATAGCCCTCCGACCGAACTTCCTCGTTTTGCCTCGAAATTCCTTTATACATGCGCTTTCTTGCGTTAATTCTCCGAAATTGCTCGTTTGTTACAAGCTTTTTTCGTAACTTTGCTGCGTTTTTAAGAATATAAACGTTTATATATATGAGAATATTGAAGCAGATCCTGCCAGATATCCTGGTAGTAGTGTTTTTTGCAGTTATATCATTCGCATACTTCTTCCCGGCTGACATAGAGGGCAGAATCCTTTACCGGCATGATGCTTCAGCCGGTGTGGGCGCCGGTCAGGAGTCGTCGGAATACCTCCAGCGGACGGGAGAGCGTACCCGGTGGACGAATTCCACGTTCAGTGGTATGCCTACCTATCAGACAGCCCCTTCGTATAAGAGTACGGATGGTTTGTCGAAGGTGATGAATGCCTACCACCTGTGGTTCCCGGAGAATGTGTGGTATGTCTTCGTCTATCTGCTGGGATTCTATATCCTATTGCGTGCCTTCGACTTCCGTCAGTGGATGGCTGCCTTGGGAGCTGTGATATGGGCCTTCTCCAGTTATTTCTTCATCATCATCGCCGCCGGACATATCTGGAAGGTGATGGCGTTGGCATACCTGCCGCCGATGATAGCGGGTATCGTGTTGAGTTACAAGGGGAAATATCTCTGGGGACTGGTGGTGACGGCTATCTTTGCTGCCTTCGAGGTGAAAGCCAACCATGTGCAGATGACATATTATTATCTGTTCATTATTCTCTTTATGGTGATCGCTTATCTGGTGGATGCTATCCGTCAGCATAAGATACAACATTTCCTGAAGGCTACGGCGGCATGTGCCATCGGTGGACTGCTCGGTCTCTGTCTGAATATCAGTAACCTGTATCATACCTGGCAGTATTCGCAGGAGTCGATGCGTGGGAAGAGTGAACTGGTGAAGGAAAACAGCAGTAACCAGACAAGCAGCGGACTCGACAGGGATTATATCACGCAGTGGAGCTATGGCATCGGAGAGACATGGACATTGCTCGTGCCAAATACCAAGGGTGGGGCATCCATCCCGTTGAGCCAGAATAAGATAGCCATGAACAAGGCTAATCCGGAGTTCATGCAACTGTACCAGCAGCTCGGACAATACTGGGGTGAGCAGCCGGGAACCAGTGGACCGGTATATGTGGGAGCCTTTGTGCTTATGCTCTTTATCCTCGGACTGTTTATCGTGAAAGGACCGATGAAGTGGGCATTGCTTGCTGCCACGATCCTGAGCATCCTCCTCTCATGGGGTAGGAACTTCATGGGATTCACGGATTTCTTCCTCGACTATATCCCGATGTATGCGAAATTCCGAACGGTAGCCTCTATCTTGGTGATCGCTGAGTTTACCATCCCTCTGTTGGCGATGCTCGCATTGAAGAAGATCGTGGAGGACCCGGCTATTCTGACAAAGAATATGAAAGCGTTGGGCGCCAGTTGGCTGTTGACAGCCGGTATCGCCCTGCTCTTTGCCCTAATGCCGTCGGTATTCTTCTCCTCCTTCGTTTCTACTACTGAGATGCACGCCCTGCAGAATGGCATACCCCAGGAATATCTCGGTCCGCTGATTAGTAACCTTACGGAGATGCGTCAGGCGATGTTCACCTCCGATTGCTGGCGTTCTTTCTTCCTGATCACCATCGGTACCTTCCTGTTGTTGCTCTATCGTTACAATAAAATCAAGAGTGAGTATCTCGTGGGTATCTTACTGGTGATGTGTCTCTTGGATATGTGGATGGTGAACAAACGCTATCTGAATGATGAGATGTTCGTTGACAAAACCGAGCGTGACGCCCCTCAAGCCAAGACGAAGACCGATGACTTTATCTTGCAGGATACCACAGACTGTCGTAACTATCGTGTGCTGAACCTGGCTTCGAACACTTTCAATGAGAATGAGACATCCTATTACCATAAGAGCATCGGTGGTTATCATGCCGCCAAACTTCGTCGTTATCAGGAACTGATTGATGCACATATCTCACCTGAGATGACCAGGATGTTCTCCACCATCGCTGAGGCTGCGGGGGATATGACAAAGGTTAACGGCGACAGTATCTATCCGATTTTGAACATGCTAAATACACGCTATGTGATCATGCCATTGCAGGGTGGTGAGACCGTGCCTGTGAAGAACCCGTATGCTTACGGTAACGCATGGTTTGTGGATAAGATCCTGTACGTGGACAATGCGAACCAAGAACTCGACACCACGGGAAAGATCAGTCTGCGTCATGAGTCCGTGGCTGACAAGAAATTCCAGGAAGTGCTCGGTGAGAGTGTCGTGCAAGACGAAGTATCGGTGGTTACCCTCTCCTCTTATGAGCCTAACGAACTGAAATATGAGACATCCTCCGGAAAGGGTGGCATCGTGGTGTTCTCAGAGATTTATTATCCTGGATGGACAGCTACTATCGACGGCAATGTCGCCAAACTGGGACGTGCTGACTATGTGCTGCGTGCCTTGAAGGTGCCCGCAGGCAAGCATCAGATCGTGCTCACCTTCAAACCGAAGTCGATCCATACGACGGAAACCATCGCTTACGTGGCCGGCATCATCCTCTTGCTGGCGCTTCTGGCCGTGTGTTATGTTGAATACAAGAAAAGGAAAAAAGCATGAAGAAGCTATTGTCACTTCCTCCTAACCTCGTAAGTTGTTTCCACGATATCACGGGGAAGAACAAGGAAGAATGGTTTTGTACCAACGACCCCGTCGGAAAGAAACTGGGCAGTGGCGGGGGCAGCACATGGCTGTTGACAGCGGCTTACCGCGATTGGCAACGACAGCAGGGAGGAGACACTGCCGGACAAGGTGATTTCGATACCTGGCTGGCATCGGAGCAGCGTATCCTGCTGCATGCCGGCGGACAGAGTAGGCGCTTGCCTGCCTATGCTCCATCCGGAAAGATTCTCACCCCTATACCTGTCTTCCGCTGGGAACGCGGTCAGCGATTGGAACAAGACCTGCTGTCTTTGCAGATACCTCTCTATGAGCGTATCATGCAGAAAGCACCGAAGACCATCCATACGATGATCGTGAGCGGGGATGTATATATAAGGGCTACAAAACCTCTTCAGCAGATACCTGAGGCTGATGTGATCTGTTACGGATTGTGGTTGACACCGGAGATTGCCAGTCATCACGGGGTGTATGTGTCTTCCAGACAGCATCCCACCACCTTGGAATATATGTTACAGAAACCCTCTGTGCAGACATTGGGTGAACTACAGAAAGACCATTTCTACCTTACCGATATCGGTATATGGTTGTTTTCCGACAAAGCCGTCAAACGGTTGATGGAACGTTCCGTACGTGATGGTGAGATCATCAATTATGACATGTACGGCACTTTCGGACGGGCGTTGGGAACAAATCCACAGTTAGACGATGAATTGCTGAAGGATCTGACAGTGGTAGTATTACCGTTGCCCGGTGGGGAGTTTTACCATTATGGCACATCCCACGAGATTATTTCCTCTACCTTGAGCATTCAGAATCTGGTTCACGACCAGCGGGAGTGGCTTCATCACTCACGTAAGCCCCATCCTTCGATGTTCGTGCAGAATGCTTTCATAGAGACAGAGATAACGGAAGCCAACCAACAACTGTGGATAGAGAACAGTTGGGTGGGCTTAGGTTTCCATCTGGCCAACAAGAATATCCTTACCGGTATACCTGAGAACCATTGGGAGATAACCCTTCGCAGTGGGGATTGCATCGATGTTATACCTATCGGTGAGGAGGAATATGCCGTTCGACCATACGGTTTTGACGATCTCTTCCGTGGGGCGTTGGCAGACGAGAAGACATTATATCTGGGTAAACCTTTTGTTCAGTGGGCAAAAGAAAGAGAACTGGATATCAACATAATAGAAGGAAATGAGGACTTGCAGTCAGCAAGGATATTCCCAGTCTGTAAAAACATTGATGATATCGGACTGTTGTTACGATGGATGATGCATGATCCTTCCCTGACCATGGCTCGTCACTTCTGGCGGGAATGTCGTAAGATAAGTGCCGACGAGATAAGTGCAGAAGCTAATTTACGTCGTCTGACACAACAGCGTGATGCGTTCAGGGCAGACAACTGGCGTGCATTAGCCCGTAATTATGAACATAGCGTGTTCTATCAAGTTGATTTGCTCGATGCTGCCCAGGCATTTCATCAGAATGACATCCCGTTGCCTCTGCCTATCTCCAAGGATGCACCGTTGTTGACACAGATACACGACCAGATGTTCCGCAGTGAGGTGTTAAGGTTACAGGGTGATGAGATGCTGGCACAGAGCAAACAACATGAGCAGCAGGCCTTCTCATTGTTGAGGGAAGGATTTACCGGAAGGGTACTGCAGGAAAAACAGACACCGGTGAAGTCGGTCTATCACGATCAGATCGTATGGGCCCGTTCCCCTGTGAGAATAGACATCGCCGGTGGTTGGACAGATACTCCTCCTTACTGTCTGATGGAGGGAGGAAACGTGGTGAACATAGCCATTGAACTGAATGGACAACCCCCGTTGCAGACATATATCCGACCGTGTCCGCAGCATCATATCGTGCTCAGAAGCATAGACTTAGGAGCGATGGAGGTGGTGGAGGATTACGCACAACTGTCTGACTTCAACAAGGTGGGCAGTCCGTTCTCCATCCCCAAGGCAGCCCTTGCCTTATCCGGCTTCCTTCCGGGCTTTAGCACAGAACCCTATGATAGTCTTGAACATCAGTTGCAGGCTTTCGGCAGTGGTATAGAGATAACCCTCTTGTCGGCAGTGCCTGCAGGCAGTGGTCTGGGCACCAGCAGTATCCTTGCTGCTACGGTCTTAGGTGCTCTGAATGATTTCTGCGGACTGGCATGGGATAAGAATGAGATCGGTAACCGTACACTGGTGCTTGAGCAGTTGCTGACCACCGGTGGCGGATGGCAGGACCAGTATGGCGGATTACTGAGAGGTGTCAAACTCCTTCAGACTGATCGTGGCTTTGAGCAAACACCTGTGGTACGCTGGTTGCCGACCGAACTGTTTACCCAACCCGAATACAAACCTTGTCATCTGTTGTATTATACCGGCATCACCCGTACGGCAAAAGGCATCCTCGCAGAGATCGTCAGAAGGATGTTCCTCAACGAACATCATGAGCTGGAGCTCCTCCGAGAGATGAAACATCATGCGATGGATATGTATGAGACCATCCAACTGGCTAACTTCGAGAAGATGGGTAGGTTGGTGGGTAAGACGTGGATGCAGAATATGACGATCGACAGTGGTACCTGTCCGCCGGCGATTGCCCAGATGATCAACATGGTGGATGACCTGTGTCTGGGTTATAAGCTCTGTGGGGCCGGTGGCGGAGGATTCCTCTATCTCGTGGCAAAAGATACTGAGGCAGCTGCACGGGTGAAACAGATCCTTCACGAACGGCGGTTGAACGACAGTGCACGCTTCGTAGAGATGTCGCTCAGCAGAGAGGGTTTACAGGTGAGTAGGAGTTAACCATATAGATACGGAGGAATGATGGAGTTCAGGACGAAGGTGATTATCCCACGCAGCAACTGGCAGTTTGAGCCTTGTGAGAAAGTGCTGTTTGTCGGTTCTTGCTTCGCAGAGCATGTCGGCAGGCGTTTCACCCAGGAGAAATTCCGTACGGTCATCAATCCTTTCGGCGTGATGTACAATCCTGTCAGTGTGGGACATACGATAGACAGGCTGTTGTCATCCGATGCGTCTCTTCAAGAGGATGTCGTCTCATTGATGAATGTTGATGACCGGCTCAGTAAGGTGGTGATCACCCTGGGTACTAATCATGTGTATATCCTGAAGGAAACGGGTGAGGTGGTGGATAACTGTCAGAAACGTCCTGCAGTCCTCTTTGAGGAAAAAGCTTTGACCGTGAAAGAATGTGCTCAGTCATTGTTCTCTACCATCGGGAAACTGGTGGCATGGAACCCACAGATACAGATCCTCATCACCGTCAGTCCGATCCGTTATGCCAAATACGGGTATCACGAGAGTAATCTCTCAAAAGCTACGCTCTTGCTGGCTTGTCAGCAGGCCGTGGAGCATGAGCCTGATCATGTGACCTATTTCCCCGCTTATGAGATTATGAACGATGAGTTGCGCGACTACCGTTTTTATGCCGCCGATATGCTCCATCCTTCTGAGCAGGCTGTGGAATATATCTGGGAACGACTCTCGGAGCATTTCTTCTCAGAGGCAACCCTTCAGTTCCTGGAGGATTACCGGCCCGTCCGTCAGGCCCTGAATCACCGGCCTTTTAGGCCCGAAAGCCCGGCCTATAGTACCTTTTTGAGAAATACAAAGGAAAAGGTGGGGCAGTTGTCAGAAAAATATCCTACCTTTGCCCTTACAGAGGAGGAAAGAAAACTTTTAGAAAGGAATAACTTATGATCTATCCTATAGAGAAAGTAACAGCCTTGATAGGTGCACGCTGTTTTGGAAGA
>JAEEGL016859096.1_pt1 | contig 13174 bp, 12 predicted proteins | sample 9134231 | NCBI WGS metagenome assembly JAEEGL01 (sample SAMN16246548, study PRJNA631951) | gut metagenome | biome: gut microbiome; feature: rumen; material: fiber-attached | host: Bos | place: Iran: Karaj | collected 2018-10
CTGAAGCGTAATCTTAGTAAATGCATCCAATGCTCCAAACGGCTCATCTAAAAGTAATATCTTAGGTTTATTAATTAACGTTCTTGCAATACTTACCCTCTGCTTCATTCCACCTGATAATTGAGAAGGTAGAGCTTTTGCAAAATCCTTAAGTCCCACCAACTCAATGTAATAATCAACAAGGTCTTTCTTCTCCTGCTTTGTTATATCTTTTCTGGCAATTCCAAACTCGATATTTTTAGCAACAGTCTTCCATGGAAACAATCTAGGCTCCTGAAAAATCAATCCAACCTCCGTACTATCCACTTCATATGGATTTTTACCGTTAACGGTGATTTCTCCCTCTGTTGCCTCCTCAAGTCCTATCATAAGTTTTAGCAGAGTACTTTTTCCACAACCGGAAGAGCCGACTATACTTAGAATTTCACCATCATTTATACTTAAATTAATATCCCTTAAGACCTCAATATTGTCATTATTGATTTGAAAGAGTTTCTTAACGTTTTTAATTTCTACTGTCATTCTTTACACCTCTATCCGACTCCCAGTATATAATCCTATTCTGAATGTACTGCATCAAAAGATCTATCAATAAGCCAATGATTCCGATTGCTATAATACCGATAAACAAAAGTGCCGGCTTCGACATTTCTCTGGCATACATGATCAAATATCCTACACCAACCGTAGATGCTATCATTTCAGCTGCCACAACACATGACCAGGCTGTACTTATACCAAGTCTAAGTCCGGTAAATATTGAAGGTAATGCTGACGGAATAATTACATCCTTCAGTATTACAGGCTTACTTTTTCCAAATATTTTTGCGACCTCGACAAGCTTCTTATCCGCCTGCGAAATACCGGTAATGGTATTTAACAGACATGGCCAGAAAGCTCCAACAAATATCAGTGCAATCTTTGAATCCTCTCCTATACCTAGTGCAAGTATGAAAAGCGGAATACATGCTATCGGAGGGATAGGTCTTAATATTCCTATCAAAAGTATGAACGCCTGATTAAGCTTAGAGTAAAGACCTATCAAAATCCCCAGAAGAATTCCTGTCAAAGCTCCGATTATATAACCATGTAAAACACGTTTAAAGCTTACCAGTATATGACCCATAAGACTCCCGTCTTCTATAACCTTAGCAAACTGAATATTAATCTTATGAGGAGTCGGAACAATTGACTGGTTAAACCATGAGTTATTACTTCCAACCACCCACAAAACTATGATTAATACTGGCAGGATTACAGAGATAATAAATGCTGTTATTCTATTGTCCGGTATTAAACTTTTCTTCTTTGATTTCATAGTCACTCCTTATGCATATTTATCCAAATGAACATATAATGGGTATTTCTCCTTATGCTGACTCTGTTGATATTTATAAGTCTGCTCATATACCTCTTCCGGTTCAATGTAATATACAGCAACCAGATCGTTATCTTTATTCCTCTCTTCTGCTAATCGATAGTATTTCTCATATTCTTTTCCGAAAACTCTTGTTCTTACAGGTTTACCTTTAATCACAAAGCTTCTCTTGTCAGATCCAACAATCGTAATTGAAATCTTCTTGTCATACCATATGCTGTATACCATATTCACATTAGTCTGGGACTTCTCGAAAAATTCCAAATAAATTAACCGTCCTTCTTCATCTACCGTTAAAGACTGTTTTACCGCTGAGTGCACCTCTCCTTCCGGAGAGATGGTAGCGATAATTTTAAGAGATGTCTCATTAAGAATAATGTCTTTTAATTCCTTGCCTATCTCTAAAGCCATTACGAATCACCTCTATTTGTATTTATTTTTTCACTGTATCAATAAACGTTGAATTAGTGTGCTTATCAATAAGTCCTTCAACCTCTTCATCAAGAATCTCCTGATCAAGCAAAAAATTCTGTGTTGCCTCGATAGAAGCCCTGTCCTCATCTGTAAGATCAGCTACAATCTGAATCTTATCAATGAACTGTGATACAATTTTACTGTCCCAATCAAGTCTCTTTGAAAAATAAGCTACTGCCTCATCCTTATTATTATTAATATAATCAACCGTCTTGTATAAGATCTCCACAAGAGCCTGTGTAATCTCCGGATTTTTCTCTATAAAATCATTGGTTGCCACAAGATAAGTAGTAAGCGGATGTCCTGTACTATCACCAATCTGTTTGTATTTTCCTGATTCAAGTGCATCTACAAGCGAGTTCCAAGGTCCAAAGTATGCATCAAGCTCTCCTTTATCAATAGCAGCCAATGCTTCACCGTATGCTGCATCACCTAGATTTGAAAATTCAACTTCGGAAACATCAATTCCATTATCATCAAGTATTCCTATAAATGACTTGTGTGAAAATGTTCCTATACCTACACCTATATTCTTCCCCTTAAGGTCTGCATGTGAATTGATATCAGAATCAGCAGCTACTATAGTTATGTATGATTCCTCCTGCTTAACGGTTGTAGAAAGAACACTTGTATTAACTCCATTAGCATTTCCTGTAATAAACGGCTGGTCTCCAAGTGACAGTTCTACATCAAGTTCTCCTGCTGTAATTGCTTCGTTAGCAACCGGTCCATTTTCAAATGCAATAAGTTCAAAATTCACATTATCTCCAAGTTTAGAGGTAACTTCATCCCAGATTCCAAACTCTTTTGCCGCATCAAATAAAGTTCCCTGAATGTTGTATTCCCAATAAGAAATTCTTACATCGACCGAATCGTCATTGGATGATTTTTTTGCTTCCATTGTTGCTGCCGAAGATTTACTCTGACCACATGCTGTAAGACTCCCTACTAACAATGTTGCTACTACTAATATCGATAAATACTTTTTCAAATTCTTCATAATCCTTTTCTCCTCTTTATTGTTATTTTACTGCTCTGTCTAAATGTTTCAGAAACGGATAAATACGCTCCTGTTCCGATTTTCTATATGCAAAACTCTCATTTCTTACATCTATAGGTTCTATAACCCAAATGGCATTTAAGTCATTATCACGATCCTGCTTTAACTTTTTATAAACTTCTTCGAATTTCCTTCCTTGCGTTATGCTTTCTTTGACTCTGCCTATTATTTCAAAGCTTCTTCTATCCTCCGTCAGAATATTAACCGTGATTAATTTTTCGAACCATATAGAATAAACCAGTGCCTCATTTATCTTTGAAGATTCAAGAATATCATAAAAAACGATATCACCCTCATCATTGACATGTAGAGATCCTTTGTATACTGTATGAGGAACTCCTGATTTAAGCACTGCTGTTACCGACTTAAGAGTATCGGGTGCATTGATGTCCTTTTTTAAATTATCTTTTATAACACTCATCTCTATACCCTCCTACACTCTTAGTAAATCAAGTCCCGGATGCATCCCGCATCGTCTGTAGTCATCTGTATACCTTCCGACTCCATACTTATGATGAAGTTTATCAAATGCGTTATAAACCTTTACAAAGTATTCCAAAGACGGATTGAACTGATTCTGGAATATAGAACCCGGAGCCGGTCTCCACACATTTGCTGCAAGTGATATACCATGCTCTACTATAGTTTCTGCTTCCTCAACAATCTTTTTGTAAGCCTCTTCCTCTGAATTGAAGCCGTTCGGAGTTGCTAATTCAACACCAAGAACCATTCCGGAAGATACATTTCCTTTTCCAAAGTAATCTATTGAAGCAATCAATCTTCTCTTCCACTCGTCATAACCGATATAATGATTCTTTCCTTCACAGATCCATGCAAATTTCTCTCTATCAAGAACCTCTATATCTGTCGTGTAATGCATAAGCTTTGTCTCTGTTACAAGACGTTCTAACTGTTTCTCATCGAAGGCTGAACTTATAAGCTGACTGGGGAATTTCTTCCCATCCTCAAAAAGCTCTCCGATAGCTTTAATAAGTTCTATATATGCTTCAAGCTCGTCATCAAGCACATTCTTTCCTGAAAGAATCGAACCTCCCGTAAACATGAATCCTGAGAAACGTCCCTCCTGTTTCAATGCTTCACTTACAGCTTCTACAACATATTTGATGTTATTGCGTTCTTCTTGAAGTTTTTGTTTTAGATAGTTAGGCGTTAGTGGACAGTACTTACAGCCACCACCCTGCCTATCCCAGAAATGACAGTATTGGTTAAGTATTACATCTATACGCTGTGGACGCGAAGATATATATTTGGTAAATGGCTCACCATTTGATGCCTTAAGATTATAATAATCAGGCTTTGTAAAATACGTCACCTCCGCAAGTGGTTTACCTTCATCCGTAATCCAGATTTTATCGTCGATAACATCAACTACATACGGATCTCTCTTCTGATTTTCAAAATCATAATCATAAGAAACAATAAGATACGAACCGTCTTTTAGTATTAGTCCCTCCGGAAAATATCTCTGTTCGATTCTAAAGCCTTGCTGTCCATCACTCTGAACCTGATGAATATCCGGATTAATCTTTCCTTGAGCCGCTTCCGTATAGATAACACCTCGCCTTTGAACATCAATCTTTAGTATTAGAAGTTTGGGAAAGTCAGGAAACTTTGCCGCAACCTCTTCAAAACTCAATTCTTTTTTTCTCCACTCTGTATCTCTAGCCATAACATCAATCCTTATCTCTTATAAATACTTCTTTATCTCTTCAACCTTATCAAGTTTCTCCCACGGAAGTTCAATATCCGTTCTTCCAAAATGACCATATGCTGCTGTCTGTTTATAAATCGGTCTCTTAAGATCAAGTGCATCAATAATTGCTGCAGGTCTTAAATCAAATACATTGTCTATAATCTCAACGATTTTTTCATCAGATACACTTCCTGTTCCGAATGTCTCAACAGCTACCGATACAGGCTTAGCAACACCAATTGCATATGCAAATTCAACCTCTGCCTTCTTAGCAACACCGGCAGCTACAAGGTTCTTCGCAACCCATCTTGCGGCGTATGCTGCTGAACGGTCTACCTTTGTAGGATCCTTTCCTGAGAAAGCTCCGCCTCCGTGACGTCCTGTTCCACCGTAGGTATCCACAATAATCTTTCTTCCTGTAAGTCCCGCATCTCCCTGTGGTCCACCGATAACAAATCTTCCGGTCGGATTAACATAGTAGATAGTATCATCATCAAGTAATTCATTTGGAATCACAGGCTTGATAACCTTTTCAATAACATCTTCTCTTATCTGCTCTAAAGTTATTTCTTCTGCATGCTGTGTCGAGATAACTATCGTATGTATTCTCTTAACATTGTCATTATCATCAAACTCTACTGTGACCTGACTCTTTCCATCCGGTCTAAGATAATCTAATGTTCCGTCTTTTCTCACCTTTGCAAGCTGTCTTGTCAGTCTGTGTGCAAATGATATTGCAGGTGGCAGATACTCAGGTGTCTCGTTAGTAGCATATCCAAAAATGATACCCTGGTCTCCTGCACCTGTTCCGAAATCTTTTGTCTCACCTTCCTGTTTTGACTCATAAGCTTTATCAACACCAAGTGCAATATCTGCTGACTGCTCATCAATTGAAGTAAGTACAGCAATTGAATCCGCGTTGTAACCATCTACGTTATTGACATAACCGATTTCCTTAATTGTATCTCTTGCAACTTTGGCAATATCAACGTATGCGTTAGTTGTTATCTCTCCAACTATAAGTGCAAGTCCTGTAGCAACTGTTGTCTCCGCTGCAACTCTCGAATCCGGATCCTGCTCAATAAGTGCATCTAATATTGCATCTGAAATCTGATCTGCTATTTTATCGGGATGTCCCTCTGTAACTGATTCTGAAGTAAATAATCTTCCCATTCCTTAGTTCCTCTTTTCTCTATTCATTTCATTTTTTTCAATCTTTTGTTTCTTTCAATCTTCTCTAAAAAAAGTTTCAACAATATGCTATTCCTCCTGCGGAAAGATATATATTCATCATATCAACGTTCCCTCCGTTCTCTGTTTGTTGTGCCTAATCTTACTGATTCAACAACTCACTTTCAATTCAAAATCATGAAACCGTTTTCACGCACAACCAAAATCTGATATTTTCATTTTGATATTCACCACATTTTTTCCTAACATTTCCAATTAAAACAAAAAAACCGAACACATTGTGAAAACGTGTTCAGTCTTTTAAACCCTTGAATTATATACAATAATCACTCCATACACTTTCCGAAACGTCAAAGCAGCTTTCACGTATCATAAGTTTGCTCTCAACTTCAACACGTATCACACTGTTATGACCTCCTCTTATACGATCTAAAAGTGTCATTAGTGCCAACCTTCCCATCTCATCACGCGGAACCCGTACCGTTGTAAGCATCGGTTTTGAAAATTGAGCCTCATCTATATCATCACTTGAAATGATAGAAGGACGCGGATAATGCTTTTTGTACTTAGCAAGACATTTAAGCATCCCTATTGCTGTAATATCATTAGAGCAATAGATTCCTGTCGGACAGTCATCCGATTGTAAGAGTTTTTCCATGCTCTCATATCCATCTGTTTCCGTCTGCCTTGTAGCAATAACATATTCCGGCATTAATTCAAGACCACGTCTGTTTAAGGCATTCAAATATCCATGATACCGTACTTCATTTTTACAAACACCGACATAACCTATCTTTCTATGTCCCAGAGAATATAGATAATCTACCGCCGTCTCTGCAATCTTTCTTCCGTCACACAGCACTTCGTCAACAGGATATTCAGCTGAATTTCTGTTGATAATAATTACATTCCCAAATATTTTGCGAAACAAGGCAATGGCATTCTTATTACAACGACCAACGATAATTAAACCATCCGACTTACCTGCTGTCTCCTTGTTCATTTCTTCAATAACACGAGCTATATTTTCTGATTCACATCTTATATCATTAGAAAATAACGACCTATACCAAAGATTTGACAATATGCATCCATTCCTATGTATTTCAGACTCTATAACACGTAATATCTCTGTGAAGAACGGATCAGTCTTATTAGAATCAGCTCTTGTCATCAATACATTAATATATAACATCTTGCTCTCTTCGTTATCTAATCCTAGCTTAAGATTTCTTGCCGCTACATTGGGTGTATAGTTAAGCTCTATAGCGGCCTTCCATATCTTATCTCTAAGTCCTTCCTTTGAGCATCTGTAATCCGGATTATTTAAAACCCTTGATACAGTAGCAGGAGAAACTCCGGTTTTTTCTGCAATCTTCTTTATGGACATATGCTGTCCCCCATTTCTACTACAATATAGTTATGGTTAATGTCCCTTACAGCCAGTAAGGAATTATCCATCTTGTTGCTTTTTTATATCATATCTGTTTACTTACAACCTTTAGTGCATCAATTGTCTTTTCAATATCATCATCACTATGTGCAGCTGACACAAACATAGCCTCGAACTGTGAGGGTGCAAGGTAAATGCCATTATCCAACATTGCATTGAAATACCTTGCATATTTTTGTGTATCTGCTGTAAGAGCTGATTCATAATCCTTTACAGGCACATCCGTAAAGAATACCGACAACAGTGAGCCCACCTGATTAACCCATACTGATTGTCCAAATATACTTCTTATTGTAGTGGCAATACGATTACCCTTTTCCTCGAGTTTTTCATATAAGCCTTTTTCCTTTTCTTCTACAAGAAGTCTTAGCATGGTAAGTCCCGCTGCCGTAGCAACCGGATTACCCGAAAGGGTTCCTGCCTGATACACATCTCCGACGGGTGCGACCACCTTCATAATGTCTTTTCTTCCGCCGTAGGCTGCAAGCGGCATCCCTCCACCGACAATCTTACCCAAGGTCGTGAGGTCAGGATGCACCTTGTAATATTCCTGAGCACCTCCAAGGGCAAGGCGAAAGCCGGTTATCACCTCATCAAATATCAAGAGCGCACCATTAGCTGTCGTTATCTCTCTTAAAAATTCCAGGAAATTCTTCTCCGGCAGAACTACTCCCATGTTAGCCGCTACCGGCTCAACTATTACACAGGCTATCTCATCCTTATTTTCCTCAAACAATCTGCTCACAGAGGACTGGTCGTTATATTCTGCTATGAATGTATTCTTTGCATAATCATAGGGCACTCCGGCACTATCCGGTCTTGAACCGGTAAGCGCACCTGAACCCGCTTTGACAAGCATGCCGTCAGAATGACCATGATAACATCCACGAAACTTGATTATCTTATCGCGTCCGGTATAACCTCTGGCAACACGCACCGCACTCATTACCGCCTCCGTTCCGGAGTTGACAAGTCTCACATTCTCTATGGACGGAATATTATTTATGATCAATTCTGCTAACTCATTCTCCCTTGAAGTCGGTGCACCAAAAGAAAGTCCGAAATCACAGGCTTTTTTGACCTCATTTAAAACCTTTTCATGTGCATGTCCCAATATCATCGGTCCCCACGAGCACACATAGTCTATATATTCTATGCCATCAACATCATATATCTTAGAACCCTTTGCGTGATGAATAAAAAGCGGCGTTCTCCCCACGCTCTTATAGGCTCTTACCGGACTATTAACGCCGCCGGGCATAAGCGTTTTTGCTTTACTATATAACTCATCAGATTTCATCCCATTATTCCTCCGTCAGCCAATAGGCCACATCCAAAGCATGATACGTTATTATTATCTTCGCCCCTGCACGTTTCATTGCTATCATATTCTCCATAACTATACGTTTCTCATCAATATAACCGTTAGCAGCGGCAGCCTTCACCATCGCATACTCACCACTCACGTTATACACTGCAATCGGATAGTCAGTTCTCTGTGAGACCTCCTTGACCACATCAAGATAGGCAAGCGCAGGCTTGACCATTATAACGTCCGCCCCTTCTTCTATATCTCCAAAGCACTCTCTAAGAGCCTCCTTGCCATTGGCGATATCCATCTGATAAGTTTTTCGGTCACCAAATGCCGGAGCCGAGTCTGCGGCATCCCTAAATGGTCCATAGTAAGCAGAAGCAAATTTGGCACTGTAGGACATTATCATAGTGTTCTTAAATCCATTAGCATCAAGACTTTTCCTTATATGAGCCACCCTTCCATCCATCATATCCGATGGCGCAATAACATCAGCTCCTGCCTTTGCCATACTCACCGCCATCTTAGAAAGCAATTCCAAAGTATCATCATTAACTATCTCGTGATCACATACAACTCCGCAATGTCCATGCGAGGTATATTCACACAGACACACGTCCGCAATCACAAGCACATCCTTTGCATATTCCTTGATGTGTCTTATAGCTCTTTGGGTAATGCCATTATCGTTGTATGCCTCACTGCCCACCTCATCCTTCTTATCAGGTATTCCGAATATAAGAATTGCAGGAATCCGTCGCTCTACTATTCTGTCTAACTCCTCGTCTAATCTGTCGATAGACCACTGATATATACCGGGCATTGAATCAACTTCATTTTTGATATTGCTGCCCTCTGTCACAAATACAGGATAAACCAGATCATCCACGCTTACCGAGGTCTCTCTGACAAGACGCCTCATGGTTTCATTTACCCTTAATCTTCTCATTCGTACCATCTATGTGTATCCTCCTAAGACTCTAACAATGTATCCAACAATCCATCTACATCTGACGCGGATGCCGTCAAATCAGCTTCAAATCCATACTCCTTAAGCTTCTTAGCTGTAATCTCGCCTATACATAAGGTCTTGACGTTCTCCGGTATAGTCAGAGCATTAGTTTCAAGCTCACTTATAAATGCGGAAACACCGGATGCACTCGCAAATACCAGATGTGTATATTCATCAAGTCTCTTTATGTGGCGGGTTGCCTTGCCCTTTACATCATATATCGAGATTACCTCCGTCGTACACTTCCATATATCTCTATATTCCAGCAATTCTTCGCTACCCTGTTCTGCTCTGGGTACAAGCACCTTATCCCAAATCTTAACTATGGTCTTGAACTCCTCACAGAAAGAATGTACCGTATATTTTGTTGGAATATAATCCGCCGCAAAACCATATTGCAAAAGCACCTGTCTTGTTCCTTCACCTATCACTCCAAATTTGACCGAGGACAATTTTCTGTAGTCCTCACCCTTTTGTAAAAACAGCTCAAAGAACAATCTCACTGCATTCTGGCTTGTAAATAGAATCCATGTATATCCCTGCAAACCACAGGCACTACCGCTGATTATTTCCGATAATCTGTTCATTCCCTCTTTATCCGGAACAACCGCCATATCGCATATCAGCGCAGTAGATATTCCTTTTTTTATAAAAGCACCGGTTAGTCTCTGATAAAGTGACGGAGTTGCCACCACTCCTACTCTTACCAGCCCTTCCCCGCTCTTATATTCCGATTCACATCTATACTGTTTGGCTGCTGACTCTCCTATAACGATTATTGCAGGAGAAGTAAGTCCTTCCTCCAAAGCTTTATCTGCAATATCAGACAACACACCTCTTACCGTTCTCTCATATATGGTCGTTCCGTCACTGATAACCGCCGCCGGAGTATCGGGGGACTTTCCGTATGCAATCAGCTCATCTGTAATCCTTCTGATATTGGCAAGTCCCATAAGGAATACAAGCGTTCCACCCTGCACAGCGAGGTTTTTGAAATCAATTCCCTTAAGGTCATTATCAGCATCATTTTTTGCCGGATCAAAAGTATGTCCGGTAATAACGTGAAAGCTTCTGGCGATTCCTCTATGGGTTACCGGAATACCTGCACATTCCGGAACCGCAATCGCAGAAGTGATTCCCGGTACGACCTCATAACTTATTCCTGCCTCATTAAGTGCCTCTATCTCCTCTCCGCCTCTGCCAAAAACAAAGGGATCTCCACCCTTAAGTCTTACGACGGTCTTAAAGCTCTTTGCAGCCTCAACTAATATCTCATTTATCTCCGCCTGTTTCCGATAATGCTTTCCGGGCTGCTTTCCGACATATATCTTCGCACTGTCAGCAGGCATTAAAGCCAACAGTTCATCTCCTGCAAGACGGTCATATATAACACAATCACAATTTTCAATTATTCTCTTACCTTTAACGGTGATAAGCTCCGGATCTCCGGGTCCCGCACCGACCAAATATACTTTTCCCATATTATTTTATTTCCCTTGCTGCAGCTAACGCTATATTCTCCCAATCGTTTTGTTTACCCGATTTACAGCTTCGCTTAATTTCTGTACATACTGCCTTATTATCAGCAGACATTATTGCATTGACTATTGTTATTGTAATATCATCACCAACAACCTTCGCCCTTACCGCTATCGGCTCGTGACAGCCTGCATTTAACAGCTTAAGAATCCTCTGCTCTGCCATAAGCTCTGCAAATGCTGTTTTATCTGAAATTCTATCTATATATGAAACTATGTCATCATCTTTCCTTGTCTCTATAGCTATTATCCCCTGTCCTCCGGCAGAAAGAATCTCCTCCTCCGAAAAATAGTGATAATTCAAATCCTCCTCCTCTAACAAGCCCAATCTTTTAAGTCCCGCCACCGCAAGCAGCGCACCGTCATATTCTCCATTTTTCACCTTAGCTATTCTTGTCGGAACATTACCTCTTATGGACTCACATTTAATCAACGGATACAATTTCTCTATCTGACTTTTCCTTCTCGGACTGTCAGTGCCAATCGTTATTTCCTGCTTAATATCATCAAGAGACTTAGGGATATCTTTTCTATACACAAGTACATCCCTTACATCCTCTCTTTCAAGAGCCCCTGCAATAGTCAGCTTATCCGGAATATTCACAGACATATCTTTTGCGCTGTGTACGGCAATATCTATTCTGTCCTCGAGCAAGGCGCTCTCTAATTCCTTTGCAAAAACTCCTGTCCCCTTGAACTCATAAAGAGGTGTTCTTCTGTCCTTGTCCGCCTCTGTATGTATGATAACTCTCTCGGTAATTACATCAGCAAACCTGTGCTTTAATTCCTTTTCAACATATTCAGTTTGAATAAGAGCTAACCTGCTCCCTCTTGTTCCTATCCTTATCCGTCTCATCTTAATCGTTATCCTTATATAAATAATTTCTATTTATCCTTATACTTTAGCAATATATCCTCGACTACTTCTAAGGGCAGATTGCCCTCATGCTCCTCTCCATATACGAGCAGCTCCTTGAAAAAATCCTTTCGCTCACAATAAAGACTTATCTCGTCTAATGCCCGTCCTCTGTATTCTCCTAAAATATCAATCAGCTTACCGTAATAAGCAGGAAGATTTTCCGCAATCTTATTCCTGATGTGGCCTGCTGCAACAGGACTGTTACCTCCCGTTGAAACGGATATCACCAGTTCTTCTTTTTTTAACACTGCCGGAAAATAGAACGAGCTTTTTTCTTTCTCATCGACAACATTTACAGGAATCCTTCTCTCCCTGCACAGCTCTGACACAAGCGTCTGAACCTTTCCATTGTCTGTTGCAGCGATAACAAAACAGCTTTCATCATCAATATCAGACACTTCAAACTTCTTTTTACAAAGAGTAATCCGATTTTCTTGCGTCTTGGCAAGGCTTATAAGCTCTACACAGAAATATTCACTTATAACTCTTATCACCGGACCAAACGGCAGCAGAGTTTTAATCTTATGATAGGCTACCATTCCGCCGCCTATTACCGTTACATCTTTATTCTCAACTTCGACCATTAAAGGGAAACAAGCCATATACTATAAGCCTCCCACTTCCTGTAGATATATTTTTTCCAACACATTTTTCAAGGTTTCGGAATCCAATATCTCTTTTAAATAATATATCATTTTAAAAAGCCATGCCTCGCCGTCCGGTTTTATCAGCAAAAAATTTCTTACGAGCAGCCTTTTCACAACCTCATCAACACACTGCAGCACGATCATTTCCATTTTCCTCGCCTCTGAAAGCTTTGCATCATTATTGCTTGACGACAAAGCATTAAAGTAATCCATGTCAAGCAATTCAACGTCCTCTAATAAAGACGCATCTTTATCAATGTCAAATGGAATCGCCAGATCAATAAGCAAAAGCGGTCTGTCCTGTCTATAGCTCTTGGAAAGCTCACTGTGAGTAATGGTATAGTGCGGACTTTTGGTCGCACTGACAACCACTGATACCTTATTCAGATAATCGTATCTTTTATCAAAATCCACCCACTCAACTCCCTCCATATAATATGGAGGCATATCACCCTTATGTGTTCTAGTTGTACCTA
>JAEEGL011350571.1_pt1 | contig 13173 bp, 8 predicted proteins | sample 9134231 | NCBI WGS metagenome assembly JAEEGL01 (sample SAMN16246548, study PRJNA631951) | gut metagenome | biome: gut microbiome; feature: rumen; material: fiber-attached | host: Bos | place: Iran: Karaj | collected 2018-10
AGGGCCGTGACCGTCACTTCCAGGCCATCCTGCCGCTGCGCGGTAAGATTCTGAACGTCGAGAAGGTACAGTGGCACCGTGTGTTCGAGGCTGAGTCGGTGATGAACATCATCCAGAGTATCGGTGTACGCTTCGGCGTTGAGGGCGAGGGTGACCGTGAAGCCAATATCGAGAAACTGCGTTACGACAAGATCATCATCATGACCGATGCCGACGTCGATGGCAGCCACATCGACACGCTGATTATGACGCTGTTCTACCGTTTCATGCCGCAGGTCATTCAGGGAGGACACCTTTACATTGCCACTCCCCCACTCTACAAGTGCACGTACAAGAAGTTCTCTGAATACTGCTACACCGAGCAGCAGCGTCAGGCCTTCATCGACAAGTATGTGGCTGGCGACGAGAACGCCTCAGCCCTGCACACCCAGCGCTACAAAGGTCTGGGTGAGATGAACCCTGAGCAGCTGTGGGAGACGACCATGAATCCGGCAAACCGCTTGCTGAAGCAGGTGACCATCGAGAATGCCGCAGAGGCTGACGAGATATTCTCCATGCTGATGGGCGACGACGTGGAACCACGCAGACAATTCATTGAAAAGAACGCCACTTATGCGAACATCGATGCATAACATACTGAAAGGAGAATCACGATGGTTCTCCTTTTTTGTTTTTGCACTGACCTTGCTGACGACAACAGGGCTGCAGACTCCGTGTTACTCAGGCACAGTCCAGCAGCAGCCCATGCGCCTGTGGTATGACAAGCCGGCACAGTATTTCGAGGAGTCTCTACCCATCGGCAACGGCAAATTGGGAGCCTTGGTGTACGGAGGCACGGATACCTGTCTGATAGAACTGAACGACATTACCCTTTGGACAGGTAAGCCTGTAGACCATCATGAGGGTACTGGAGCCGCGAAATGGATTCCAGAGATACGAAAGGCTCTCTTTGCCGAGAACTACAGGTTGGCCGACTCGCTGCAGCTGCATGTCGAAGGCCATAACTCTGAGTTCTACCAGCCTTTGGGTGCCCTGCAGCTGATTGACCTGAACGAAGGCCAGGTAACAGGCTATCACCGCGAGCTCGACCTTGACAGTGCCCTCATCCGCGACCATTTCGTACGCAGGGGTACTGCCATAACCCGTGAGTATCTGGCCAGCAACCCCGACCGCCTTATAGCTTTCCGCCTGACGGGAAACGTCAATTGCAAACTTGTGATGACGTCGCTGGTGCCTCATCAGGTCAAGGGCAGCGGCAGCCAGCTCACGATGACAGGTCATGCCACAGGCAATCCACTGGAGAGCATCCACTTCTGCACCATTCTACGTGTCAAGACCGACGGTTCAGTCACTACCGCCGACTCTACGCTGACCATCAGCAATGCCAAGGAGGCCGTCGTATACATTGTCAGTGCGACCAGCTTTAACGGTTACGACAAGCATCCCGTCAATGAAGGTGCTCCTTATCTGGAACAGGCAGCAGATGACATCTGGCACACACAAAACGTTACCTATCAGGAGGTTCGTCAGCGACACATTGACGATTACAGACACTTCTTTGACCGTGTCCGTCTTCGGTTAGGGAAGCCGCAAGAGAACGGAGCCCAGGCAAGTACGCCAAAGGCGGGACCTTACCAGCAGGAAATTCCGACAGACCGACTGCTAAAGGAAGGTCTCAACGATGCCTACCTCGAGACGCTCTATTTCCAGTATGGCCGCTACCTGCTTATCAGTTGTTCACGCACCAAGGGAGTACCCGCCAATCTGCAGGGACTGTGGACACCCTACCTGTGGTCACCCTGGCGCGGCAACTATACCGTCAACATCAACCTCGAAGAGAACTACTGGCCCGCATTTACCGCCAATCTGGCTGAGATGGCTGAACCGCTGGATGACTTCATCCGTGCCCTGGCAGCAAACGGGCGCCATACCGCACGCAACTTCTATGGTGTCAACCAAGGCTGGTGCAGCAGCCATAACAGCGACCTCTGGGCCATGACCAACCCCGTGGGAGAGAATCGCGAAAGCCCCATGTGGAGTTGTTGGAACATGGGCGGTGCCTGGCTGGTACAAACACTGTGGGAACGCTACCTGTTCACACAGGACAGGCAGTATTTGAAGAGCGTTGCCTATCCGCTGATGAAGGGAGCTGCCGACTTCTGCCTGGGCTGGGTTGTTGCTAATCCCCATAACCCCAGGGAGCTTATCACTGCCCCCAGCACGTCGCCCGAGAACGACTACATCACTGACGAGGGGTATAACGGCGTGACATGCTACGGAGGCGCGGCCGACCTTGCCATCATCCGCGAACTGCTCACCGATGTCATCGCCGCCGGTTCTCTGTGCCATGACAACGTTGCTCCTTACAAGGCAACTCTTGCCCGGTTGCGTCCCTACACCATAGGTAAGGAAGGCGACCTGAACGAGTGGTACCACGACTGGCGCGACCGTGACCCCAAGCACCGTCACCAGAGCCACCTCATCGGACTCTACCCTGGGACACATCTGACAGAGCCCAACCTGCAGAAGGCAGCAGCGCAGACACTCATTCAAAAGGGTGACGAGACCACAGGATGGTCGACGGGCTGGCGCATCAACCTGTGGGCACGACTTCACAATGGAGAGAAAGCCTACCACATATACCGCAAACTGCTGACCTTTACCGATGCCCAGGACGACCAGCGGCCCGGTACACGCCATGCCGGTGGCACCTATGCCAACCTGATGGACGCCCACCCACCCTTCCAGATTGACGGCAACTTCGGTGGCACAGCCGGTGTCTGTGAAATGCTGATGCAGTCGCGTACCCAGAAAGGTAAGACGGTCATTGAACTGCTGCCAGCTCTTCCTGACGAGTGGAGCGAGGGTGCTGTCAGCGGCCTTTGTGCCCGCGGCGGCTATGAGGTCAGCTTCCAGTGGAAAGGAGGCAAGGTCCGGTCGGCCAGTCTGAAAGCCCACCGTTCAGGCACTGTTACCTTATTGTATAATAACCAGCAAAAGACGCTGAAACTAAAAGCCGGGCAGACGCTGCCCGTAAAGACATGGTAATGAGAATCATTGACGCTACACTTGAAGAAGCCAGGCTATGGGGCAACGCCAAATACCTGAATGAGGGTCTGGTGCTGACCGACCGCATCAGCGATGCACCCATTCCGACACGTCCCACACGTCTTAACTTCATCCTGATGGCACTCTGCCGGCGGGGTCGTGCACAGTACAGCATCGACACCGTGCTGCAGAACGTGATGCCCGGCGACCTGCTGTTCATCTCCGACCGTCATGTCGTCGACAACTACATGGCCTCGCCCGACTTCGAGTGCCTGTGCATCATGGTGACGACAGCGTTCTACCACGGCTTCATACAGAACGTGAAGAACGTATCCTCCCTGCTCATCTTCTCGACGAACAACCCCGTGGTGCAACTAAAGCCGCAAGAGGTACAGGTCTATACCAACTACTACCAGGCCATTCGCGAGAAGATTGACCATACAGAGCACCACTACCGCATTGACCTGGTAAAGGCGCTGCTGTTGGCGATGTTCTACGACATGAGCAATGTCATTTGGCGTGTGGAGCATCAGACCACAAGCACACAGACCCGTGCCGATGCCATCTTTGCACAGTTCATACGACTGTTGGAGCAGAACTTCCGCCACGAACGCCGAGTGTCATGGTATGCCAGCCAACTCAACATCACAGCCAAGTACCTGTCAGACATCATCAAGCGCGTCAGCAGGCGTACGCCTAATGACTGGATAGACAGCTACGTCATCCTTGAGCTGCGCGTACTGCTGAAGAACTCCACGAAAAGCATCAAGGAGATAACCGACGAACTCCACTTCCCCAACCAGTCGTTCTTGGGCAAGTACTTCAAGGAGCACGTCGGCATCAGCCCCTCAGCCTATCGCAAGGAGCATTAGCCTCACACACAGTGAGAGACCTGTCTTACCACACGATGGGTTTAATGCCGTTCTCCTGCAGATACTGGTTACAGCGCGAGAACTGGTGCTGGCCAAACCAGCCGCCGCGGTTAGCACTCAGCGGCGACGGATGGACAGACTCGAGCACAAGGTTGCTGGCCTTGTCTATCATATAGGCCTTCCCACGTGCATAACCGCCCCAGAGCATATAGACCAAATGGTGGCGTTCAGCGGCCAGAGCACGGATGGCAGCATCGGTGAACGACTGCCACCCCAGCCCAGCGTGGCTGTTGGCCTGGTGGGCACGAACCGTCAGCGTGGCATTCAGCAACAATACCCCCTGACGCGCCCAGCGTTCAAGATTCCCCGTCGACGGCACTGGCGTACCCAGGTCTTGCTGGATTTCCTTGAAAATGTTCTGCAGTGAAGGCGGAAACGGTACACCATCCTGCACCGAGAAGCTTAGCCCATGTGCCTGCCCAGGCTCATGATAGGGATCCTGCCCGATGATGACGACCTTCACCTGATCGAACGGACACAGGTTAAAGGCATTAAAGATAAGTCGCCCCGGCGGATAGCACGCCCCCGCGCTATACTCCTGACGTACAGCAACGGTCAGTTGCTGGAAATATGGTTTCGCAAACTCTTCCGTCAGCTGCGCTTTCCACGTCGGTTCTATTTGTACGTTTGCCATAACTTTTTGTGTTTTGCTTGCAAAGTTACGAATTTTTTTCGTACTTTTGCAAGCAAATTATCACTTTTAGAACGCTGACTATTATGTTCAACCTATTCAAGAAGAAAGACAAAGGACCTTACCCTCGCTCATTTGCCAAGCGACTGACGTGGCGTATTATGATAACATTGTTCTGTGTCATGAGCATTGTCTCGCTTATCATTTTCAGCATTGCATGGATGACAGTATATGCCCAAGCTTATCTGTTAAGCGACCGCGTACTGGCAACCAAACGCATGGATGTAGAGCGCATCCTCTCAGAAGTGTACACGGCTTCAATCAATACCGTGCCAGACATAGAGAACAGTCTGGAGCGCCCTGACCGCATGGAAAAAATCATAAAGCGGATTGTGGAATTGAATCCCAACATCCGCAGCTGTGGCGTCAGTTTCCGTGAGAACTACTATCCACAGAAAGGCCGCTGGTATTGTCCTTATGCCATGAGAAACGACAGCGACTCCATTATTATCTCAAAGACCATTGGCGGTGTGGAGCAGGACTACCTGAAAGCCCAATGGTTCACTGAGGCTCTAAAGGCCAAGGAAGGCTATTGGTCTAAGCCGTTCTTCGATGGCACTGACAGAAAGACGCCATTGGTAGCTTATCTGCTGCCTATTCGCAACCAACGTGACAGCATTGTTGCCGTCTTAGGTGTTGACCTATCGTTAGAGAATTTGCTGAGCACAGGCCTTAAAAGGAGAAAAAATGAAGACAGTAGCGTTGTCTGGTCAGCAAAATATGAATACTACACCTTTGTCATTGACTCTACCGGCACTTATTTGCTGCATCCGGACAAGAAACGCATCATCAACGAGAACTACTTTGACTATGCCAAGAAGACACCCACCCTCACGGACGATGAACTGGGAAAGTCAATGATTAGCGGAACTAAAGGCCATATCAATGGCGATAGCGACGACGAAATAATCATTGAAGGTGAGGAAGTCACTGTCAGCTATCAGCCCCTGAAGCACACCCCTTGGTCGATAGCCTTAGTTGTACCATCCTTCTTCATCAACCTGTTTGGTTACATTCTGGGAGGCGCTCTCCTTTTCTTCATCCTTCTCGGACTCATCGTCGTCTTCTTTGCAGGCCGACGGGGTATCAAGAAGGCTTCCAACCCCTTGCGGCAGCTGGCTGCCTCGGCCGATGAGGTAGCACAAGGAAACTTCAACACCATACTGCCCGACATCAAGAGCCACGACGAGATACACCTGCTACGCGACTCCTTTGAGAATATGCAACACTCGTTGACGCGCTATATCAACGAGTTGCGCGAGGCCACAGCACAGAAAGCCACCATCGAGAATGAGATGAAGGTGGCCCATGACATCCAGATGTCCATGTTGCCAAAGACTTTCCCGCCATTCCCTGAGCGACATGATATCGACATCTACGGGGCGCTAACGGCTGCCAAGGGCGTCGGCGGCGACCTCTTCGACTTCTTTATCCGCGACGAGAAACTCTTCTTCTGCATAGGCGATGTCAGCGGCAAGGGCATTCCCGCTTCACTCTTCATGGCTGTCACACGTTCACTATTCCGTAACGTGGCAGCGCAGGAGTCCGAGCCCGACCGTATTATCGAAGCTCTCAACAAGGCCCAAACTGAAGGCAATGATACTAATATGTTCGTTACCGTCTTCATTGGCGTGCTCGACCTCGCTACAGGTCTGCTGCACTACTGCAACGCCGGCCACGACGCACCACTGCTTGTTGGACGCGACGTGGGGGCTCTGTCGTGCCAGCCTAACCTGCCCATTGGCATCAATGCGGCACAGAAATACGTGAAACAGGAAGTCTCCATTGATGCAGGGACCACTATCTTCCTTTACACCGATGGTCTTAACGAGGCAGAAGATATTAACCACGCACAGTTTGGTGACCTGCGCATTTGGAACGTTTCCAAGAAGTTGCTGGCAGCCCATGAGCACCAGCCGCGCAACTTCGTCGAGCAGATGGATCGTGCCGTTCATGACTTCGTAGGCGATGCTGAGCAGAGCGACGACCTGACCATGCTCGCCATTCAGTACAAAGGACTCCATCAATAACAAGGGAACTATGATTACACGAATAGCGCTTATGGCTGTTTGTCTGCTGACAGTAGCCGTAGGCAGAGCACAGGAGATTAAGGTAGAGTTTGTTACACCCAACATCGTTCATGTGGTGAAAGGACAGCCCACCAAAAGCTTGGTAGTAACTGCTGAGCCTGAAGATGTAAAGGTCACACGTAACGGATCACAACGCCATACACTCAAAGAGCGAAGCACTATCTCGAGCAGTGTGCTGACCGTCGAGCAAGACGACAAGGGTAATCTGACGTTCCTCACGGCCAAAGGTAAGGTACTTTTGCGTGAGAAGTCCTACCAGCTAAACCTCAAATCTCAAACCTCAAATCTTAATTCTCAAGTACAGCAGGTGTTTACCCTCGACAAAGACGAGGCCATCTACGGATTGGGCACCATCCAAAACGGTAAGATGAACCGCAGGGGCGAGCACAAACGCATGGAACAGTCGAATCTCGAGGACTTCCAGAACGTCCTGCAGAGCATCAAGGGATGGGGCATCTATTGGGAGAACTATTCACCCACCCTATTCCATGACGATGCCGACGGCATGTCGTTCACTTCAGAAACAGGCGACGGTATTGACTACTATTTTATGTATGGCGGTTCAGCCGACGGTGTCATTGCGCTCATGCGCCATTTGACTGGCAACGTGCCGATGTTCCCGCTTTGGACCTATGGCTTCTGGCAGTCGAAGGAACGCTATAAAAGTGCCCTCGAGACAGAGGCTGTTGTCGATAAGTACCGCGAGCTACAGGTACCACTCGACGGTATCATCCAGGACTGGCAGTACTGGGGTCCCAACTACCTTTGGAACGGAATGGACTTCCTTTCTGAGGATTTCGTCAACGGCCGGCAGCTGATAGACAACGTACACCGCAAACATGCCCACTTCATGATAAGCATCTGGGCCAGCTTCGGACCGATGACCAAAGCCTTCCGGCAACTGGATGCCAAGGGGCTGCTGCTACCCATTGAGACGTGGCCACAAAGCGGTCTGTCGCACATCTGGCCCCCACGGATGGACTATCCGTCAGGTGTAAAGGTCTACGACGCCTTTAGTCCTGAGGCCCGCGACATCTACTGGCAGAACCTGAAGACCCTCTACGACTATGACGTAGATGCCTGGTGGATGGACTCCACAGACCCCGACTTCTTCAATCCCCGCGAGTCGGACTACGAGCACAAAGTCTATGGCGGCACTTGGCGTTCACAGCGTAATGCCTTCCCCTTAGAGACTGTTCGCGGTGTCTATCAGGCCCAGCGCAAAGAAGCCAGCAACCAGAAGCGCGTATTCATTATGACACGCTCCAGCTTTGCCGGTCAGCAGCACTATGGTTCCAATATGTGGAGCGGCGACGTCGCCTCATCCTGGGACATGCTGCGCAAGCAGGTGCCGGCAGGACTGAGCTTCTCGCTGACAGGCAATCCCAATTTCAATACCGATATCGGCGGGTTCTTCTGTAACGCGTATAACACCAACGGCCCAGCATCAGCACCAAGGAATCCGCAGTTCCAGGAGCTCTACGTACGCTGGATGCAGTATGGCCTGTTCTGCCCTGTCTTCCGCAGTCATGGTGCTGACGCCCCTCGCGAAATCTGGCAGTTCGGCAAGAAAGGCGAACCCGTCTACGATGCCATTGAACAGATCATTCGCCTGCGTTACCGACTCATACCTTATCTATATAGTACGGCGTGGCAGGTAACGAGCAACAATGCCAGCTATCTGCGCCCCTTATTCAGCGACTTCGCTCAAGACAGGCGTGTATGGGACATGACTGACGAGTTCCTTTTTGGACCGTCTATTCTTGCTGCCCCAATCCTTGAGGCACAATACTCCGAGGAACAAGTTATCCGCGAGGATGCCATGACAGGCTGGGACCGTAAGACATTAAACAACAATCATGAAACGTTAAACATCGACTGGACGGCCACGAAGACAGCCACAAAGTATCTTCCCAAAGGTACTGACTGGTATGACTTCTGGATGGGCAACCGTCTGAAAGGCGGTCGTGAGGTGGCACTGCAGACAAGCCTCAACCGCGTACCTATGTTCGTACGCGCTGGCAGCATCATTCCATTAGCTCCTGAGATGCAGTATGTGGGCGAGAAGTCGTGGGACAACCTCGAACTTCGTGTCTATCCTGGTGCCGACGGCTCGTTTACCCTCTACGAGGACGAGGGCGACAACTATAACTACGAGGACGGCTACTATGCCACCATTACCTTCACATGGAACGACAAAGCCCGTTCCCTGACTATCGGCACACGCCAAGGAGGCTATAAAGGGATGATTCTTAACCGTAAGTTCACCATCGTTCTACCCGACGGGAAGAAGAAAGTGGTAGAATACGGTGCAAACGAGATGACTGTTTCCTTATAACCGACTCAGACACCCCGCCCAAGGGTAGCTGCCAGGCTTAAGCGTCACTAATGTTCGGTTGGTGACGCTCCTCATTTGTACGACGCCAGGAGCTGACTGACCGACCACCTCGAACGTTGTCCAGCCGAGGGCTTGCAGCGTGGCCCATGCCGTTGCCCCACCCTCAATAATGAGCTGGGCAGGGCGATGGATGGCTACCAGACTTCGTGTCATCGCGGCCATGACGGTACGCAGATGGACTGCCACGGCTTTGCCCGTACGATGGGTATGGGGAATAGAAAGTATAAGGCTGTGCTGACGGTTGTAGGCAGAGGTATCCCAAAGCGTGAGGTCTGACGAGCCGTCATAGACCTCGCGAGGCATGGGTGCCACCGGAATGCCAAGGTCGAGGGGCTTACTCTGCGTACTGCCGCAAAGGATGAGCACGCTCTCGCTGGGAGTGTGGCCATGCCATGAGCCATGAGGGTGTAGAGACGGAAGAGGCGATGGGGAAGCCGGGAGCAGTGAGGTGAACAGGTCGGCAGCACCGGCAAAAAGGGTTTCTGCGTCGTTATAGCGTTCAACAACGTGTCTGACGTCGTCCATGGTCTCGGCATCAGGCATGATGATATGATGCTCGTCAGCATCAGGGAACCGCTGGCTTAGCACCGATGTTCTGGCAGGGTACTCGGGGTCGTAGCTGAAAGACGTCGCGTGGATAGGGACGTTATGGACATAACAGACGCCTTGTCGGACGATGCGCCCCTTGGAGGGATTGGCAGGCAGATAGACTGCCCGACGGTAGCCCGTGACCTCCATCAGGGCAGAAAGTTCTGCCACGACATGGCCACGCAGGGCGGAGTCTGTCTTCTTGAAGAAGTGAAGCCTCCCCTCTTCCCCCTCCAAAGAGAGGGGGTGAAGGATGCGGCGCGTCTCGGCAACGGCTTCGTCCTCACTCATAGAGCGGGTATCGGTGGCTACGACAGTTATCGCTTCTGACGAGACCGTAGCACTGCCGACAGGACTGGCACACACCAGCCGTACCTGCTGTCCGTGTTCAAAAGCTATGCCGGCTATCTCGGCAGCTCCTGTGATGTCGTCGGCGATGACAATCATGCTTCTTACCTCTTACCTCTTACTTCTTACCTCCTCTATAGACAGCCATACGGGTAGCATAGTCAATGCTTAGGGTCATGGCCGAGTCGTTGGCAATACCCTTGCCAGCAACGTCGAAGGCCGTACCGTGGTCGACACTGACTCGGATAATGGGCAGCCCCAGCGTGATGTTGACCCCTGAGGCCGACTCCATCTTGCCCGTCTCCTTGTTCCAGTTGAAGGCACACACCTTCAGGGGAATGTGTCCCTGATCGTGGTACATGGCAACAACACCATCGAACTGTCCGCACTTCGCCTTGGCAAAAACACTGTCGGGCGGCACCGGACCGTCGACATTGAAGCCACGCTGCTTCAACTCCTCGATGGCAGGGGTAATCTCCTGGGCCTCCTCATACCCGAACATACCGTTCTCACTGCTGTGCGGGTTCAAGCCTGCAACACCGATATGAGGGCGCTCAATGCCAAACTGGCGGCAGGCATCGTCGATTAACTCGACACACTCTATGACGCGCGCCTTCTTCACCAAGTCACAGGCCTTGCGCAAGGGAACATGCGTTGACACATGGATGACGCGGATGTTCTCGTCGGCCAGCATCATGGCATACTTCTTCGTATGTGTAAACGTCGCATAGATCTCCGTATGGCCGTCATAGTGATGGCCTGCCATATTCAGCGCCTCCTTGTTCAGCGGGGCTGTAACAGTACCATCCACCTCATCGGCCATAGCCAGTTCAATGGCCTTCTTGATATACTGGAAGGCAGCATTGCCGCACTGTGCCTGTACCTTGCCAAATTCAAAGGTTGAAAGGTCAACACACTGCAGGTCTATCACGTCAATGGTGCCATACTCGAACCTGGCATCCTTGACGTTTTGGACGGCATTGACCTTGAGGCCAAAGCCCAGCAGCTTGACGGCTTGTTCCATGACGGCAGCGTCGCCCGTGACAATGGGATAGCACTTCTCGTAAGTCTCTTTGCGATTCAGGGCGCGCACGGTAATCTCAGGACCAATGCCTGCGGGGTCGCCCATGGTGATTGCTAATATTGGTTTCATCGTCTCTCTTTCCTTTCGTTCTGTCGTTAATGTTTTCTACCGTTTTAATACAATGAGTTATAGATGTCGCGGGCATCCTTTTCAGTGACCTCGCGGGGGTTGTTCTTCAGCAGGCGCTGAACCTCCATGGCCGCCTTGGCCATGCCGTCAACGGCTGACTGGGGAATACCCAGGTCAGTGAGTTTCTTGGGGATGCCGACAGCCTCAGCCAACTGGTAGATGAAGTCGACTCCACGCTGAGCCGTTACGCTGTCGTCGTTGCCAGGCTCACACCCCATGGCAATGGCCACTTCGGCATAACGCTTCACGCAGGCCACGGCGTTGAACTTCATCACGCTGGGCAGCAGGATAGCGTTCGAGAGTCCATGGGGGATATGGAACTCACCGCCAAGGGGATATGACAGGGCATGAACGGCAGCCGTATTGACAGGCCCCAGACAGAGGCCTCCATACAGCGAGCCGAAAGCCAGGGCCTCGCGCGCTTCCTGATCCTGACCGTTCTTGACAGCCTTCACAAGATTGGCACTGATGAGCTGAATGCCCTTCAAGGCATAGATGTCAACGGCAGGGTGGGCAAACTTATTCGTATAGGCCTCGATGCAGTGCGTCAGAGCGTCCATGCCTGTATCTGCCGTCACCTTGGCTGGTACTGTCCACGTCAGCTTGGGGTCAACGTATGCAGCATCAGCAATCAGGAAAGGCGACACGATACCCTTCTTCAAGTGGTCGCGCTGGTCAAGCAGGATGGCATTCGGCGAGACCTCCGAGCCCGTTCCTGCCGTAGTAGGCAGACAGGCAAGCCACAGACCCTTGCCCTGAATGAAGCCCGTGCCGAAACAGTCCTCTACCTGCTGGCTGCTGCCAACAAAGGCTGCTACCAACTTTGCCACATCGAGCACGCTGCCACCGCCAATGCCAACCACGCTGTCGGCACGGAAGCTCCGCGCCTTCTCCAAGACGGTCTTGAAGTCGCTGACCGTCGGCTCGGCGAGGATGTCCTGGTACACTTCAATGCTGACGCCAGCCTTGCTCAGATCATCCAGCGACGTCTCGATAAGCGGACGTATGGGCGGAGCCGTCAGCACGAACAGGCGCTTCAGCCCCATCTTCTTGTAATCGTCAACTAAAGTCTGGATGCAGCCCGTGCCGAACACGATTTTCTGCGGCTGCAAAAGGGTGATTGCTTTCATCGTTATTGCTTCTTTTAATATATTACCTTTTTACTCTTTAGACGAACGACACGGCCATTTGTCACCTCTTGTCCTTCCCTAGGGAAGGAAAGCACGCACATTTCTTGCCGCACATTTTGCAGAGTCGGAAATTATTCGTACCTTTGCCCACTCAAAACAACCAAACATGTTAGAAGTAAGAAATTTGCACGCCAAGATAGGCGACAAAGAAATACTGCGCGGCATTAACCTCACCATCAACGATGGCGAGACGCATGCCATCATGGGGCCCAACGGGTCGGGAAAGTCAACGTTCTCTGCCGTACTGGTAGGCAATCCACTCTATGAAGTCACTGAGGGCGAGGTCTTCTTCAACGGCAAGAACCTGCTGGAGATGAAACCTGAGGACAGGGCCCACGAGGGACTCTTCCTTTCGTTCCAATACCCTGTGGAGATTCCTGGTGTCTCCATGACCAACTTCATGAAGGCAGCCATCAACGAAAAGCGTAAGTACCAGGGACTGCCTGAGCTGAAGGCCTCCGAGTTCATCAAACTCATGCGCGAGAAGCAGAAGATAGTCGAGCTCGACAACAAACTGGCCGGCCGCAGTGTGAACGAGGGCTTCAGCGGCGGCGAGAAGAAGCGCAACGAAATCTTCCAGATGGCCATCCTCGAACCGCTGCTGTCCACCCTGGACGAGACGGCCTCACGACTGGATGTCGGCGCCATGCGCATTGTGGCCGAGGGCGTCAACAA
>JAEEGL011354279.1_pt1 | contig 13173 bp, 9 predicted proteins | sample 9134231 | NCBI WGS metagenome assembly JAEEGL01 (sample SAMN16246548, study PRJNA631951) | gut metagenome | biome: gut microbiome; feature: rumen; material: fiber-attached | host: Bos | place: Iran: Karaj | collected 2018-10
CCAGGCGAGAAACGAAAACTCCCGTTAAAAATCTGACGGGAGAAAGCATACGAACGGGAGTTTTCGTTTCAGTCGAACAAAGTCTTCACAACCCTGAACGATCAATAACTTAAAAGAGACTTTGTGAGACCCCCGCGAAAGAGTAGTGGAGCCGATATATCCGTAAAATATGTTTTGAAAACAGCATTGAAACAAATCTTATGAAAAAGGAGAATCATCATGTCAAAGGCAAATATCAAACTAGGCTACGTTCCTACCAGGCGAAGCATCTTCAGCGCTCCTGACGCCATAAAGTACCGCGGACTCACTGCAGACCGCATGAAGGAGCTTGGCATAGACTTTGTGGATATCACTGATATAAATGAAGAAGGGCTTTTATACGACGATAACGATATAGCAAAGGTGGAAGAAAAGTTCAGAAAAGAGGGAGTTGACGGACTCTTTGTCGCCCATTGTAATTTCGGAACCGAATATGTCTGCGCAAGGCTTGCCAAAAGGATGAACCTTCCGGTTCTCATGTGGGGACCCAGGGACGAGAGGCCCGAGCCCGACGGAATGAGGCTCAGGGATTCACAGTGCGGGATTTTTGCAACAGGCAAGGTATTCAGACGCTTCAGGGTTCCTTTTACCTATATGACAAACTGCAGGCTTACGGATCCCGAGTTTGAAAGGGGAATAAAGGATTTCCTGGCGGTGTGCAACGTTGTAAAGACCTTCAGGAGCATAAGGATACTTCAGATAGGTCCCAGGCCCTTCGATTTCTGGAGCACGATGTGCAACGAGGGCGAGCTTCTTGAGAAATTCAATATCCAGCTTTCTCCCATTCCCCTTCCGGAGCTTTCGGATGAGATAAAGAAGGCCAAAGCCGACAGAACAGAGGTGGAAGAGGTAATAAAGTACTGCAAGGAAAACATGACCTGCGATATAGCGGATGAACTGCTTGAGAACGTGGCAGGGCTTAAGGTTGCCATGGGAAGGCTTGTTAAGAAATACGGCTGCAACGCGGTGGCGATCCAGTGCTGGAACGCGCTTCAGGGCGAAATAGGGATAATGCCCTGCGCGGCCAATGCCTTATTGAATGAGGAAGGCATTCCGGTAGTATGCGAAACGGATATACATGGCGCCATATCCCAGCTCATCGCCGAGGCCGCGTCCATGAACGAAAAAAGGGTAATGTTTGCGGACTGGACCGTAAGACACCCGGATAATGAGAATGGAGAGCTTTTACAGCACTGCGGCCCCTGGCCCATTTCTGTAGCCAGGGAAAAGCCCACTATCTGTGTTCCCGTGGCTTTCCCCCAGAACGGAGCGGTTTCCGCTGAGGCAAAGCACGGCCCTATGACCATCTGCCGCTTTGACGGGGATGAAGGAAATTACTCAATCCTCTTAGGGCATGCAAAGGGTATAGACGGTCCCTGGACGAAGGGTACCTATGTCTGGATTGAGGTTGCAAACCTTAAGAGGCTTGAAGCAAAGGTGGTAGAGGGACCTTACATACATCACTGTGCAGCCATACATGGTGACGTTCTGCCCGTGATCTATGAGGCCTGCAAATATATCGGAATAACTCCTGATCTGTATGATCCCATTGAGGATAAGGTAAAAGCTTATCTTCACGGTGAAGATGTTGTGTTTGATGAGATTTGATCTTACAGCTGTGTATCGGCAGCTGATCACGTGCGAATAATATTCTAAAAAAGGAGAATACGATGCAGAATCTAAAGGCTATGTCCTTTGATTTCAGAAAGGACTGTGTGGATATCATAATGTCCGGAAAGGGAGGTCATATCGGAGGCGATATGTCCTGTATGGATATCCTTATTGAGCTTTATTATGAACAGATGAATATAAATCCTGAAAATCAGGACGACCCGGACAGGGACAGGTTCATAATGAGTAAAGGCCATTCGGTGGAAGCTCTGTATACAGTGCTTGCCCATAAGGGTTTCTTTCCTCTTTCGGAGGTGCTTGAGAAATTCAGCAGATTCGGCTCACAGTTTATCGGCCATCCAAATAATAAGCTTGCGGGAATAGAGATGAATTCCGGTTCTCTCGGCCACGGGCTTCCGGTAGCGGTGGGAATGGCCTTAGCCGGTAAGATGGATAACAGGAGTTATCGTGTATATACGCTCATGGGAGACGGTGAGCTGGCGGAAGGTTCGGTATGGGAGGGATTTATGGCCGGCGGGCACTATAAGCTTGATAACCTCTGTGCGGTCATAGATCTGAACGGCCTTCAGATTTCCGGTACCACCGATACAGTAATGAACCATCGGGAGCTTAAAAAACAGATAGAAGCTTTTGGCTGGAATGTGACAGAAGCTGAGGGGCATGATTTTATCTCCCTCAAGAAAGCTTTTGATGATGCAAAGACCTTAAAAGGACAGCCATGCGCAGTGATAGTTCATACGATCAAGGGTTACGGAGCAGAGATCATGGAAAACAAGGCGGGCTGGCATCACCATCTTCCCACTGAAGAAGAATACAGGGAGATAGTAAAGGAGCTGAATGAGAGAAAGGAGGCGGCGCTTCATGAATAAGATACCCAATCGTAAAATGATCTGTGATGTTTTGATGGAAGAGGCCGCTAACGATAAGGATATTGTAGTACTCTGTTCGGACTCAAGAGGAAGCGCGTCCTTATCGCCATTCTTTGAGGCCTTTCCCGACCAGTCCATAGAGGTAGGGATCGCGGAGCAGGATCTTGTAAGCATAGCGGCAGGTCTCGCCTCCTGCGGGAAAAAGCCCTTTGCAGCGTCTCCTGCCAGCTTTATTACTACCAGAAGCTACGAGCAGTGCAAGGTTGACGTGGCTTACTCAAGGACAAACGTAAAGCTTATAGGCATAAGCGGAGGAGTCAGCTACGGAGCCCTTGGGATGAGCCATCATTCCGCCCAGGATATCGCGGCAATGTCTGCGATACCGGGCATGAGGGTATATCTTCCCAGTGACCGTTTCCAGACCGAAAAGCTTTTCAGGGAGCTTATAAACGATGGAAAGTGCGCTTATATAAGAGTCGGAAGAAATCCCGTTGAGGATGTCTACAGTGAGGAATCCTGTCCCTTTGAAATGGATAAGGCGACTATCATAGGACAGGGAAAGGATGTTGCCATCATAGCCTGCGGCGAAATGGTTTATCCGGCTGTCGGCGCCATGGAGCTTTTAAAGGAAAAAGGGATTTTTGCAAAGGTTGTCGATATGTACTGTGTAAAGCCTCTTGACAGGGATGCGGTAATACAAGCGGCGGAGGAGACAAAGCTTATCGTAACCGTCGAGGAGCATTCTCCCTTTGGGGGCCTGGGCTCGATGGTTGCACAGACAGTGGCTGCCGAATGCCCCAAAAAGGTAATAAATCTTGCACTTCCCGATACGCCCGTGATCACCGGAACTTCAAAGGAGGTATTCAAGCATTACGGACTGGATGCCGAAGGGATCAGGGATACGATAATAAAGAATATATGAAGTTGATTGTGTTTGCGGGTATGGAATAAAAAATGGCTAATAAATATATAATAGGAATCGATCAGAGTACACAGGGTACCAAAGCCCTTCTGTTTGATGAGGTGGGCAATCTCGTAAAGAGGTGTGACAAGCCTCACCGTCAGATCATAAGCAGTGAAGGATGGGTTTCCCACGATCCCGGAGAGATCTATAAAAATACTCTCGCGGTGATGGAGGAGCTTCTCAGAGAGGCGGCAGTTTCACCCTCAGAGATAGAGGCCCTCGGGATCAGCAACCAGAGAGAGACTACTGTGATCTGGGACAGAAAGACCGGAGAGCCCCTTGATAATGCCATTGTATGGCAGTGCTCCAGAGCAGCTCACATCTGCGAAAGGGAAGAGATAAGGACCGGTGCGGATCTTATAAAAAATCATACCGGCATAAATCTGTCTCCCTATTTTCCCGCGGCAAAGGCGGCCTGGTTTATGGAAAACACAGAAGGCGCAAGGGAAAAGGCCGCAAAAGGAGAGCTCTGCATAGGCTGTATCGATTCCTGGCTGATATATAAGCTTACGGAGGGCCGCAGCTTTAAGACAGATTACACCAACGCCTCAAGAACCCAGCTCTTTAATATCTTTGAGCTTAAGTGGGATGAAAAGCTCTGCGGGATTTTCGGCGTAGACATGGGCTGCCTGCCCGAGGTGCATTATTCGGATGAGCTGTTTGGGAAAACCACCGCCGGCGGTATTTTTGAAAAGCCAATCCCCATCTACAGCGCCATCGGAGATTCCCACGGGGCTCTTTTAGGACAGGGCTGTCTTAAGCCCGGGATGATCAAGGCTACCTACGGCACAGGCTCCTCCATCATGCTCAATATAGGAGAGACGCCGGTACTCAGCACTCACGGAGTGGTCACCTCCATAGCCTTCTCCAGAAACGGACGGGTAAGCTACTGCCTCGAAGGAAACATCAACTACACGGGCGCGGTAGTCTCCTGGCTTAAAGATGACGTAAAGCTGATAGAGTCGGCTGCGGAAACCGAGGAGCTGTGCAGAGCGGCAAGGCAGGACGATGAGCTCTATCTTGTCCCGGCCTTTACGGGGCTCGGAGCCCCGCACTGGAGAAGCAGCGCCAGGGGGATGCTGTGCGGGATCACAAGGACTACAGCGAAGGCAGAGATCGTCAGGGCCGGGATCGAATCCATCGCATATCAGATAACAGACGTTATTAAAGCAATGGGCCAGGATGCCAATATGACCGTAAAGGAGCTGAGAGTTGACGGAGGGCCCACCGGAAACAAGTACCTTATGCAGTTTCAGAGCGATATAGCCGCGGTAGACGTTCTGGTTCCGGACGCCGAGGAGTTTTCGGGAATAGGCGCCGCCTATACGGCGGGGATCTCGGCGGGGCTTTATACGGAGGAGGTATTTGACATCTATACCAGAAAACGGTTCGAGCCGAAGATGGACGAGGCTCTCCGTTTCAGGAAATATAAGGGCTGGCAGGAGGCCGTGGCAAGGGTATAGAGGTTAGCTGCTCCGTGCTTTGAAAGCTCTTAAGGATGCGGGAGATGATCACGAACGGATCTTTCGAGCACACTATCATGATTGTTATGGAAATTTGACAGAGAATTTCCTTATTAACAATAAATAAATATGGTTAACAAAAATTTTTTTACAAAAGGAGGAATTATTTTATGAAGAGACAACTGATTGCCTGTTTAATGGGTATGGCTATGACAGTATCGGCACTGGCCGGCTGTGCGGCACCGGCGGCAACCGCAGGGGGAGATGCAGCCGCTCCGGCTGAAAGCTCGGCAGAAGCTTCCGCTTCCGCATCCGATTTTACAGGCGAGGATCCCCAGCTTGAAAAGCATATGAAGATCTCCACGATCTGGGCTGAGGACAATGACAACGGCGTTCTTATCAACAAGATCTGCCAGGATTATAAGGATAACGTAAATCCTAATTTCACCTGGGAATATGAGTACATTCCTTCAGAGGATCTTACCACGAAGATCAAGACTCTCGCAGGCTCCAATGACCTTCCCGACGTTTTTGCGTATGAATCCGGAAAGCCCATCGTTGAGCTTATCGAGGCTGACAAGATAGTTGATATCGGGGCAGAGCTGGCAAGGATAGGCTCCACCGATTTCGTTACTCCTTCGGCTACCTCTCTTCTTAAGACTCTTTCCGATACGGATACGATCTACGACCTTCCTCTTGGCCTTAACGTAGAGGGCTTCTGGTATAACAAGGCTCTCTTTGAGCAGGCAGGCGTAGAGGTTCCCGAGACCATGGATGATTTCGAGGCTGCTCTTAAGAAGCTTTATGACGCAGGTATCCAGCCCCTCGTTGCAGGCGGCGCTTCAGGCGAGACCTGGGGATCTACCAGGGTTGTTAACGCCATCACCGTAAGGACAGTGGGCAATGACGCTATGAAGAAGGCTGCTGACGGCGAAGCAAAGTATACGGATCCCGGTTATGTGGCAGCAGCTCAGAAGGTTGCTGACTGGGCGGCAGCAGGCTACTTTGGAGAGGGCATCAACACCGTTACCATGAACGCAGCAGGACAGATGCTTATGAACGGACAGGCTGCCATCTTCTACAACGGCTCCTGGTTTGCAGGAAACTTAAATTCAGAGGATAACAAGGCAGGCGAGGACGGAATCGGCTTCTTCAACATCCCCGTAGCGGATCCCGCGATCAGCAGCATTGATTCCTATTCCATGAACTGCGGAAATATCCTTTGCTTCGACAAGGCAAAGTATGACGACGGAGCAGCATGGTTCATGAAGTACTTCGTAGAGCACATCGGTGACGTTGCAATGGAGACCGAGGGAACAGTAAAGGGCTATACCTATTCAACAGAGGCTTCCGATATGTCCGGTTACACCAAGCTCGTTCTTGACGAGATTGGCAAGGCTCAGTCAGCCTTCACATGGTATGAAGCAACCATGGATACCGAGGTATCAAGGACAGCTCAGGAGAACGTACAGCTCCTTCTCACCGGCGACATGACCGGCGAAGAATACATGGCCTCCATCCAGGAAGCAGCTGACGATGCCGATTAATTTGCCCACAAGGCGTTAATGAGCTAAATAGTTGAAGGGCAAATTAATCGGTATCAGTCGAAACAAGTCAGCTAATTAAATAAGCCGATCAAGCTGACTTGTTTCGACCCCCGCGAAAGCGTGGATCAGACGATATCTCTGCCCAATATATGTACATGAGATAAAGCTTTGAAGGGCAGATTAATCTGCATCAGTCGAAACAAGTCAGCTAACTAAATAAGCGAATTAAGCTGACTTGTTTCGACCCCCGCGAAAGCGTAGATCGGTCGATATCTTTGTCCACAAAATTTAATTAAGATAAAGCTTTGAAGGGCAGATTAATCTGTCCTGTATGATCAGTTTTCCCCGGCGGAACATTCATCCGTTTGAATGCTCCGCCGGATACAAGCTAATTTTTAAGGAGTTTCATTTTATGAAAAAGGTTTTGGGTAATAAAAAAGCCATCGCGCTGTTTGTAGTGCCGGCCCTGATCATCTATTCGATAATCGTGGTCGCGCCTATCCTGGTTTCGTTCTATTATTCGTTCTTCTCGGGTTCCCCGGGATTAAAATGGGAATTTGTAGGGTTTAAGAACTTCATAAGACCCTTTTCAGATAAAAGATTTCTGGATGCGCTTATAGTAAATGTCAAATACATTGCCTTTGTAATGGCCGGCCAGGTAGTGCTGGGCCTGGCGATGGCACTGATGTTCCGCTTTTGGCTGAAGCGCTATAAAAACCTGATCCGTACCCTGATATTCTTTCCGGTGGTGCTTCCTACCGTGGCGGTCGGCCAGCTGTTTGCCAAGATCTACGAGATCCAGCCAAATTACGGACTTCTGAATTCGGTGCTCTATAACCTGGGCTTCGTAAACCTGGTGCATGCCTGGATAGGAGAGGCGGATACCGCTCTGGGTTCGCTGATCGTAATGGATATCTGGACGGCGATCGGCTTCTACGCCGTGATCTTCTACGGAGCCATCCTTGATATTTCGGATGATGTTATCGAAGCGGCAAGGATCGACGGGGCGGGCTCATGGCAGCTGTTTAAGCACGTTCTGGCCCCTCTCCTCAGGCCGATGATAATAACCTGCCTTATCTTTTCCTTCTCGGGAACAGTAAAGATGTTCGAGTCCTCCAAGGCCCTGACCGGGGGCGGTCCGGGAAACGCCACCAAATCGCTGTCGATGTACATGTATGACGTCGCCTTTAATAACAGCAAGGTGGGCTACGGCTCGGTAATAGCTCTGTTTATCTTTATTCTCTGTATCGCAGGCTCCGCGGTTATCGGCCTGTTTGACAGTAAGGAGGATTAGGCAATGAAAAAATTCAGCGCTAAATCGATAATGATCAAGGTGATCATAGCTATCATTCTGATAATAGATGTATATCCCATTTTCTGGCTGTTATGCGCGTCGGTAAAGGAAAATTACGAGTGGACGGAGTTTCCCGCCTACGCCCTGCCCCGGAGCTTTCACTGGCAGAATTATGTGGAGGCATGGACAAGAGGCCACATGGCCATCTTTTTCAGAAACAGTCTGATAGATACTCTTGTCTCCCTTGTCTTCATAGTCATTTTCTCGGTGACAGTGGGCTTTGCGGTAGTAAAGATGGACTGGAAGTGGAAGAAAGCAGTCGGAAAGTATTTCCAGTTCGGTATCATGGTGCCGGTGGCTACCTCGCTGATGCCCCTGTATCAGATGTATAACAGGCTTCATCTTACAAATACGGCCTTCTGTCTTATCATAACCTATATCGCCTTCGGCCTTTCGCTCTCCGTTTTTCTCGTGGTAGGCTATCTTCGCTCAATGCCGGACGATATCATGGAGGCGGCGGTTATAGACGGATGCGGTATCTACCAGCTCATGTACCATGTTGTAGTGCCCATAATGAAGAACGCAATAGTTACGGTGCTGGTGCTGCAGTTCTTCTTCAAATGGAATGATCTGCTCTTTTCCATGACCTTTATAAGTAATTCCAGCCTAAAGACGGTCCAGACCGGGCTGCTGTATTTCTCGGATGAGTTCGGCTCCAAAAACTGGGGAGGGATCTTCGCCTCCGTATCCATGAGCATACTTCCGATGTTAGTACTATATACATTCCTCAACAAAGCCGTAATAGAAGGAATGACCGCCGGCGCAGTGAAAGGGTGATGCGGGTTTTTTCCCCCTCAAATACTACATGGGCCAAAGAATATAAAGGGGGAAAAAACCCGCATCAGTCGAAACAAGTCAGCTAAGTCAAAGAGCCAATCAAGCTGACTTGTTTCGACCCCCGCGAAAGATTAGAGGAAACGAAAACCTATTCCCCTCAAAGAGTACATGAGCCAAGAGATATGAAGGGGAGAAAAACCCGCATCAGTCGAAACAAGTCAAGTTTTCAATTTGCGCTCAATAATAAAACCAGGAGAAATCTAAAAGGCGCAAATTGGAAACAGTCGGAGAAAGTCAACACAGAGTAAAATATCTGAATAGAAGTGGAAGGACTTTCGGAGACCCCCGCGAAAGATTAGTGGAATCGACCACCCACTCCCCCTCTTTAGACAAGCGTAAAACGGAAAGTGATATATGCAATATTCAGAAATCATCTACGATCACATAGAAAACAACATAGAAACAGTCCTAAAGCCCCCCGTAGGGTTTATCAGATATCCCTTCATCGACCCCGGGTCGGTGTATGACGGAAATGTCTGGGACTGGGATACCTACTGGAGCGTCTATGCTCTGCTGCCGCTGTCTAAGGAGCTAAAGGGCGGCGTTTTAAGGGAGAAGATCCTTAACCATGCCAGAGGAAACGTTCTGAACATGCTTGACTGGCAGCTATCGGACGGCTATATCCCGATGATGATCGAAAACAAGCTCTTTGATAAGAGGCTTTCGGAGCCATATCTTAATATTCAGCATAAAAACGGGGTGCGCATGAACATGCATAAGCCCTTTTTATGTCAGCAGATCGTGCTCATAAGCGAGGATGCCAGGGATTACTCCTGGATAGGCAGGGAGCAGTCAGAGAAGATAAAAAAGTATTTTTCCTGCTATGAGCGTGATTATTATAATGAAAATGCAGGGCTTTACGTATGGCATGACGATATAATGATAGGGATGGATAACGATCCCGCCTCCTTCGGACGCCCTAAGGACAGCACCGCAAACATCTTCTTAAACAGCTTCATGGTCATGGAGCTTGAAAGCGCGGCCATCCTCTTTGACAAGCTGGGAGAGCATGAGTATTCAGGTGAACTTACTCAAAAGCGTTTAAAGCTCATAGATGCGATCCACGAGGAGTGCTTCGATAAGAGGGACGGGTTCTTCTATTCCGTGGATGTGGACGTAAAGACCAGAAAATATGACTGGTTCCACAAGGGGCTCGGGGTTTTCTGGAAATCCCTTCCCCTAAGGATAGCGGTATGGTCAGGGTTTCTTCCGATGCTTGCGGGGATAGCCACGAAGGAGGAAGCAGAGGCTCTGAGAAGGTTTTATCATAACAAAGAAGCCTTCGGCACGGACTATGGCATTACCACACTTGATAAAAGAGAAAAAATGTTCAATCTTGAAGCCACTAACAATCCCTCCAACTGGCTGGGACCGATCTGGCTTGTGGCCAATTACTGCGTCTTTAAGGGAATGCTGAATTACGGCTTTACCGGAGAAGCAAAGGAGCTTTGTGAAAAAAGTGTCAGGCTCCTCGAGAGAGATATCGAAAAAACGGGAAGCATGCACGAATATTACGATCCCTTTACCGGAGAGCCCGTCATGAACGGAGGCTTCATAAACTGGAACGCGCTTGTCCTGAATATGCAGGGAGAATTATGATCGGAGAGAAATAAATGATAGTAGACAGTAAAAATTCAGGGAATGCCCTGGTTAACGGTGTTCCCTTCGGTGCCGTAAGCTGGACCGGAGGGCTTATGAAGGAGGTCACCGACCGGGTAATGACGGCGACGGTGCCTAACCTTAAGCGCATGTTTGATGACAAGGACATCAGCCATGCCGTGGAGAACTTTAAGATCTGTGCCGGAGAGGCCGAAGGAGCCTTTGACGGAAGCGTATTCTGTGACGGGGACTTTTATAAATGGCTGGAATCGGCGGTATATACGGCATATACCTTAAACGATGAGGAGCTCAAGGTCCAGATCGAGGAATATATCGACCTGATAGCGAGGTCCCAGCAGGAGGACGGCTATATCTCCACCAAGCAGATCATAGGCGAGCGGGACGGAAGCGCCAGAAGAAACAGCGATATCAACGATTTTGAGGTATATAATATGGGCCATCTCTTCACCTCGGCCTGCGTTCATTACAGGGTGAGCGGGAGAGACGGCTTTTTGATTGTTGCCAAAAAAGCCGCGGGCTATCTGGAAAAGCTGTACGCGGAAGCGGAAAGAAGCGGCGAGGTGAGAACCGCGGTCTGCCCCTCCCATTATATGGGGCTCTTCGAGCTCTACAGGGCCACGGGGGATGAGAAATACCTAAGGCTTGGAAGGAAGGCAATTGAGCTTAGGGATTCGGTAAAGAACGGGCTCGATGACAATCAGGACAGGCTCCCTCTCAAAAAGCACGAAAAGATCATAGGCCATTCGGTACGGGGTAATTACCTCTACGCAGGGCTCGCGGATCTCTGCGCCGAGGACAGCGATCCTGAATACGAAAAGGTATTGAGATCGGTATGGACGAACCTGGTTACAAAAAAGCTGTATATCACCGGAGGATGCGGGGCCCTTTACAACGGCGCCTCCCCCTACGGAAACTTTTTTGACCACCAGCTCATACACCAGGCCTACGGCTACGAATACCAGCTTCCGAACATAACCGCCTATAATGAAACCTGCGCCTCCATAGGTCTTGTCATGTGGGCCTACAGGATGTTCAGGCTCGACCCCAGGGCAGAGTACTTTGATATGATCGAAAAGGTCTGGCTCAACGTAAACCTTGCCTCGGTAAGCCTTGACGGGCTTCGTTATTTTTACGAAAATATGCTGAGACGGACTAAAAAGCTGGATTATGAGCTCATCTGGCCTTTAACAAGAACAGATTATCTGATAAGCTATTGCTGTCCCCCGAACATAGCAAGAATGCTCGCCCAGGGAACGGAATACGCTTATTTCGTAAAAAAGGACGGCTCCGGGATAATGACGGGGCTCTATGGAGAGAGTGAGGCGGATATCCTGTTAAACGGATCAAGGGTGCATATCCTGCAAAAGACCCGCTACCCTTATGAGGGAAGGATAACCTTCAGCATAGAGACCGAAAAGGACTTTATCTTAAGCCTTCGTATCCCTGCCTGGTGTAAAAGCGGCAGGCTCCTTGCCTGCGGAGAGGAACAGAGGTTTGATAAGGCGCAGTCAGGGACCTATCTGGAAACTGTCATTAAGGCCGGGACAGGCGAGCTTGTGCTTGAGCTCGACATGCCGGTGGTCCTTATGAAGAGCAATCCGATGATAGAGGAGAATACGGGACAGCTTGCGGTAATGAAGGGGCCCCTTGTATACTGCGCGGAGTTCTGCGATACTGAAGAGGAGACCCTGGATGGATTGTTCCTTCCGTTGGACTGTGAGTTCAGGGAGGAGGAGCTTAAGATCGATATAGGAGAGCACGGCCGGACAGAAGAGGGCGCCGAAGGGGAGCTCCCCAAGGTTTTAGGACAGGTAACAGTACCGGCTCTTCGGACAACCGGAATCCTGATAAAAGACAGAACGGACTGTGGCATACAGGCCCTCGACCGGCCCCTGTATGCAGCATACGAACCGGATAACACAGAACGAAAAGAGGTATCAGTAAGATTCATCCCCTACTTCGCTTGGGATAACAGAGGCTTTGGGGAGATGAAGATCTGGATACCCGCTATATGGTAGAGGGATCATGACTTTTTATAATCGTCATATCCCTTCTACTTTAATGAGGTAATAAATGATTGTCCTGCTTTCAAAAATCAGCATAATTGTATTAGGAGGAGACCACGAAAATGAAGATACGATCCTTAAAAACCAACTATCAGGTCAACCCCATCGGAACAGACTTAAAGAACATCACCTTCTCCTGGGAGGTTACGGAGGCAGCCGGCAGCAGGCAGAAATCCGCACGGTTCCTGCTTTCCGGGGACAAGGATTTTAAGAAGATAATATATGAGAGCAAGGACGAAAAGCTGAACAGCACAGCCTATACTCCGGACCTTGAGGGAGTCATAACCCCGGGAACCACCTATTACTGGAAGATAGAGGAGGAGGATGAGACCGGAGACAGGGGCGAGAGCGAGACTGCCACCTTCGAGGGCGGACACCCCGAAGGAGAGTGGCACGCAAAATGGATAACCCCTCCCTTTACGGCGGAGCTGCATCCGGTCTTTCGGAAAAGCTTTAAAATAACGGCAGATATTTTAGCTAAGCTTGAAAGAGCCAGGCTCTATATCTGTGGACTGGGACTGTATGAGGCCTATCTTAACGGAAAAAAGATCGGAGAGGATTTTCTTACTCCTTACTGCACGGACTACCGATACTGGATAGAGTACCAGACCTATGACATCGCTTCCTATATAGAAGAGGGAGAAAACCGGATCGAGGTCATGCTCGGAGAGGGATGGTTTAAGGGAAAATTCGGATATCTGAACGCCGGGCAGCTAAGGGATTATTACGGAGATAAATTCAAGCTGATCGCGGAGCTGGATCTTACGCTCAAACAGGGCCCG
>JAEEGL011672153.1_pt1 | contig 13173 bp, 9 predicted proteins | sample 9134231 | NCBI WGS metagenome assembly JAEEGL01 (sample SAMN16246548, study PRJNA631951) | gut metagenome | biome: gut microbiome; feature: rumen; material: fiber-attached | host: Bos | place: Iran: Karaj | collected 2018-10
AGTCTAAAAGTTTTGAATGAAATAATTTTTATTCATTGGAAAATATCATGATAGAGAAATAAATTTATTAATTATAAATTTTGAAATCAAAATTTTTGTTTGTGAGAAAAAATTTTAAAAATAATAATTTAAATATATTTGATGTTAAATTTTAATCAAACTATTATTAAATTTAAATTAAATAAATAAAAAAAAATATAAAAAAACATTTAAATAAAAATCCAAAAAAATAAATATAAAAAAAATAACTGCTTAAAAAAAATGTTCAAAGTTCAAACTCCAGAAGACAAACTTTCTCAAACATTATATCAAAATACAATATCAACAAAAGAATCATATCCTTATTTAACAATATCAAAATTTACTCCAAACACAACAATGAATAATTTTTCTCATACAAGATATTTTGAGACAACAGAAAATAGATTAAAATCAAATCCTCCCATTTATTATATAAGAAAAGTTCAAAAACCTTATAAATATAATATTACAAGTGTTCCACAAGGATATTCAAATAAAACAACAACAGAAGAAATGTTTACAAGTAGATTAAAAACAGAAATTGATACTCATTTTAAAAATAAAATAACAGTTAATGATGTTATTAATTCTTCTTCAAAAGATAAATTCAAACCTAATGGATATGTTTTTAGAGATTTTTTAATTAAAAATCCTAAATTTATGAAACCAAATATTTTAAGTTCAAATCATGAAAAAAAATTAAAAAAAATGTTAAATTATGATGAAATAAGAAAAAATGCAAATTCAACTCAAATTCAATTTGATACTGAAGAAAATATAAAAGGAAATAGTAAAGAATTAGAATTTTATAAAACTGATTATCCAAAAGCAAATAAAAGACAAGAACAATTATATAAACATAAAGGAAGTGATATATTTAATTTAAGACAAGATGATTTTTTTAAAAGTAAATCAGGGGAAAAAAATTTATATAAATTTAAATTAGATGAAAAAAATAAAGAAAAAGTTTATATGACAAATGGTTCAAATTCAAATTGGGCTCCAAAAATTCCAAAAAAAATTAATCATATAGGTTATTCTTCAGTTAATTTTAATATAATAGTTCCAAATATAAAATCAATTTCAAAAACAAAAGATCAAATAGAAACTAATGATAAATGTAATAATAAAGTAAAATCAATGAGTGAATTTATTGATTTATGTAGAGTTTCTGCACCTAATAAAAGTGAAAATTTCGATATTTTAATGAATCAAAGCCAAAGTTGTTTTAGAAAAAGAAATAATATTTGTTCTGACTTTTTAGATATGCATAGAACTTATAGAGAAACTATTCCACATCCTTTTTCTTAAACATTTTTTTTTCCACTTTGAGAATAAAAAAAAAATATTAGATTATTTTATGATTTATTATTATAATATTTTTTATTTATTTTTGAAAATAAGGAAAATATTTAATATTGTTTTTATGTTTTATGTACATAAATTTTTTTGAATCTTTTTAATTTTTTATTATCTTTAAAATTGTTTTTTAATCAAAATCTAATCCTAATTCTCTTTCCATTTTTATTTTGGAAAAATCATAATTCTTATTTTTTTTATTATCTAAACTTTTATTTCTTAAAGCATCAATCATTTGTTGAGTTTGTTGTCTATTTCTCATTTGTAATTCATCTAACATTTTTAATTTTTTATTGGTCATTTCTATTAATTTTTTATTAACAGAACTTTTTGATGAAATTGAACCACTGTTCGTAGTATTATTATTTGAATAAGAATATGAATTTAAAGGTAAATTTAAATATGAATTATAATTATTTTTTTTTGTTTTTGAATTAGATTTTGCTCTTGAAGTATTTTTTATAATTGAATTTCCTGCTCTTGAAAAAGTAGTTTCTTTATAATCAATAATATTTTGTGAATCAAAATTTAGAGGATCTAAATTTTTTAAAGAGCGAACATTTAAATTTCTATTAAAATTATTATTTTTTTCAGTATTACTTTCAGAATTATAACTATTAGTATTTATATTACTATTATAATTACTATTTAAATTACTATTAAAATTATTATTAAAATCATTATTAAAATTATTATTAATATTATTACCATTTTTAGTTAATTTCCTAATTTGATTTTTTAAAAATTCATTTTCTTGCATTAATTTAACCATATCACTATTATTCATATTATTAACATATTTTTTAAGTTGATTATTTTCCTCTTTTAATTTAAGAAATTCTTCTTGAATTGGTTCTAAAGTTCCTCTTTTATTTCTCATTTGTAAAATTTGTCTTAATTCTTTAATTTCATTATTTAATCTCATAATTGTTTTACTTTCTTCAGAATTATTTTGTAAAATAAAATCATCATCAATTAATTTATTAGGTGAAACTTTACTTTTAATATTATGAGCTCTTTCAGCAAATAATAAAGTATTATAACTTTCATCAAAATTATAATCTACAGGAGAAATATTTGCAATTAGAAAAGTTTTAGAATTTTCTCCAAGAGAATTCTGCAATAAATGAGTTAATTTAGAATCTTTATAAGGAATAAATTTATTTTCTTTTTTTTTAGAAGCTAAAGCATTAATTACATTTCCCAAAACACTTAAAGATTTATTTATACTTTTTAACTCATTAAAATGAGTTAATTTATAATTTCCTCTGTTATCATATTTTTCACTTCCAGCTAAATCACATAAGCAAATTTTAGATGTTAATTGTTTAGTTAAATTAGTATAATAAATAATAAATATAGTATGTGAACGTGATGACATATTATTTTTGTTAGTTTGTCTTTTTTTTCTATTATATTCTCCAATTTTTAATAATTGAAATACATCATAAAAATTATTAACTATAATTTCCAAAGCACCTTCAATCATAACTCCTCTATAAGTATCATCTCTTAATTTTAATGGCTCTTGGTCAAAAATTTTTTCGCTTTGATTTCTGTTTGAATGTACTGAAAAATCTTTTTTTTTATATGTAAATGTATTATCTACTAATAAATCATATATTCTTTCATTATAAACTTGAATATAAGAACAAGATATTTTAATTTTTTCATTTAATTTATTTACAATATCAAATAATTCAAAAATTAATCTTGGAATAATTCCATTTGAAGTTGAAAAAGGATCAAACATAAAATCTTTATCATATAAAAAATTAAATTCATCAGTTTTTAATTTTTTTAAATGATTTATGTTATTATCATAAAAATTATAAGTCCAATCTGCTCCAAACATTGTATATGTTTTTCCACTTCCTGTTTGACCATAAGCTAAAATAGTTGAATTAATTCCTATTAAAGTTGAAGATAATATTATTCTAACATAATTATATATTTGTTCTTGAGTTGATTTTGGAAAAAAAATTTTGTCGAAATATCCTTGAAAAGTTTTTCCTCCTTTTGATAATTGGATTTTCCTATCATCTTCATTTGATATATTTAATATTGTGTTATTTTCATCATTTGGATTTAGAAATGGACGAATTCGAATTGCTACTTGGATGTTTTCCATTTTTTTTGAGAGTTTTTTTTTGTTATTTTATTTGTTTATTTTATTTGAATTGTTTTTTTTTTATTTTGATAATATTTTCAATATATGAAATAAATTTGTAAATTTTGAATAAAATAATTAAATTTTTATTTAAATAAATTATGTAAATACCAATACAATATTATAAATTTATAATCTATTATATATTAAAAAAATTAATGGTTTTTATTGAGAAAATCAAAAATTTTTCCATTTTTTTTTATTAATTTTTTAAAAAATATATTTTTTTATTAATATCGTTTCATGGAAAAAGGAAACGTAGTCGAAATTAAATTATGAAAATTATAATAAATAAAAACAACAACTATTCAAATATTTTATATTTTAAATTAAATTAATTGAAAACAATAAGAAAATTAAGTTTTTTATAAATCATTAAGTCCTCTTTTTTTATAATAAATAAAATACTTTTTATTAAACAAAATGAAAGAAAATAATAAAGAGAATTCAGAAGATGATGATACTTTTACTTTTTGTCCAAAAAAATATATTGGAAAAAAAAAAGAAAGAAACAATCTTTTAAACTTTGAAAATAAAAATTGGAAAAATCAAAATTCCAAAAAACATATAATTCGCATTCCTTTATATTTATCGCAAAATACTGAATTTTTAGAAAAAAAGGTAATAAATCCAACTTCAATAAAAGAAAAATTAAACAAAATTGAAAATGAATTAAATAATATTTTATTAGATAATGAAGAAGAAGATGATTTAGAATTAATTGAATTTTATGATGCAAATAAAAAACAGATTCCACAAGTTTTTAATTCAAAAGAAAAAATATTTCTTCAAGAAAATTTTAATTTATTATGTTCATTAATCACAGAATTAACAAAATTAATTTTTTATATTAATATTCAAGATAGTAATGATAAAAATGAAAAAGTTTATTATGAAAAAATTATTGAAAAAATAAAAGACACAATAAATTTAATTGAAAAAATAAATTTAAAAATGAATGAATTTTATTATAAGATTATCTCTTTTAAAAATATTTTTAATAGAATCTCTTATTTTCAAAAAAATAAAAATTATCTTGATAAAGAATTAAAAATATTGAAAGAATTATTAGATAGAGAATTTAAAAATTATAAAGAAAATTACAATGTTTTTTCTAAACTAAAAAGTATTATTCCTTATTTATGTAATAAGGCAATTATAAATATAAACAATCAAAAAAAATTATTCAGTATTTATTATGAAATATTATCAACACCAGAATTATATACTTAACAAAATAATCAAGGAATTAACTGAATAATATAAAATATATAAAAAAAATATAAATAATTTTACTTAGTACAAAATTTTGAATAATTTTTTAAAAGAGAAAAAATCATTTATTATTTTTTAATTTTAAATATTCTTCAATTAAATTCTTCATTGCATAATTAGGGATTAAATCACTTTTTTCTAAAGGTTTCTTAGTTAAAGGGTCATTGTGATGTTTATCTATCCACTTTTCAATTTCAGATCTTTCATAAGTATGACCATATTTTGTCATTACAGGATCCTGCATTATTTCTTGAGTAATTGGACAGCAAAATGCTTCTAAAAAATTACTTGGAAAAACTCCTTCTTCTTCTCCTTTTTCTCCTTCTTCTCCTTCTTTTTCTTCTTTTTCCTTTTTTTCTTCTTTTTCTTCTTTTATTTCATTATCTTGTTTTTCATAAGGAGATTTTAATTCTATTATATAGGAGTCTTTTAAATTTGTTTCATTTAAATTTGATATTTCGAATACGGTAAAAGGGAAAAAAAGATAATTTTCATTTTTATTTCTTTGAAAAGAGGATAAATTTATTAAATTCATAGAATTATTATAATATTTTGATTCCAATTCAATAATAATAGAATTATAAAATTGAGGCATTATTGAATTTTTTATTCTATCAGAGACTTGATTTTTTGATGAAGTAAAGTGTAAAAATTTTGTTGGATAAATTACTTTTTGATTGTTTGATAAATTTTCTTTTATACTTTCAATTTCTTTTTTATGTAGTAAAATTGTACAATAAATCTTATCCTCTGAAATATTATTCGAAATACATTTATCTTTAATTGCTGTTTGGAAAACTTTTATTAAAATGGGGTGATAATTGTAATTTCTAAGAATTTTACTTTCTAAATTATAGGCTAGAATATAATATTTAAATATTATTTGAATAGGGATCTCAGAAACTCCAACGGTTTGAATAAATAATTCTTCTAATTTTGAATTAGGATTAGAATTTTGAAATATATCATTGTTTAAAATATCAATTTCTTCATTTGTTACTTCTGGAATTATTTTATCGTGTGAACCAAATTCAAACGTATTTGTAAGAGTAAAATAATTAGTATCATTTTCATTTTTTTGTTTTTCTATTTGCACTTCTTTTTCAAAATAACGTAAAATCATATTAATGGAATCAAAAACTTTTCCAGAGTTAAAAAATTTATGATCTAAATATTCATTGGGAAAATTATTATAAAGTTTTTTTTTACTTCCACAAAAAATTAAAATTTTTGGAATTATAAATATATCTTTTATAACTTGTTTAAATGATTCTATAAAATTAAGAAATAATCTTCCCGATAATATTATATATGTACAGGTATATCTTAATTTTTTTAAAAAATTTATTCCTTCATCAACTTTTATAAAAGTAAAAATTTCATAATTTTTAAACTCTTTGACGACCTTTGAATTCAAATAAATTTGATTTTCTTTACTATTTACATTTTGATCAATCCATACTATATTTGTTTTATATTTAAAACCTCCTGAAGTTTTTTGTCCCATTTAATATTATAATTTTTTAATAAACAATCTAAAAAATATTAAAATAGAAAATGATAAAAAAAAAATGTAATAAAATTATTAAATAAATGAGTTTCTTTTCATATTTTTAAAATATATTAAATTATTGATATTAAAATGTTTTTTATTTTAATGAAATTAATTAACAATATAAAATATAGTAAGATAATTATAAATATAAAAAATTGAAATAATAAGAAAGAAAAAAATAGAAAAACTACGAAAAAAAATTACACACATTCTTAATTTTTAAAATATTTTTAAACAAAATTACATTCACATAAAGCATTACTTTCAAAATAATGATAATCAATCATTATAACACATCCAATCAATAATATTTTATCAATTACATTAGCATCACTAGGAAAATTAATAATATAAGCATCTGAATCACCGACTAATTCACTTAAACCTTGATAATATTTATGTATGATTCCACAAGGTTTATTATCCTCATTAAAATTATAAATATAAAAATCAACTTCATAACATTTTCCCAATGAATTATTTTTACAAAAAAATCCTATTTGATAATAATCAGTTGTTATTTTATATTTTATTTTTTTTTGTTTATCATTGATTAAAAAAATTGGATCACATTTACATCCTGTTCCAATTTCTTTTATACTTCCTACATAATTATACTTTTCTACACTACTATAATTTGATATTATAGTAACTTTTATTTCAGGGTCTGAACAACAATTTAAATTTTTACAATTAAAATTTTTTGTCAAAAAAGCAAAATTTTTTTTTTTTTTATTTGGAAAAATTGTTAAATATTGTATTTTTAAATCAAATTTTCTTGAATTTGAGGGACAACAATTTCTAAAAAAACAATTTGATATTTCAAAACATTTAAATAAATATTTTTTTTTTCCTCTTGGAGAAGGAGTGTAAATATGATATCTATTTGCATTTTCACATCCAGAAATTATTTCTAAAATATCAATTTTTTGTTCAATAATTAAACTTTTGATATTTTTTAAATCTTCATAAGGAGAAGTTAAAATTTTCATTTTTTCTCCTTTAAAGAAAATATAATCCTGATTTAAAAGATTTGTTTGAACATTATAATTTTTATCTATAGTATTATCTTTATTTGGACTAATTGAATTTATTGAGCTTGATGATGAAAATATTTGTAAATTATTATTAAAACAATAGTCAATTTTATCATTCAAATAATTTTCATTTAAAGTTATAGTTTTACTTGTATAATCTATATTGTTTGATTTTATAACATTTGAATATATTGTATTGTTTGGTTTTACATTTATAAAATCTTTATAATTATTATTTGTTGTCTCAGCATTTGAATTAATTATATTTAAATGATTATTCACTTTCATTATATAGAATATTATTTTTATTAAAAAATTTTCTAAAAATATGGAATATTTAATTTAAAAACAATAAATTACATTTCAAAAAATAAATAATAAAAATGTTCGTTCTCTTAAATATAGAAGATAAACTAATATTAGACCCATCAGAATTAAATAATTCTGAACTTCCTCAAACAGAAACAAATTTGCCTCAAATAAGTACACAAAATAAATATACTGAAGGAAAAAAAGAGAAACCTCCTTTAAAAAGTTATAATAATATAGTATATTTAAAACTCAGAAAAAAATATATTTCTAAAATTTTATTAGGTCAAGGTTTAGTTATTTCGATTCAAAAATTTAAAATTAAAAATGATTTAATAATTGAAATTGAGGGAGTAATTGATATAGATTATGAATGTACTTTAATTATTTTTAAACCAATTCAAGGAGAAATTTTATATGGAAATATTGAAGAAAGTAATTCAAATAATATTATTGTTAATTGTGGAATAATAAAAGTAAATATTCCAAATGAACATTTAATGAAACCTTCTAATTTTGATGAGGAAGAAAAAGTGTGGTTTTGGGCTTATGGAAATAATAATTATTATTATGATAAAGGTGAAAAATGTAGAATGAAAGTCTTAAATGTAAAATTTAAAACAAAAAGTGAAATTTCTAAGTTTATAAGATATAAAAATGAAATTGAAAATTTAAAAAAAGAAAATAGTAGTATGGATGTTGTTAGTGAAATTGAAGATTTAACAAAAGATATGATTATGCAAATTTATTGTAGTTTTAATGAAGAAGGTTTAGGTCCTATTAAATGGTGGAAATAGATAATTATAATATAAGATTAATATATTGAAATATATTTTGTCCAATGTTTTTTATATGTGTATAGATTAATTCTTTACTCTTTTTTTATTTTTAAATTTAAATAAAAAAATAGTCTAAAAAACAGAAAAATATAAAATATTATTACTTATTATAAACCTTAAAAAAAAATCATTAAAAAAAATGTTAAACACAGTTAGAGAATATAACGAACTTTACTATGCAAATCGTAAAAAAATTCTTCAAGAATTTTTAAAAGACGAAGAAAACGAAACAATGAAATATATAGATGATACAGAAAATTTAGTAAGTTCAACAAAAATGATATTAAACGGGGTAGTGAATGGAAATTTAGACTATTCTCAAATTAAAGAAAAATTATTAGATATTGATAAAGATTTAACAAATGATTGTGAAAATTTAAATAAAGAATTAGAAAAATTAAATGAAAATGATAAAGAAATAGAAAAAAACACATTAGAATTACAAAAACAAGAAGAAAAAGGAACTGAAGCTTATTTACAAAAAATAGAACAATTAAAAACTGAACTTGAAAATAAAGAATTTACAATTCAAAATATGGAAAGACTATATATTGAATTGGAAAATATAATTAAAGATAATTTACAAAAAGGAAATGAACAATTATTATCTTTAGAACAATTTGATAATTTTGTTTGTCAAAACGATAGAATTAAAAAAGAATGTGATGAATTAGAAGATCAAAAAAATAATTTATTGAAAGAATATAATAATTTATTAAGAGAAAATTTAAATTTGAAATCAAAAGATGAAAGTTTTGAATTGGAAAAAATTAAAGATGTTTTAGAAGAAATTTCTACTATGGGAAATTTACATAAAGAAGCAGAAAATAGAATAAGAAATTTACAAGAAAGATATTTTCAATTAACTAAAGAATGTAATGTTTTAACTGAGCAAATTAAAAATATTACTAAAACTTTAGAAGGATTAAATATTGATAATCCGAGATTAAATAAAGAAATTAATATAATTAATAAAGAACTTTATCCTTATGAACAAAGATTAAATAGAACATGGAGTCCCAATTATGAAAATGAAGATTGGAAAGATGCGTTGGATTATTTACCTAAAAAAAATAATAGTAAAAAAACTAGGAAAACACATAAACCTACGAAAACTAGTTTAATTTAAAATACTTTATTAGATTCAATTCTTTTTCTTTTAATTATTTTTTATTGTTTTTTTAATTATTTTTTTTAATATTTTTTGTGAGCATTATTTGGATAAATGAATTTTCTTATTTTTTTTCTTTTAAAATTTTTGAACAATTTTTATTGCACTAAAGGAATTAAAGCTCAAAATATAAAATGATTTTTTTGAATCAATGTATTTTAGATTTATTTTCATATTCTATATCAATATTGATTATCTTTTATATAATATGTTAATTATTGGCTTAAAAAATTTTCTTTGTTCTATTAGCAATAAATTTTTATATTAATAGAAAATAGTATTACATTTTTATATAACATTCTTAATATTACTTTCTAAATCCTAATTAGTATATTTTGATTGAATTTATTATAATTAATAATAATTTCTTCTTCTTATTTATATCAAGTTTATATTCTTTAAATAATATTCCATTTTTTTTATGTTAAGAAATATAATTAAAAATGGGTTATGAAGAAGAAATAATTATTCAACTATACAAAATTTTTTATAATATTTAAAAAAATTTATTTAACAAAATAAAAAATATAAGAAATTATTTTAACTGTAATACAATGAAATTTGGTAATAATTTCTCTTTTTTACTTTTTATCATTTTTAAATATTTAAATAATTTACATTCATTTTGATTTGATTTATATAAAATTTAAAATAAATGGAAAATGAAAATAAAACATTAAACAAAAAGTTTTATATATATCATCCTCTTTCAAAAGATGAAAATATAAATCATGAAACAGTAAAAAAAGAGATAACAAAATGTTTTGAAGATAAAAATTATTTTTTAGATTTAAATAATAAAATAAAAATTGAACAAAGAACTAAAAATGGAAAATTTATATTAAAATTTCCAATAACCTCATTATCAATATTATCAAAAATAAAAAATCAAAATAAAAAAATGCCTTTAATAAATAAATTTATTACAAATACAAGAAAATCAAATTCTGTTTCTTGTTTAGGAAAAAAAAATGAATCTTATAATATTGTTAACGGAGAAATTTTAAAACATTATTTTGGAGATATTAAAAATAATCATTTAACTAAAAAAAATAAAGAAATAGAAAGAAAAATATTTTTAAATAATCTTCCTTTAAGAATAAAAAGAAAATTAATAAATCAAGAAAATAATTTAAAAAATTATAAAAATAATCTTACTTTCAATAAAAATATTTCTCAAATTTTAATGAAAAAAACTCATAAAAGCGAAGGAGAATTATTAATGAATAAAAATGAAGAGTTTTATCTTAAAAAAACAATAAATAATGAAATTGAAAAAAATATTCCTAAACAAGATAAATTAGGAAATAATTTATGGTATGAAACGTTAAGAAGTGGATTTAGTTATAGTCAGAAAAATATATTTAATAAATTAGCAAATAAAACTTTTAATTTTTTTGTTTCTAAAGATAGTAATTTATTAAGTAAAAATTCTTCAATGACAAATATAAATGAAAAAAAAAATAATTTATATAAAAAAGTTAATTTTCAAACTTTAGAAATAAATGGAAAAAATTTATTTGATATAGAATATAATATGGCTATTCAACCTGGGAAAAAATTCTTATATAAAAAGTATTATTTTGATAAATTAAATATAGATGAAAAATATAAATTTAAAAATATGATTGATAATAAAGTCTTTATAATAGATTATAAATCTATGAATCATAAAAAGAAAAATTCAAATTATAAAGAAATTGAAACAAAATTATTAACATCAAATTTAAATACAAATATCTAAATTATATTGTATAATTTTTTCATTATATAAATTAAAAAAATAAGTTAATAAAATAGTTATATTTTATTCTCCATATCTTTTTTTCAATAATAAAATTAATAATTTAAATCATATATAAATAGGTAAATAATTGTTAAAAATAAAAAGTTAAAAAAAAGAATAATGCTTGAATTTCAAAATTATTTAGGTATATTATATGCAGAAAAAGAAAATTATATAATAGAAAAGAAAATAGGAGATGGTGCTTCAAGTCAATGTTTTAAATGTTTTTCCTTTTCAAATAAAAATAAATTTGCTGTTAAATTATATTTAGAAAATAATATAAAAGAATATTTAACAGAAATTGATATTTTATCTAAACTAAAAAATGACAATATTATAAAATTAATAGATTATGGAGAAGGTATTTTAAGAATAAATGAAAGAAATGAAAATTCAAATCAATTATTCATTTATCAAAACCATAATAATACTAAAATTAATTTTGAAATTATTGAATTTTTAGAAAAAGGGGAAATTTTTGATTATATATATTATCCTCGTCAAGGATTTTCAGAAGAAATTTCAAAAATAATTTTTTCTCAAATTTTAAATGCTATTGAATATTGTCATTTAAATAATATATCTCACTGTGATATTAAGCCAGAAAATTTATTATTAAATGATAATTTTGAAATTAAACTTATTGATTTTGGATATTCAAAATATTTTAACAAAGATAAATTAATTAAAGGATGGAAAGGAACAAGAATTTATGCATCTCCTGAATTATTTAAAAATAATTTAAATGGATTTAACGGAGAAAAAAATGATATTTTTTCTCTTGGAGTATTTTTGTATGTTTTAGTTATTGGAAAATTTCCTTTTGAAAATGCTCATTTTTCAGATAAAAATTATAAGTATTTTATTAATAAAGATTATGACAATTTTTGGAAAAAATGTAAAATTAATTTAAGTTCTGAATTTAAAGATTTAATTAATCATATTTTTTGCTGTGAACCTGATAAAAGATTATCTATTTTAGAAATTAAGAATCATCAATGGATGAATAATATTGGAGAATTTAAGGATTATTCTTATCAAAAAGAATTTGAATATAGGAAAATTATTGTAGATACAATAAAAAATAAAAGAACTTAAATAAATTAGTTGGCTTTTTTATATTTTTATATTTTTTTTAAATATAGTTAGTGAAAATTTAATATTCCATTATATATAAATTATCTTTTTTTTATGATTTTCATATATAATAAATTTAACAATTAAAAATTTATTTAATAACCTATTTTTCAAATACCTATTTAAAAGTTAAAAAAATTTATTTTTTATTATTTATTCTTCTTATCCATTTTTATCTCCTTCATTCTCAATTTAACTAAAAGTATTTATAATTTTTAAATTGTATTCTTAAACTTTCTAAAACTTTTTTGATTAATCCTAATGATTTATTATTATACATCTTTAGTATAAAGGATCTTTTTTAATAATAGTTAAATGAAAATAAAAATTCATTATTGTTTTTATTTTATTTAAACTTGTTTTAATGTTTTTAATTTATTATTTTTAATAATAATATTATCATTAAATGTCAAATTGAATTTGTAATTCTTGTATAAAAGAATGGGGATTGGGGATTGGGGATTGGGGATTGGGGATTGGGGATTGGGCCCAATCCCCAATCCCCAATCCCCAA
>JAEEGL012338079.1_pt1 | contig 13173 bp, 9 predicted proteins | sample 9134231 | NCBI WGS metagenome assembly JAEEGL01 (sample SAMN16246548, study PRJNA631951) | gut metagenome | biome: gut microbiome; feature: rumen; material: fiber-attached | host: Bos | place: Iran: Karaj | collected 2018-10
CCAGAAGTGCGTAAGAGCGGGCGGAAAGCACAACGACCTTGAGAATGTCGGCTTCACGACAAGACACCACACTTTCTTTGAGATGCTCGGAAACTTCTCTTTCGGCGACTACTTCAAGGAAGATGCGATAAAATATGCGTGGGAACTTATCACGGAAGTTTTCAAACTCGACAAATCGCGCCTTTACGTCACGGTTTTCAGAGAGGATGACGAGGCAGAGCAGCTCTGGCTGAAAAATACCGATGTCGATCCGAAACATATTTTCCGTCTTGACGAGCACGACAACTTCTGGCAGATGGGCGATACCGGCCCGTGCGGTCCGTGCAGCGAGATCCACTACGATCTGGGTGAAGGTTTCAAGGCCGAAAAACCGTTCTTCGACAACGGAATGCCCGACTTCGACTGCGGCAGGTTCGTCGAGATCTGGAACCTTGTCTTCATGCAGTTCAACCGCGACGAAAGCGGCAAACTGACTCCGCTTCCGAAACCGAACATCGATACCGGAATGGGACTCGAGAGAATTACTTCGATACTCAACGGCAAACTTTCAAACTACGATATCGACATTTTTCAGGATCTGATCCGTTTCACCGAAAACCTGCTCGGAAAGACCGTTCCGGCTGAGCTCAGATCAAGCCTCAACGTAATTGCTGACCACGCAAGAAGCACGTCATTCCTCATTGCAGACACGATCACGCCGTCGAACGAAGGTCGCGGATACGTTCTCCGCAGGATCATGCGCAGAGCCATCAGACACGGCCACAAGCTTGGTTTCAACGAGCTTTTCTTCTGGAAAGTCTGCGGCGAAGTCATCAGGATCATGGGGAACCACTATCCGGAACTTGTCGAAAAACAGGAACTTATCATCAACATCGTCCGTGACGAGGAGGCGCGTTTCAGACAGACTCTGGACAAAGGTCTCGCTCTGCTTGACGACGGCCTGAAGGAGATGCTCGCAAACGGCAGAAAAGAGTTCCCGGGTGACCTCGTCTTCAAACTTTACGATACTTACGGATTCCCGTCAGATCTCACCGAAACGATCCTTGAAGAGAAGGGATTTACCTTCAATCAGGCTGAATACGAAAAGGCGATGCAGGAGCAGAAGCAGCGCGGAAAGGCTTCGTGGAGCGCGAAAATGGATTCCCAGAAGCTTTCGGCTGTGAAGGAACTCCTTGACGGAGGCATGAAAGAGCCTCTTTTCAAAGGCTATGACACGGAAGAGTGTGAAGGAAAAATAGTCGCTCTTTTTGACGATGAATTTACGAAAAAAGAGAGCGTAAGCTATGGAAACTGCTACGCAATTTTTGATCCGATAGTTTTCTACGCAGAGTCCGGCGGCCAGCTTGCCGATAACGGTAAGGTTATGAAAAACGGCAAGATCGCGGCGAAAGTCGTTGATGTAATAAAAGTCCATGATGTAAAGGTCGCTAAACTCGAAGTTCTCGATGTTCTGAATACCGGCGACACGGTTCAGCAGGAGCTCGACCACGAAAGACGCTCTGCAACAAGGCGCAACCACTCGGCGACGCACCTTCTGCACCGCGCTCTGAAGATGGTTCTGGGAACGCATGTCAACCAGGCAGGTTCATTGGTAGGCCCCGACAGGCTCCGTTTCGACTTCAACCACTTCCAGGCTGTTACGAAAGATGAGCTCAAACGCGTTGAAACTGAAGTCAACCGCATGATCGAGGCGAACTCTCAGCAGAATACGGTCGTAAAAGGTATCGAAGAAGCCAAAAAAGAGGGCGCGATGGCTCTTTTCGGCGAAAAATATGGTGAAAATGTCCGCGTCGTAACGATGGGCGAAAGCAAGGAACTCTGCGGCGGAACACACGTCAGAGCAACGGGCGACATAGGTCTTTTCAAAATCGTGAAAGAAGAAGGGATCGCGGCGGGAGTCCGCAGAATAGAGGCTGTAACAGGGCTCGGCGCGCTTGCTCTTTTCCAGGAATACGACGAAACGATAACTTCGATCGCCGAAATGACGGGCAGCGAGAAGTCGCTTGTAGTCAAAGGGGTCGAAAAACAGATCGATACCGCAAAACAGCTTTCCCGCGAACTCAAGGAGGCCGGAAAAAAACTCGCCGCGATGCAGACTGCTTCGCTTGCTCCGATCTGCGAAAAGGAGGGAACCAAGATCTTTGCGATAAATTCGGGCAAAAACCGCGCTGAATCGCTTGAACTCGTCGATTCGCTCAAGGCTAAGTTTGACAATGCCGTTATTGCGGTCGTAGGCGACGATGCAGGAAAAGCTCTTGTAATAATTTCTGCTACCGGCGAAGCAAAAACGAAGTTCCACGCAGGAAATATCCTTAAAAACATCCTTGCCGAATTCGGAGGCCGCGGCGGCGGAAAACCCGATATGGCTCAGGGCGGAGCACCGGCTGTTGATTTCAACAAGTTCTCTGAATTATTGAAGAATATCTAAATTTTCTGATTATCTCACGCAGCGGACACGAAGCGCGGCCGATTTGACTATATCCTTGACCAGACCGTCGTCAAAGCCGATATACCATGCGTTCTGCGGATCAGCATCAAATGTTGTCGAAGTCCAGAATTTCTCCTTCGGAGAGGTCGAATCGCCGCCAAGACCGGCAAGGAAGCTGTCTGGAGCCGCGTTGTAATCGACCAGTGAATAGAGCTCAGTGACATTCGGCAGACGCCAGTTGGTGTGGCCGCCGAGAGTGGAATCTTCGCAGTAACTCAAAGCCTCGGCCCATGTTTTAGGCTCTTCGGAAGCCGCGGAATGCCACATGCGGGAATTTCTTGTGTCGTAAAAAGTACCGTCGTTCAGCAGCTCGATGGAATCAGCTGTAAACTTGTATTCGCTGCCTCTTACGCAGAGGATTCCGCCGACACCTACGCCCTCGGGATCGCCGGAATCCGGCGCCCTCTTCTGATATATCGTATATCCGAAATCAGTACTTACGATCCAAAGCGTCTTTTCGATCGTAGGATGCGGGGTCCCGCTCCAGAGCCTGTTGCTTGTGACATGCTTGAAAACGGATGTGGTTACAGCCGGATCGTGTTTTCCGTAGTTGAAGATCGTGTGGAGTTCGTAAATCGTCGGCATCCTCCAGTCGTCAAATCCTCCGTACACGAGGTTGTTGCAGCTGTTTCTTATATCGGTGTAGGTATTGCTGTCTATTGGCATATACTCGTACCACTGGAGACCGGTATTGCTGTCGGTCAGTATGTCGACATACGGGTTTTCCTGAGAGACACCCGGCAGAATGCAGAGCGACTCGACGATATAGTTCGCGTCCTGACCGAAAAAGTTCTGCGAATCCGCCGGGCACATCGGCATCCTCTCCGTCTCGTTGTAGCAGTCCAGCTGGCCGGTGCAGAGAAGAGTCACGCTCGGCTTGCAGCGCCACCCGCCGAAATCCCACTCGTACGTCAGATCGCACTCGAAGCTGCAGGGATAACCCAAACCGCTTTCATCGTGGGCGGCGGTGTTAGGCGGCTGCCATGCGGCACCGTCCCAGGTCTGGTTGACCGTTTCCGGTCCGCTCCAGTGCGCGTTTTCCGGCAGGCCGAGGCAAGCTACATCCTCCTTCACGCATAAACCGGCGTTCTCCCAGCCGCTGCAGTCGCTTTTGCAGCCGAAAGCCGCTGTTCCCTGGCCGAGGTCGAGCTCTTCGCAGGTCGTTGTCCCGCCGTCGCAGACCTCTCCGAAGTCAACAACGCCGTCTCCGCAGACCGCCTGGTGAGGAGAGACATCTCCGTCAGGCTGAGCAGTATCCCCGTCGGTCTCAGGAGTTTCGGAATCACCGTCTGGCTCATCATCCGTTTCCCCGTCTGGCTCTTCGTCAGACTCGGCATCATGATCGGGATCAGTCTCGCCGTCAGGTTCCTGCTCATCGCCGTCATTCAGCCCCGGGTCATCGGAATCCTTATCGCTGTCCGGCGTTGCCTTATCCTGATCAGATGGTTTCTGATCGCCGTCAGGAGTGTCGTAACCGCTATACGGATCCTTTGATCCGCCTCCGCAGGCGACAAAACCGAACAAAAGCATCAAAATCGCGGAAAATTTAATGATTTTTCCCATTTTCATCTCCGAAAAAAATTATAACGGCCGATATTATACAGGATTTGAAATAATCCGCAATCAGCGCATAATCCGTTGTCTGAGCTAAAACAGGTGAAATTAGGGAGTTTTTGGATGCTTGGAGTTTTGATAAACCCGAAATCGGGCAAACACCACCTGAATCGTCAGCGTCTCTATCTTATGCGTCAGCTGAACGAACGGAAACTCGACTTCACGACCCGCGACACGCAGTACGCCGGTCACGCGACTGAGCTTGCACGCGAATTTGCAGAGGCCGGATACGATCAAATCCTGGTCTGGGGAGGCGACGGAACTATCAGCGAGGCCGTCAACGGCATCATGACGGCAAATATCCCCGAAGAAGAGCGGAAAAAGATCAGGCTCGGACTCGTTCCACGCGGGACAGGCAATGATTTCGGGCGTTTCTGGGGATTGACAAGAAACTACAAACACTCGCTGGAAGTCTTTTTTTCGGGGGAACCGCAGCCTCTGGATGTCGGCTGCCTCACCTACTTCCAAAACGGCGAGGAGCGGCACCGCTACTTCATCAACTCGATCGGCTACGGCGTCGATCCGCTGACCTGCGTCTATGCCGAAAAGCTGAAACCATTTATAGGCTCGCATCATCTCAACTATCTTTTCGGGCTCATTGCCGCGCTTTTCAAACAGAAACCGATCCCTGTAACTCTGAAAGTTGACGGGACAGAGTGCCTCAAGGCCGGACTATTTACAATGAATGTCGGGAACGGCCCCTACTCCGGCGGCGGGATACGCCAGAACCCTGACGCAGACCCTCGCGACGGCCTTTTCAACGCGATGTTCGTCAAGAAGCCTACGCTCAGACAGCTTTACGAGGCGCTTCCCAACCTTTTTAACGGTCATCTCACCGATTCTCCCTTTATCCACACGATAAAAGGCAGGGAAATCACAATTGAAACCGAGGAGAACGTTATCATCGAAACTGACGGGATCTTAATGAGTTACGAAGGTAACGGACGCTTGAGCTGCATCCATCACGCAATAAATTTTATTGTATAAAATCAGCTAGTTAAGAGTTCCGACAGCCTTTTCAGCCGTTTTGACTATCTCGTACTCGTTTTTCAGGACATTCATGAACATCGGGTGAATGAAGGCATCGTTTTCCATAAAGGGAACATCCTTGCGGATAAGTTTGTAAACGGGTTCGACGCCGTCGCCTGCACGGAGAGGCTTTCTGAAATCGATAGCCTGCATAGCGGTGAGAAGCTCGATGCAGATGATCTTCACGGTGTTTTCAACAACTGCCGTACACTTTCTTGCAGCGGTAGTTCCCATGCTGACGTGGTCTTCCTTTCCTGCCGAGGTCGGGATCGAATCGACAGTTGCCGGGAAGGACTGGGTCTTGTTTTCGCTTGCCAAACTTGCCGCCGCAACGTGAGCGATCATGAAGCCGCTGTTGAGACCTTTGTTTTTAACGAGGAATGCCGGAGCCTGGCTGAAAACCGGGTTTACAAGCTGCTCGATCCTGCGCTCTGAGATGCTCCCGAGCTCCGAAACAGCAGCCGTGAGGTAGTCCATGACAAGTCCGATAGGTTCGCCGTGGAAGTTGCCGGCGGAGATCGTCTCCTTCTCGTCCGGGAAGATGAGCGGGTTGTCGGTCGAGGAGTTGAGCTCGGTCGTGATGACCTTTTCGACGTGCGTCAGAGCGTCGCGGACAGCACCGTGGACCTGCGGAGCGCAGCGGACGCTGTAGGCATCCTGGACTCTCGGGCAGTTGATGTGACTTGCACGGATCTCGGAGTTGGCGATAAGCTTCAGAACATTCTCGGAGACGGCGAACTGCCCAGCATGTGGTCTGACAACGTTGACTTTGCGGTCGAATGCGCGGTCTGTACCCATAATGCCCTCGATCGTGCTTGTGAGTGCGATGTCGGCAAGCTTGAGCAGATTTCTGACCCTGTGTACCGCAAGGGCGCCGAGAGCCGTCATGACCTGCGTTCCGTTGATAAGCGCAAGCCCCTCCTTCGCCTTCAGCGTGATCGGGGTGATCCCCTTTTTCTTGAAGACTTTTGCGGTATCGGCCTGGTTGCCCTTTTCATCGAGAACATAGCCCTCGCCGCAAAGGACGATAGCCAGGTGAGCAAGAGGAGCAAGGTCGCCGCTGGCGCCGACACTTCCCTGGGACGGGATAAACGGAACTATATCTTTATTCAACAATTCCAGCAACTTATCGAAAGTTTCGAGGCTGATCCCGCTGAAACCCTTTGCAAGGACATTTGCACGGAGCAGCATGATCGCACGGACAACCTCTTTTTTGAATGGTTCGCCTACGCCGATTGCGTGGCTGCGGATCAGGTTGATCTGAAGAGCCTCGAGATCCTTCTGCTCTACACGGACATCGCTCAGCATTCCGAAGCCGGTGTTGATTCCGTAAACAGCCTTGTCCTTCTTGAGGATCGAGTCAACGAACTTGCGGCATTTCGCCATCTTTTTTCTGGTTTTGTCGTCAATTGCGACCTCGGCAAGCCCTTTTGAGACAAGGACGACATCATCGATCGTAAGGTTTTCACCGTTGAGATAAACTTTCTGCATGGGAACTCCTATATTAAGAGGTTAATAAATAAAACGCCCGGTATGATAGCACCGCCGCAAAATCTCTCAAGTTGATTTCAGCTGCTCGGAGGTTTTTCCGAAACGGCGCTCTCTGCCCGCATAATCCTTGAGAGCGGCAATCATTTCAGCCTTTTTGAAGTCGGGCCAGAGTGTATCGGTGAAGTAAAATTCAGAGTACGAAGCCTGCCACATCAGGAAGTTGGAAAGTCTGTATTCTCCGCTTGTCCTGATGATGAGATCGGGATCAGGCATATCGAACGTATAGAGGTTTTCGGCGATAGTTTTTTCCGTGATCTCAGACGGTTGCAACTTTCCGTCTGCGACTAGACCCGCGATCTTGCGGACTGCCTCAGTCATCTCCTGACGGAAGCCGTAACTGAGGGCGAGAGTCAGGACCATCTCGACTCTGTTGTCAGATGTAAGCGCCATTGTCTCCCTCATCAGCTTTTGTACATCCTTCGGATATTTTGAAATTTCGCCGATGACGTTGAGGCGGATATTGTTTTCCGTCAGCATCTTCCTGCGGGAGACGAGATTCTTGGCAAGCATCGAGACAAGCCCCTCGACCTCATCTTCCGGCCGGTTCCAGTTTTCGGTAGAAAAGGCGTATAAAGTCAAATACCTGACACCGACTTCACGGCATAAGGTCGTGACCTTTTCAACAGAATCGGCACCCTCGGCGTGACCGAAAAGACGGTTGCGGAGCTGTTTTTTCGCCCACCTTCCGTTTCCGTCCATGATTATCGCAACATGCTTGGGAAGCCTCTCCTCGTTCAAGCCGTATTTGATACAGAACTGGTTCGCCATGAGTTAATTTCCGAGTTTTTTGTTTACTTCATCGATAAGCTCTGCAAGGTATGAATTGTTCTTTTCCATTGCAGAAGCCATCTTGAGCTGCGTCAGCGCGGATCTGTAATCACCTGAATCCATTGCTTTTCTTGCCATTATCGCAAAACGGCGCGCCTGCTGGTTCTGGATCGTGTCCTCAGGATTTGCATCGTAAGAGACCTTGATCCTGAAGTCGAAACGCTTGGTTTCCGGGTTCTCGCGGAGCATCTTGTCGTAGATCACCTTCCGCGACGGGTTTGCCAGAACAGAATATGCCTCGTTCGCCCGTTTCGTGATTTCGTACGCCTTCCACTTGATGGCTGAAGCGACGTTTCTGAACTTGTCCGGGTGATATTTTCTCGCCAGCGCAAGATAGTTCCTTTTAACGTCAACGATCGGCGCATTTACAGGCAGATCGAGAAACTCATAATAATTTTTCTTATCCATCGTCTCGAAGGTCTCCTCGATCCCGAGCATGAGATCCCTCGTGACCGGATTGAACTGCGAAAGATCGTTCGCGGCCTTTTCGATGACCTCGTTGACAGCCTTCAGGAGCTGCTCGGCATTCAGCGGAACCTTGAAAAATGCGCTTGCGCCGTACTTTTTCGCAACAGCTTCAGTCAGATCCGGACCGTTCTGGAGAGCGATCAGGATAAAGCTTTTGAACTTTCTGATGATCGGCATCGCCTTGAGCCAGATACCCTCGCCGACAAGCGACGAAACGATCAGCGTGTCAAAGGATTCGATGTCCTGAGCCGACAAAGCGGATGCCTCGGTAACGGCCAAGCATTCACAATCCTCGATATTCGTAAGCAAAAACTTCTCAATCGAGCTGAGATACCTTTGATCCTGCATAAGGATCGCAATTTTCTTTCTCATGCACCCTGCTCCAATCCAAGAATATTCAAAGTGATTTTCTGCATCCTTCCGGTGTCGAGATCGACGGCGCTGACATTAAGCACGCCGTTGGTGTCGATTTCGAACTTGACCTCGATCTTCAGTTCACCCCTGCGGGCCCTGCGGATGTCGGCAAGAGTCAACTCGCCCATCAGGTGAGACTGTTTTTTGCTCTGGCCGCCGCCCTGGTAGATCGCTATTTTGACGTTTTCGGCGTTGTCGGCCGCATTGGTGAAGATCTCCTTCCGTTCAAGCGGAAGAGGCTCGTTCTTGTCGACCAGGACCTCGATGTAATCACCCACGCTGCCGACTCCGAGCGAAAGCGGAACGACATCGAGAAGCGTAGGCGCAGTCTCGCTGTAACCCGCGCTGAGAGTGTGTCCCATAATGCTGGCGCCCATCGAGATGACAAGAACCGACTCGATCCCAAAGTAAGGCGGCTGCTGGAAAAATTCCGAGACACGCTGCTGGACTCTCGGCATCTTCGACGAACCGCCGACCATGATGACAGCATCGAGATCGGTGACGCTGAGGTGGCTGTCGGTCATAGCTGTCTTGCAGATGTCAAAGCAGCGCGAAATGATCGGATCGACGATCTGCTCCAGGAGTCTGCGGTCAAAGGTCCGCTCGTAGTCGAGATATGTCTCATCCTTGTAAGGAATCAGATTTTTGACGAGAACGCTGACCTTCTCCTCCTTCGAAAGCTCGATTTTGATACGCTCAGCCTCGGTAAGAAGGATGATCATCATCTCGCTGTCGAGCATCATCTGGACATTGTAGGTCTGCTCGATATCGTAAATTATGAACTGGACAATCGCCGCATCGATATCGTCTCCGCCGAGGAAACTGTCGCCGGCGGTAGCCAAAACACTGAAAATATTGTTGTTTACCTCAAGGATAGTGATATCGAAAGTTCCGCCGCCGAAGTCGAAAACAGCGATTTTTTCGTTCCTGTTGGCGCCGAATCCGTATGCCAGAGCCGCCGCCGTTGGCTCGTTGATGATCCTGAGGACATTGAGCCCGGCGAGCCTTCCAGCCTCCTGCGTTGCTCGGCGCTGAGCCTCGTTGTAGTTCGCCGGAACAGTGATGATCGCGTCGTTGACCTCCTCGCCGAGATACTCTCTGGCCGCCTTTTTCGCCTTTTTCAAAACAAGCGAAAGGATCATCTGCGGCGTTACTCGTCTGCCGAAAATCTCTATCTCGACAGAGTCGTTTTTGCCCTGAACGACCTTGTACGGAAAGCGTCTCGCATACTTCTGCGTCTCAGGATGGCTGAAGTTCCTGCCGATGACACGTTTGATGCTGTATATCGTGTTTACAGGATTCAAGTGCCTTAGATCCTTTGCCTTTTTACCTACTGTTATCGTCTCGCCCCTGTTTGAAAAGCCGACGACGGATGGCATTACCTTGTCTTCCTCCTCACCAATTATCGGAATGACCGTCGCCATTCCGTCCTGAACAACAGAAACTGATGTTGTCGATGTACCTAAATCTATTCCAAGAACATAATCTGACATTCGGTTCACTCCTAAAAAACGTTTTCAACAGTCAGAAACCGGCTACCGCCGAAATTCCGCGCCATTATAAAAATTTTCCGCCTTTAGGCAAAAAATAGTATATGAGGTATCCTGCGGCAATTTCCGCTTAAATTCAAGGGTGAATGCGCCGGATTTGAGTTTATTGAGCGGGGGCATTGGTTTATTTCGCCTCGTTTTCTTCTGTTATAATCTCCCAATGACCGCCTTTGTCAGGACCGACACGGCGGATAAGGTTCATAGTTTTAAGTTTTGCAATATTCTCATTCACACTAACTCTATGAATTCCAACAATTTCAGATAATTCAGTCTGAGTCAAATGAGGATTTTTTGCAATTTCCCCTAAAATTTTTCGCTGAACTGGCGTAAGTTTTTCTGTAGCCTTTTCTGTAGCCTTTTCTGTAGCCTTTTCTGTAGCCTCATCCGAACCCAATCCTGCATTCTCGCCCAGCTTCACATCCTCATTTCCCGCAAAAAGTTCTTCATTCTTTTTTCGGTACAATTTAACCAATACACCGCCGGAATTGTGGGAAAAATCAGGTTCCGCAAAGCCTTTATCCTTGAAGCCATAGCATATTTTATCTATGCCGCGCCCCCAGCTTTCGATAAATCCGGCTTTATAAAACACATTAGCTATACAGCGGTTTCGAGGCTTTGACGAGTGTGTTTCCTTCAAACTTTCTATTGTCTGTCCGAACGGAAGCTCACCGTCATTCCAAAGTTCGATGCGGTCATCCCAAACGCGCATCTGAATCTGCGCACCGGTGTAATCGCGGTGGATTATCGCGTTCAATATCGCTTCGCGCAACGCCTTTTCCGGCAATTCAAGTTCCTCAACTCTGAGCAAACCTTCATAATGGATGGGATTTTTCAGATATTTCGACTTCAAAATATCGATTACGCGGTCTGCCATCTGGATAAGATTTCCTTCAACCACATCCTGAAACATCAGGTCGGATTGTCTTGCGCCGAACCTTCCGATTTTGAATTCAGTAGCGGCAAAATATTTGGAAGGACGTTTGGCAAAGCACAGAATTGCTGCATTTTTCAGCTTCCCGTCTTCTGAAAACAAATCCAGATTTTCAAGAACGGTTTTGATATCGGAACTTTCAAATTCCGCCGGCAGTCTTCCGCTTGCGATGGCTTTACGCAAAAAATAAGCGACAGCGTTCGGATCAATACAGTCGATTGTGGCATTCGTATAAGATGCACCGTCCCATGTAAGTCCCATTTTTCTGAACAAAAAATCATGCAGCGCGGCACCGGTCAACTCCTGCTTCGTCGAACCCGAACGATAGTGATAAATCCCCTTGTATGCAATAGGCACTTTGTACGGAGAAACCTCTATGCAGATATAATCCTTCCCGTTTTCATTCAGCAAATTTACATCAGCGACTATACCCAAAAGACTAACGATCTTATTCGGAATATCCTCCATGAGCTTTTTTGCATCGGTTAATCCGACAACATTGCCGTGATCATCTACACCGATATAAAGTATGCCGCCCTGCGCATTGGCAAAACCGCACAGCCATTTGAGATATTCGTCACGCCACGATTCTTTGTATTCTACCAACTGGGATTCGGAATTGTTGATCATCTATCTTACCTCCAAATTATCGCCGTTCCTTCCTCTTCTCCGCATTCTGCGGCAATTCCCGCTTAAATTCGAGGGTGAATGCGCCGGATTTGAGTTTATTGAGCGGGGGCATCGGGTTGGGCTCCGTTTTCAAACAATCTCAGCAAAATTTATTGTATTTATCAAGAAAATCAAATTATTTTTCATTTTTCTTTTCATCGATTTTTGCCGGAGCGCCTCTGCCCGCCCGCATTCCCGTAGTCAACTATAGTTAAAAGAAAAAGTCTTTTTATTTTTCAGTATCGAAAAGACACACCTTAAAAACTTATTGAAAACAGCAATTACGGCCTTTTTCCCATTCATGTTCTCTCGTATTTTTTGTCGTAATATTCCTTAAAAACCTTGTTCATACTGATTAAATGCAGTGCTGTCAGGAAACCGATCCTACGCACTGATGAGTTGCCTCTTTTGGAGATTCTTTTCTGAACCAGGGAATTGCCGGACTGGCTTATTCCCGGATCAGTTCCGGCATAAGCGGTCAGTTGTTTCACTGTTTCAAAGCGGTTGATATTGCCGATTTCCGCGATGAACTGCGCAGCGGTAAGTTTGCCGATTCCGGGAATACTTGTAAGAATTTCAAAGTCCTCGTGTGAATAAACGCTGACGGCTTCAATGAGTTCCTTGTCACACTTCTTAAGTTCGTCGGTAAGGAAGTTGAGCTCCCTGATTATATGCAGAACCGTTTTCTCAAGCATGGGCTTGCAAACACCGACGGATTTTGCCGCAAGTGCCTTGATTTGTTCGGCATTCAGTTTCGGATTCCGTCCTTTTGTTTTTGAATTAAGGACTTTTTCGATCTTTTTAAGACTTGCCTTGCGTATTGCTTCGGCAGAGGGGAACTCTTCAAGCAAAGTAATCATTGAAACGGTAAAAATATCGTGTTCTTTTACCAGTTCAGGGAATGTTGTTGTCACCAACTGTTTCAGTCTGATTTTGGCGGCAACACTCTTCTTGGAAATGCTTTCCCTGAGTCGTGCGATCTCTCTCAGACCGTTACCGTCAGAAGCTGATACAGGGCGAAGTCCGGTATAATTTTTCCCAAGAAAAACAGATATTATTCTGGCATCTATCGTATCGGTTTTGGTGTTCCTGAGCGAACATGAACGGGCAAAATTTTTGACCAGAAACGGTGTGATCAGATAAGTCGGAATCTCTCTTGCCAAAAGAGCAAAAAGCAACGGCTGATGGTATGTCGCGGTGGATTCAAGACCAACAGAGACATTGCCGAACTTGCTGATAATACTGAAAAAATTCTTAAAACCTTCGTGATTCATGCCACACGAGCCTTTTTCCAAAGTTTTCTCTTTTAAATCTGTGACATTGAACGAAAAGGAATCCTTCGAGACATCGACACCGACAAAATGTTCAAACATTTCTTTACCTCGCAAGACAAAGTACTAAAATAAACCCGCTTCGAGGCAGACATGTCTCCCGTCCCAATCTCCATAATAACAGGAGTTTAGCTCAATCAACTAATTGGGGCTCAGGAGACAGAGAGCAGACTACGCGAGAGGTTCTACGACCTGGAGACGTTTACGCTCTTCTGTCCCGGAGCATTTCTTGTGAAAATTAACAAGGAACCGCTTGCAAACAAAGAAATATTACTTATTTATCGGTAGGAGAGACGTTTC
>JAEEGL012679806.1_pt1 | contig 13173 bp, 14 predicted proteins | sample 9134231 | NCBI WGS metagenome assembly JAEEGL01 (sample SAMN16246548, study PRJNA631951) | gut metagenome | biome: gut microbiome; feature: rumen; material: fiber-attached | host: Bos | place: Iran: Karaj | collected 2018-10
AAGTTTAATCTCATAGCAACTTCAACTGAACCATCAAAAGAACTAATAGAAGTTTCTTTTACTAATTTGATAGCTTCATCTACTGAATATACTTTTCCTTTTTCAACTTTTGAAAGAGCTTCAGTATACTTCTTTCCTCTTTTTCTCATTTTATTTCCTCCTTATGTGGTCAAGCGGATTTTTCCTTCCACAAGGTAAATACCTTAATGGCTAATTAGAATTACTCTTCTCCTTCGATAGCAATTCCCATGTTTTTTGCAGTTCCTGCAACGATTTTCATAGCGCCTTCTATATCATATGCATTTAAATCAGGTAATTTGATTTCAGCTATTTCTTTTAATTGATCTTTGCTTATAGTAGCAACTATTTGCTTAGATCCATTAACTGATCCCTTATTCACTTTAGCATATTTCTTTAATAAGAAAGCTGTTGGTGGAGTTTTGATAATGAAATCAAAACTTCTATCTTCATATACAGTGATTTCAACTGGTAAGATGTCTCCCATCTTATCTCTAGTAGCATCATTGTACTTAGTACAGAAATCTTGTAAATTAATACCTGCAGGTCCTAATACAGTACCAACTGGTGGTGCTGGTGTAGCTTTTCCTGCTGGAATTTGTAACTTAATTTTCTTTACTGCTTCATTTGCCACGAAAAACACCTCCTATATAAGTTTTCGCGAGTGGTCCAAATAGCTTGATTACCGCTTTAAATGCAAACCATGCTTCCCACTAAATCTATATTAAATTAAATATAGCTCTTAAATAATAACATAACATCCTTTATATTGCAAGCTTTTTAAGCATTTTCGATTTGATTTAATTCAACTTCTACAGAAGTTTCTTGTCCAAATAAATCTACTAATAACATTACCTTTTGATTTGGTAAATCAACTGAATCTACAGTACCAAACATTCCTTGGAAAGGACCAGCAATAATTTTTACTTTTGCTCCTTCGTTTAATTCAGTATCAACATCAATTCTACTAATGCCCATACCACCAAGTATTTTATCTACTTCATATGGTTGTAAAGGTGTTGGCTTTGCTCCTTTTCCAGATGATCCAATAAATCCTGTAACACCTGGTGTATTACGTACTATATACCAAGCTTCATCAGTCATTACCATTTCAACTAATATGTACCCAGGAAACATCTTCTTAATCTTTTCCTTAGTAACACCATCTTTAACTTCTACTACCTTCTCTTCTGGAATAACTACACGATATATATAATCTTGCATATCCATAGATTCAGCACGCATTTCTAACTTTTCTTTTACTTTATTCTCATGTCCAGAATAAGTATTAACTACATACCATTGTTTTTCCACTGCACTCACCCCTACTTAAACATAGCTTGAATAGCTGCAAAAATAATATCAATTAGATAAAAGAATAATGAGCATAAAATGATAAATACGATTACCGCAATAGAATACTTAATCATATTTTCTTTACTTGGCCAATGAACTTTATTAAATTCAGACTTTACACCGTGACAAAAAGTCATAAATCTAGTCCATAAACTTTTCTTCTCATTTTTTTCTTTTTTATCTACTTTTTTTACTTCTTTTTTTACAACTTTCTTTTCTTTCTTACTATTCTTTTTATTATTTTGTTCAATCATTTCATCGATGTTATATTTTTTTTCTGTTTTCTTCTTTCTAACTTCAGCCATATCTTCACCTTTTCCCTAATTTTTATCAAAATAAAAACACTTCTAAGTGCTTACACCAATAAAATAGCATAAACCCCTAGAAATGTCAACAATTTAACGTAATATTAGTAACCAAGCTAATATAAAGAATACACTAATAATACCAACTAAAATAACAGGATAAACAAAATAACTAACAAAAGCTGATTCCCTAAGTCCATTTATTTGTTTATATATCTTATTATTAATATCTTCATTAGTATCATCAAAATTATTCTTATTAATAACTGTTGGAGTTTGACTTTCTCCTAATTCTTCTTCTAACTTCTTTAAATCTCTAACACTTTTCTCATTTAAAAATTCACATAAATAAACAGATGCTCCTCTTTCAATAACCCCACGATAATAAGGAATATCATCAGCAGGCATATTAGATGCAAATTGATCAAAATTATCTTTTAAATAATCTATATTTAAATAATTTAAAGTATGTGTATATAATCCTATCTGTAAACAAGCAGATAAGAATATATCATCTTTTTTCATTTCATTACTTTCATTATAAGCAACTGGTAGTGGCATTATCTTATTAAATTTAATCTGATTAACATCACCGTCTAATATTTCTATTTCACGAGGATCAAAACTAACAATATAATATCCATGATTATGAATATACTTTAAAGCTTTATCTAAATTAATAAAAACTTCCTTTAGTTGTTCTTCACTTTTAGTAATATATTCAGTATCATTTCCTACCCATTCATACAATGTAGTAGAAATACCATTACTATTATTATCCATACTACCACCTATTATAATTTTATAATAATAATAAAAAAAAGACAACTTATAAAGCCATCTCTTTTGCTTTTTTACGTATTCTATATTGTCTAGATCTAATATTATTAATGGATATATCTAATAGCTTTGATATTTCTTCTGCTTTAAAACCATTATATGTTAATTCAAAAATACAACTATTAGTAAAAGATAAATTACTTTTAATATTTAAATATACATTATTTAACTGTAATATTGTTAAAGCTTCTTCTACTTCATCAGTACTATATTTAATATCATAATCTACTTCTTCTAAAGTTGCTCTACCAAAACGAGATTTCCTATTTTTTAAAGATCTAAAATATGAAATATATCTTCTCTCAAGAAGATTAGTAAAATATGTAATAAATTTAACATTATAGTTTTCATTATAAGTATCTATAGCTTTACTTAATATAATATTACCCTCTTCTATTAATTCACTCAATTCACAATCAATATATTTATTAAGTTCTATATATTTACTAGCTGTTTTTAATATTAAAGGATAATACTTCTTAAACATAAGATTCAAATAATAATCATCGTGTTCTTTTATCATATATAATGTCTCATAATCATTAATATTACTATAATCCATAATCCCTACTTTCTATTACGGATTACCTCATAAATCATTATTCCTGCCGCAACAGATGCATTTAAACTATTTGTAGTGCCATACATTGGAATTTTTGCGATGAAATCACACTTTTTAGTAACTAAATTTGTCATTCCTGACCCCTCATTACCAATTATAAGCACAATTTTACCAGAATAATCTATTTCTCTATAGTCTACACTATCATCAAGTGCTGTACCAACTATCCAAAAACCAGCTTCTTTTAATTTATCAATTGTATTCGCAACATTAGTAACACTAACAATATTAACATTATCTAATGTCCCAGCACTTGTCTTCATAACAGTACTATTAATTTGAACTTGTCTATCTGTAGGTAAAATAATTCCATCTACTCCAGCTGCTTCACAAGTTCTAATAATAGCCCCAACATTATGTGGATCTTCTAAATGATCCAACATAACTATAAAATTACTATTATTAATAACTTCATCTAATGATTTATATTGATAATCCGGAATATCTAGGATTATACCTTGATGAACTCCATTTGCCAAATGATCAATTTCTTTTTTTGACTTGTATTGAACATCTATTTTATTCTTTTCTATTAATGGAATTATTTCTTTGTCATCAAAATTGTCTTGTAAAAAAATTCTTTTAATTGTTTTTCTTTTTTTTAATAAATCTTTCGCAACATTTCTACCATATACTAACATCTTATCTACTTACAATGAAATTCATAATTTCATTTATCCTTTCTCTCTTATTCTCTAATTCTAAATATCCTATTACTGCTTCCAATCCTGTTGCTATCTTATATGTAACAATATCACAATTCTTAGGATGAGAAGTAGTCTTATAGTTTCTCGCTCTTTTAAACACACTTATTTCTTCATCATTTAATATATTATTATTAATTAATTCATTTACATAATCAGCTTGTCCATTAGCACTAACATATTTAATAGATTCTTTTTGTAAATCATTAACATTACTTATACCACAAGATACTAAATACTTTCTAATATATTCTTCATATACAGCATCACCAATATAAGCAAGTACTAATACATTAATTTCTTTTATAGACATAAAATCACCAAGCATATTATAACATAAAAAAAGAATTAGAAAAACTAATTCTTACATTAACTCATATGTTGTACCATTCTTAGTATCAACTAGTTTTATACCTTTAGAAGCTAATTCATCACGTATTGAATCAGCTAAAGAATAATCTTTATTTGCTTTAGCCTCTTTTCTCTCTTCAATCTTCTTATTGATATATTCTTCTAAATCACTATCAACAACATCTTCTTTCTTTATTAATTCTAAAGCAAATACTTTATCAAAACTATTAACTAATTCTAGTTTTGTTTTACCATTTAATTCATTATCCTTTAATACTTCATATAAAACACTTAAAGCATTAGCTGTATTTAAATCATTCTCTAGTTCTTTTTTAAATTTATTATTGTATTCATCAAATTTGTTAGAATCTAATTCTCCTTCTTCAACAACATTATTTACTCTATTTCTAAGCTTTGTTAAAGTCTTTTGTGCTTGTTCTAAAGCGTCATAAGAGAAAACTAATTGTTTACGATAGTGAGATCCTAAACACATAAATCTAAAAGCAATTGGATCATAACCTTTTTCTTCTAAAACACTAACAGTAAGAATTCCACCTTTAGATTTACTCATTTTACCAGATTCATCTAATAAATGTTCATTATGAAACCAATAATTACACCATTTATGTCCTAAATAGGCTTCACTTTGAGCAATCTCATTAGTATGATGTGGAAAAATATTATCTACTCCACCACCATGTATATCTAAATGTTCTCCTAAATACTTAATAGATATTCCTGAACATTCTATATGCCAACCAGGATAACCCATTCCCCAAGGAGAATCCCATAATAATTCATGATTCTCAAACTTACTAGTAGTAAACCATAAAGCAAAATCAGCTTGATTACGCTTATTACTATCTTCTTCTACACCTTCTCTAACACCAACAACCATTTGATCTTCTTGATGATTTGTTAAAACATAATAGTCATTTAGTTTACTAATATCAAAATATACATTTCCTCCAGAAACATAAGCATACTCTTCATCAAGTAACTTCTCAATCATCTTAATATACATGTCTATATTAGAAGTAGCTGGACTAATAATTTCTGGTTTCTTACAATTTACTTTTTCAAAATCTTCAAAAAAAGCATCTGTATAAAACTTAGCAATTTCCATAGCAGTCTTATTCTCTCTCTTACTTGCTATACTCATCTTATCTTCACCAGAATCAGAATCACTAGTAAGATGTCCAACATCAGTGATATTCATACATCGAGTAACCTCATAGCCTAAATATCTTAATGTCTTATCCAAAATATCATGCCCAATATAATTACGTATATTTCCAATATGAGCATAATGATATACAGTAGGTCCACAAGTATAAAATTTTACCTTTCCTTCTTCAATTGGAGTAAATTCTTCTACTTGTCTACTCAATGTATTATATATTTTCATTCTATCACCACCTGTTAGTAGTATATCATAAAACAAAAAAAAAAGAGACATATAAGTCTCTTTTATAATTACATTAAAGCTAAAATTATGAATATAATTAATAATATAGCGAATAATTCAACAAATAATTTCCAAACTTTACCTAACCATTCTTTATAACTAACACCTAACCAAGCAAGTACTGGCATTAATATAGCACTAGTTGGTAATACTAATACTCCAGCTCCAAACATAGATTGATAAATGATTGCAGCTAAGTTAGTAACTTTAGCAGAAGCATCAGTTAATAATGATACATGATATGGTACTACACTTTGGAATGCATAAGCAGCATCTACATTAAATAATCCTGCAAAGAATGCTACTACAGTAGTAGTAAATACATTAAATCCTTTAGTTAATCCAAGTACAGTCTTATATAAGAATAATTGGAATGGATGCCATGTACATAATACTAATACTGTAAATACTAATATTACTACAAATGCTGGTAATAAAGCTTTTTTAGCACCATTAGCAAATCCATCTAAGAAATCATTGAATTTAACTTTATAAATAAATGCAGTAACTATTGTAACAACTGCTAACACAGTATATAAATCAGTAACACTCCAGCTACCAAAACTATTAATATTTCCTAATAGTTTTCCAAATAAAGCAAATCCAAAAATCTTAAATCCTGTAACTGCATCAGTAGCTTTAGAGAATGCAGTAACATTTAGTGCATTTTCAGACCATGGAATAAATGCTAATACCATTAATACAAATAAGAATATAAATCCAATCACTAATGGCCAAATCTTATGTTTAGAATCAACAATAGTTGGAACTAAACCTTCATCTTTAACATTTTCATCTACTTTAGCAACAATAATATCTTCATCTTTTAGTGCTGCTTTATTAGCATTCTTTCCTTTTCCTTTGCTAGACTTTTTAGCACCAGACTTAGTTGTTGTCTTTTTAGATGTTGTTTTCTTTGCTGTTGTTTTTTTAGCAGTAGATTTTTTAGCAGTAGTCTTTTTATCAGCTGGCTTTTCAGCTTTTACTTCAACTACTTCTTCCTTAACTTCTGCCTTCTTTACTGTTACTTTTTCTACTTTCATATCTTTTTTACCTACTTTATTCATATGTAAAATAGTATTAAAGATAACTATTATCATACCAGCAATTAAGATAATAAATCTTACACCAATTTGATATCCTAGTTTTAATTGAAGAGCATCAAGTAAACCAGATATATTAGCATATGCATATGTAGTTCCAGCAAGTCCTACAGCAGTTGCACCAACTAAAGTTAAAGCAACTGTGATCTTATCATAACCCATTAATAAGATTAATGCAGCTAAGAATGGGAAGAACACAAACATACCAATTTGTAATCCACAAATTGAAGTAAGTAGTGCTAGAAGCACAATCATGCATGCAATAACTATTTTTTCCTTTCCAACAAATTTCGCAACAATTCTATCTAAGAAAGTACGATAAGCAGGGATTTTATATAATATTCCATAAAATCCACCAATTAGAACTATAAATAATGCAATATATCCAAAATATGACAAAGCAGTTAATGGATAATTGAATAAATCAAATAGTCCCATTTGAATGCGTCCTTGATCAGTATAAGAACCTGAGAAAACAGCAGTTGGAAAAACCCAAGTTAGTATCAACATTACTAAAATAGTGACAAGAACGACTTTGATTACACTATGTTTTTTCATAATTAACCTCCCACTATAATTATAACGATTTAAAAAGGACTTTACAAGTGTTTACACTAATTTTTATTAAAAAACAAAAAAAGATTCAACATTATGAATCTTTTTAATCTTTATCAATAGGTTTCATTAATGGGAATAATAATACATCACGTATTGAATCCTTTTCAGTAAAGAACATAACCATACGATCAATACCATATCCAATACCACCAGCTGGTGGAAGACCATACTCTAATGCTTCTACATAATCCATATCAATATCAGTAGCTTCTTCATTTCCTAATTCTTTTTCAGACTCTTGAGCTTCAAATCTTTCTAATTGATCAATTGGATCATTTAATTCAGTAAATGCATTAGCAAATTCTTTTCCATCAATAAATAATTCAAATCTATCAACAAATCTAGGATCATCTGGATTCTTCTTAGTTAAAGGAGAAATTTCAATTGGATGACCATATAAGAATGTTGGTTGAATTAAAGTTTCTTCTACATATTTTTCAAAGAATCTATTAATAATATGACCATAAGCTTTCTCATGTTCTTCTAATTCAATATCATGTTCTTCAGCCAATTTTAAACACTCTTCTAAAGAATCTATTTTCTTAAAATCAATACCAGTTTGTTCCTTAATAGCATCAGTCATACTAACTCTCTTCCATGGAGCTTTAACACTTATTTCATGTCCACCCCAATTAAAAGTAGTTTTACCCATTACTTCTTCTGCTATCTTAACAAACATACCTTCTGTTAAATCCATCATTCCATCTAAATCACTATAAGCTAAATATGCTTCTAATTCAGTAAATTCAGGATTATGTTTTAAATCCATTCCTTCATTTCTAAATACTCTACCTATTTCATAAACAGCTTCCATACCACCAACTAATAATCTTTTAAGTGGTAACTCTAAAGCTATTCTTAAATACATATCTAAGTTTTGAGCATTATGATGAGTAACAAATGGTCTAGCATTAGCTCCAGTTAATAAACTAGATAACACTGGAGTTTCTACTTCTACAAAACCTTGATTATCTAAATAATTTTGAATACAACGAATAATCTTAGGTCTTATCATAGCTACTTTCTTAGATTCTTCATTCATAATTAAATCAACATAACGTCTTCTATATCTCTCTTCTTTATCAGTTAATCCATGGAATTTCTCAGGTAATGGCTTTAATGCCTTACATAAATGTGTATATTCTAAACATTTAATAGTAACTTCACCAGTCTTAGTCTTCATAATCTTTCCATGAATACCAACTATATCACCGATATCTGCACTCTTAAATAATGTATAAGTATCTTCCCCTACATCATTTATAGATATATATATTTGAATAGAACCTGTCTTATCTTGAATAGTAAAGAATGATGCTTTTCCCATCTTTCTAATAAACATAATTCTACCAGCTACTGTAGCTGTATCTTTCATTTTTTCAAACTTTTCAGCATCTACATCTGCATATTTTTCTTTAATATCAGCTGCAAAACTATCCCTATCAAATCTATGTCCAAATGGATCTATTCCTAGTTCTTTAAATTTAGTAAGTTTTTCCCTTCTAACTAATTCTTGCTCGCTAAACTCACGTTCCATAATATCACTCCTTCAAACTTTTTATTAAAATCACAATACTTATTATTTCTAAAATAGCTAAATATATAAAATTATATAAATATAAATCAACTATTCCTTTATATATTAATGCATTATATGTAGCATGTAATATTATTGGTATAAAACATGATAAGAATAAGAATACCCATCTTTTTATACCTTTATTATGCATTGCATGCCATAGTAATAATCCCATCACAATAGCAAAACATACATGCCCAGGAACTGCTGTAAACATACGAGATACAGCATTATGCAAATTCGAATAAGCTATATAATAAACAATATTCTCAGAAAATGCAAATCCTAATGAACATATAACACTATAAGTAATCATACTTAATTTACTTAATTTTTCTTTAAAAGTCATTACTAAAGTAAAGAACCATTTAAATCCTTCTTCATATAAACTAACTCCTAAAATAGCGTAAATAAATACCATTAAAGCACTCATATCAGCCATTCTTGGAAAATATCCCCCTACTTTATTCTCTATTTTATTAGTCGTATAACAAGCTATACATCCTAGAATAAATAAGAAGAAATACTCTAATAATTTTGCCTTATTTAATTCTTTTCTATTTAAAAATATAAAAATAACTAAAAATACTATTATTGGTAATGTTCCTATTATATATTTCATTATTCTTTAATAACCTCAGTCCTACATATAATATCATGTAATCCTTTTCCATCATTTCTAAACATTACCATAAATCCACAAATAATTAATAAGATATTTTGAATTAAATTAAATATCATTATTGATGGTAAATAAACATATTTATTAGCAAAAATCATAAATGCAAACTCTATTATATTGTATAAAATAGAATTAATAATAAATGCTCTAAATAACAATTGATTAGAAGTAAGCTGTTTATCATTCGTAGGTACTACTCTTATTCTTAATAACTTTTTACCAAGTGTTTGCCCATTATTATATAATTGGAAAACAACAAAGTATAATAATTCAGCAATTATTATAACAAGAGAAGCAACCCCCTCTGCCCTACTTAATTCATACATAACAGTTCCTAAATCATTTGTCTTACTCATTAAATTTTCTACTGCATCACTCCGTTTTAAACTACCATCTGAATATATTTCTTGAACTTCATTCATAATCTTATTTTGTTCATCTTGCAAATCCCTTAAATCATCTGAATTAATAAAAGGTAAAGCAATCATACTACATACTATACTAACAATAGCAGTATCTATTAAAAAGGCCAACAATCTTTCGATGAAAACGGCCTTACGTTTTCGTTTGTCCTTCTTTTCTTTTTTATAACCATCAAGTTTCTTTTTTAATTCTTCAAACTCAAAGATCTCTTTTTCTTCAGATTTTTCTTGCTTTTTCCTAGGCATTAGTATTACCCTCCTTAAACTCACTCAGTATCTTGATTATATCATGAATATTAGTACATTGATAGATTTTATTCTTTAAGATATTACTTCCAGCAACACCTTTAAAATACCAAGCAATATGATTTCTTATTTCTAAACAAGCTATTTTTTCAGATTTTAATTTTTTCAAATATTCTAAATGTTTTAAACATAAATTTACTCTATCTTCTAAAGTAACAATAATTTGTTCTTTTCCTTCTAACATATTAATACTATTTCTAATTAACCAAGGATTTCCAAGAATTCCTCTACCAATCATAACTGCATCACAATTAGTTTCTTCAAGCATCTTTAATACATCTTCTGGACTTTTAACATCTCCATTACCAATAACTGGAATAGAAACATTATCTTTTACTTCTTTAATAATAGTCAAATCTGCTTTTCCTGAATATCCTTGACTCCTTGTCCTTGGATGTATACATATAGCAGAAGCTCCTGCTTTTTCTATTATCTTTGCTACTTCTACAGCATTAATACTATTCTTATCCCAACCACTTCTAATCTTTACTGTTACTGGAATTGGTACTGATTCTACAACCGCTTTTACAATTTCATATATTTTTTGAGGATTCTTTAATAAAGCACTACCAGCTTGAGCTCTAACAGCAACTTTTGGCACAGGACATCCCATATTAATATCAATAATATCTGGATGCATATTTTCATAAATATACTTAGCAGCTTCAACAAAAGATTCTTTATCACTGCCAAATATTTGTTGAACAATAGGCCGCTCTTCTTCAGTCATATATAACATATCAATAGTTTTTTTATTACTAAAAGTAATAGCTTTATCACTTACCATTTCAGCATATATTAAACCACATCCAAATTCTTTACAAATTCTTCTAAATGCCGAATTACAAACACCAGCCATTGGTGCTAAAACTATTTGATTATCTATTTTTACATCTCCTATGTACCATTCCATAATATCCTCCTATCAAGAAAAAAGGTTCCCTTTAGGAACCTGTCATACTATTTTTGTTTCTTTAATAAATCTCTGATTTCTTCAAGAAGTTTAGCTTCATCAGTTTTAACAACTGCTTCTTCCTCTTCTTTCTTACCAATAGCCATAACTTTGTTAACAGCCTTTAACATTATAAATAATACAAAAGCCATTATTAAGAAGTTAATTACAGCTGTAATAAAGTCACCATATTTTATTACTTGTCCACCATAGATTTTTAAAGTACCACCAACTTCTGCTCCACCAATACCATTAATTAATGGATTAATAAAATCAGTAGTTAGTGCTGTTACGATAGCAGCGAAAGCATTACCAATGATAACACCGATAGCCATATCCATAACATTACCACGCATTACAAATTCCTTAAATTCTCCAAAAAATCCTGTTCCCTTATCCTTAAGCTTCTTTAAGTTTTCTTTATCAGCTATTTTTTTAGCCATGTCTCCTCACTCCTTTAGCTATATTATAATACTTTTTTATTATTTTTCAAGAAAAAAACTAGATTATTGATCTAGTTCTTTTAATAATTCTGCTTTATTCATTTCCTCATAATTCTCAATGCCTTGTTCTTTTGCTAATTTCTTTAATTTAGTAATAGACATAGCTTCTAAATTATCATCGTCTTCTTTTGGCATTTCCTTATGCTCTACTAAATAGTCAATTTGTTCTTTAGTTAAAGTCTCATACTCAAGTAATGTTTCAGCAATTAACTTAAGCAATGGCTTGTTTTTCTTGATTATTTCAGTTGCATGTTTATGACAATCATCAATAATCTTTCTCATTTCCATATCTATTTCATTAGCAACTTCATTAGAGAAGTGTTGAGGTTTATTATAATCTCTACCTAAGAATACACTTCCAGATTGTTGTTCAAATTGAAGTGGACCTAAATCACTCATACCATATTCTGTAACCATAGCACGAGCAATTTTAGTAGCCTTTTCAAAATCGTTATGAGCTCCAGTAGTAATCTCTCCAAAAGTAACCTCTTCTGCAGTTCTACCACCAAGTAAACCTGTTATTTGTTCTAATAAATCTGCTTTAGTAGAACACATCTTCTCTTCTGTAGGAACCATCATATTATATCCACCAGCAGAACCTCTTGGTATAATAGTAACTTTTTGTACATCTGATGCATTCTTTAATTTAATACCAATAACAGCATGTCCAGCTTCATGGTAAGCAACTAACTTACGATCATTCTCACTATATTTATGTGAAGTTTTAGCAGGACCCATAAGTACTCTATCAGTAGCTTCATCTATTTCACTCATACCAATTTCATTCTTATCACGTCTAACTGCAAGTAAAGCAGCTTCATTTAATAAGTTTTCAAGATCTGCTCCACTGAAACCAGGTGTTCTTTTAGCAAGATTTTTTAATGTAATACCATCAGCTAAAGTCTTATTTCTAGCATGAACTCCAAGTATTTCTTCACGACCTCTAACATCTGGTAAATTAACAGTAACTTGTCTATCAAATCTTCCTGGACGAAGTAATGCTGGATCTAATACATCAGGTCTATTAGTAGCAGCAATAATAATTATTCCTTCATTAGCTCCAAATCCATCCATCTCAGTAAGTAATTGGTTTAATGTTTGCTCTCTTTCATCATGACCTCCACCTAAACCAGTACCTCTTTGACGACCTACTGCATCAATTTCATCAATAAAGATAAGACAAGGTGCATTTCTCTTTGCTTGTTGGAACATATCACGAACACGACTAGCACCAACACCAACAAATAATTCAACAAAATCAGAACCAGAAATGAAGTAGAAAGGAACATCTGCTTCTCCAGCTACTGCTTTAGCAAGTAAAGTTTTACCTGTTCCTGGAGGACC
>JAEEGL012738564.1_pt1 | contig 13173 bp, 11 predicted proteins | sample 9134231 | NCBI WGS metagenome assembly JAEEGL01 (sample SAMN16246548, study PRJNA631951) | gut metagenome | biome: gut microbiome; feature: rumen; material: fiber-attached | host: Bos | place: Iran: Karaj | collected 2018-10
AAATGGCAACAAAGATTCGTTTGGCTCGTCATGGTCACAAAGACTACGCTTTCTACCACATCGTAGTAGCAGACAGCCGCTCGCCGCGTGACGGCAAAATCATCGAACGTATCGGTTCGTTCAACCCGAACACCAACCCCGCAGCTGTGATCCTTAACTTCGATCGCGCTCTGTATTGGGTAGGCGTAGGTGCACAGCCGACTGACACCGTACGTACCATCCTCTCCAACGAGGGTGTGATGCTCATGAAGCACCTCAATGGTGGTGTCGCAAAAGGCGCATTCAGCGCAGAAGAGGCTCAGAAGCGTTTCGACGCTTGGAAGGCTCAGAAGGATGCTAAGAATGGTAAGATCAGCGAAGCTGAGGCTGCAAAGAAAGTAGCTGCTGCGAAGGCTCTCCACGCGCAAGAGGTTGAGACCAACAAGGCTAAGGCTGCTGCTATCGCAGAGAAGCGCGCTGCTGCCGCTGCTGAGTTGGCTGCTGCCGCTCAGGAGGCTGCACAGGAAGCTGCGGCAGCTGAGGCAGAGGCTAACGGCGAAGCTCCCGCAGAGGAAGCTGAGGCTTAAAAATGTTTACTGTTTAATGTTGAATGTTGAAGGAAAATAATCTCTAAACGCTAAACTTTAAACTCTAAACGAACAAAAAAGCGACTTTCGGTCGCTTTTTTTTGTGTATGTCAAAAAAAAGTAGTATTTTTGCGCACTAATTGGTATATGCTATGAAAAAGGTAAGCGTCATAATGCCCAATTACAATCATGCGGCGTATTTGAAGGAGCGAATGGATAGCATCCTTGCGCAGGACTATCCTGATTTTGAGGTGATCATTCTGGACGATGCTTCGACGGATGAGAGTGTGGAGATTCTATCTGGGTACGCCAACCATCCGAAGGTAAAGGCTTTCCTGCGCTCGGAGACCAATTCCGGCAACACGTTCATCCAATGGCAGCGCGGTTTGGAGCAGGCTACGGGCGACTATGTCTGGATTGCGGAGAGTGATGACGTAGCCGCACCCACTTTGCTATCCCGTCTGGTGGAGGCGATTGAGCAGAAACATGCGACGCTGGCTTTCTGTCATAGCCAATGGATAGACGGCGAAGGGCATCCCATCTCGCGTAGCCGGGATCCGCAATGGAGAAAGGATTTCTCGATGCCGGGTGACACCTTCGTCCGACGCTATCTGTTGGGCTATTGCACGGTCTGCAATGCCTCGGCGGTGGTCTTCACGCGTGAGGCGGCCAAGACGGTGGATATGCAGCAAGTGGCGCAGTTCACCGCGAGTGGAGACCGCCTGTTCTGGATTCAGATGGCCATGCAGGGACGCGTGGCTTTTGTCGCGCAGACGCTCAATAAGTTCCGCCAACACGCGCACAAGGTATCCGGCGGAGCGGAGTATATGGGATTGAATATTGTGCAGGATTATGAGATATACCGTCTCGTTACCCCGCCGATGAACCTCACCGGCAGCGAGAAACGCTGGATATACGGCTACCACTGGAAGGCAATGAACCGTCCTACCGTCTCCGAGCAAGGCCGGCAGAACGCAATCGCCGCTTGGAGTCAGGAACCTGATTTCGGACGCCTCTCCTTCCTGTTCTATCTCTTGCACCGGGCGAAAGAGAAATGTTGACATACCTGCTCAATATCGCTTTTGCCATCGCGGCGACTGTGCTCTATATCAAGGCACCCTGGACCTACAGTTACGATTATTGCGTGACGCTGATGGTGATGTTTATTGCGCAGAACGTGCTCTTTTTTGCTACCAACGAGCGGAAGCATTGGTTGGGATTTGAGTTCTTCTTTGCCCTCTCTTTCTTCCTTGTTAACTTTGTTTATCCGGTCTTCTATGCGCCTACGGAGCGCATATACTGGTCGTTTTTCAGTTTTTCTTTTAACGATAATTTTGTGACGCGGGCTACGGCACTTGCGTATTTCGGCTATGCCTGGTACATGCTCGGAGCTACGCGTATCTTGCAACTTAGGCGGGATGAACCTTCCGAGCCGACCTTTACCATCTCTATGCGGCAGTATATCTGGTTCTTCGGCATCACGATAGCAGCATGGCTGCTGTTCGTGGCAACGGGCGGCTTGGCTGCCCTGCAGAGCGTGTATGCGGAGGGGGCGAACCTGCGCCAAGTGGGTATATACAGTTATTTCAACAATATCTTCACCATCGGCTGTTACCTCATGGCGATCTTTATCTTCCGACTGCCGAAACAGAAATGGTGGTTCTATCTGCTGGTGATCGCCAGCTTTATGCTTATCCTCCTCTCTGCCGGAAGTCGTCAGATGGCAGTGGCGCTGGCGCTCATATTGATTACGGGCTTCAGTCTGTACGTCTATCGCCTCAAGGGATGGCAGGTGGCAACCCTCGTAGCCGGAGGCTCGGTTGCTCTCTTCCTAGTCATGACGCTGCGTACGGAGGGACTGGATTTTGGAGCATGGCAGAACAAGCTGGCGCATACCAAGCTGGTGGAATTCTGGGATATATACGAAGACCTTATCGTCAATGACGTCAACCTCTTCCGCCTCTTCGGATGGGCGCAGGAGAATGACCTGACCTGGTTCACGGGTATGTCGCTGGACCTCAGTTCGCCGATTCCCGGTCTGGCCGGATATATCATTGAGCATTCCGACTTGCCGCCGCAGATGTTGCATGGCGGTGACCTGCCGTCCTATCTGTTCCTGGGCCCGAATGCCGAATGGGGTACAGGAACCAACATGGTAGGCGAGGCGTACCGCTCGTTCGGTATCGTAGGAACGGCTATCGCGATGTTCCTCATCGGCCTCTGGGTGAAGGAGAGTTACTATCGTGCGAAAGAAAGTGCCTATTGGTATCTGATGTATTTCCTCTTGGTAGGCCATGCTCTCATCTACCCGCGTGCTCCGCTTCTCTTCGACCCGCGTCTGGTTACATGGAGCCTGCTGCTCTTGGCTATCGTCATGGGTGTTACCCATATTAAAAAGAAGGAGGACGTGCAATGAACATTCTCTATTGTATTCCTCATCTCTATAATGCTGGCGGCATGGAGCGCGTGCTGACACAGAAAGTCAACTGGCTGGCTGCGAACACCGACCACCGGTTTACGATCCTGACGACAGAGCGCACTCCCGACGGACAGAAGGATGTTTGCTTCCCGCTTTCCGAACGGGTACAAGTGGTGTCGCTCAATATCGATTTCAATGCGGATTATCATAAGCCCTTGTTGCCCAAATGGTGGGGGCATATGCGCCGGATGGCAATATACCGGAAGGCCTTGACGCAGTTCGTGCGTTCGCACGGAATCGACCTCTGCATATCGCTTTGCGGCAAGGAGATAGCGTTCCTGCGCAGCCTGCCCTGCCGTACTATGGCGGAGTTACATTTCTCGATGAACCAGCGGCAGCAACTCTTGGAGGCGAATCATAACAGTCGAATATGGTCGCTGTTAGGACGCATCCGTACGTGGCAGTTGGTACAAGCGGTAAAACCGCTGGAGCATTTGGTCGTCTTAACGGAAGTTGATAAAAACGACTGGCAGCAAGCGGGTTGTACCAATGTGACCGTCATCCCGAACCCCTGCAGCCTGGACGGAAAGGCTCTGCCCGAGACGCCCAAGAGCAAGACACTGCTTGCTGTAGGACGCCTTCACGAGCAGAAAGGATTTGACCTCTTGTTGCGCGCATGGAAACCGATTGAGAAGAACCATCCCGAGTGGACCTTACGCATTGTTGGGGAAGGACCTAAACGTTCCGAACTGGAGGCGCAGATACGCGAACAAGGACTGCAGCGTGCCGTCTTGGCAGGTAGGACGGCAGACGTTGCTAAGGAATATGCATCGGCTTCGCTCTTCGTTCTCTCATCGCGCTATGAAGGACTGCCGTTAGCCCTCATCGAGGCAATGTGGTGCGGACTGCCGTGTGTGGCGTTCGATTGCCCCCAAGGACCGGCTGAACTGCTTGCCGACGAACGAGGATGGCTCGTCCCGAGTGGAGACATAAACGCGCTCTCGGCGCAACTCGAATACGCTATTGCTCATCCCGATAAGGCTGCACAGCGCGCGCAGAAAGCACGAGCCTTTGCGCAAAACACCTATAGCGAAGCTGCTATCATGCCGCAATGGCTCCAACTGATAGAACCATGATTAAAGTTGTACATACGATCAATGCGTTTACCCCTGCTACAGGCGGAACGGCTACCTGTACCTATGACTTGCTCTGTGCTCTCAATCTGCGCAAGGACATACACGCACAGGCATTGGTTACACTGCCGGTACAACCGCTTATGGGGCACGGAGAAACATGGATAAAGGCAGTGCCCGACGATGAGAAGACGCCCTTCGGCTTCTCGGTTAACTTGCGTCAGGCTTTGCAGCAGTTCGAGGCGGATATATACCACACGAACGGTCTTTGGCGTTACTGCAATCATGTGACGGCTACTGTGGCACGGCAAAAAGGAATACCGTATATCATCACTCCGCATGGTATGTTATATCCGCAGGCATTGGCGCAATCCAAATATCAAAAAAAGTTGTTACGCTGGGCAATGTTTGACAGAGATATCCGCGAGGCGGCATGTATTCATGTGACATGCAGGGAAGAGATGCAAGTTGTTCGTGCTTTGGGCTTCACCAATCCGATAGCTGTTGTAGGTAATCCTGTCCCGACGCCCCTTGTGCAGCCCGTTATGCGGAGCAGCAGAGTGACGTTCGGCTATTTGGGACGACTCCACCCGCGTAAGCACGTCGAACGACTGATACATGCAATGGCGCGTCTGTCGAATGAGGAACAGGCGCAATGCGAACTAATCATAATCGGTTCTGGAGAACCGGCCTATGAGGCTTTTCTGCGAGACAGAGCGAAGTGCCTGCAACTGACTAATATCCGCTTTGCGGGCTTTGTAGCAGGAGAGGAAAAACAGAGATTGTTGGCTTCTTTATCCGCTTTGCTGGTACCGAGCGATTTTGAGAACTTCGGTATGATCGTTCCGGAGGCGCTTCATTGCGGTACACCCGTTTGGGCAAGTACGGGAACGCCTTGGCAATTGTTACCGGAGAGAGGCTGCGGATGGTGGCAGGAACCCAAGGAGGAAAACATCGTTTCAACGATGAGACAAATACTTGCCATGAATCCTAACGAGATAGATGAAATGGGAAATAAAGGAAGAAAATTGGTCCGGGAGTGTTTCGCTGCGCCTATCGTTGCGCAACAAATTACCGAATTATATAATTGGATACTTGCAAAACAATCAAAGCCTTCGTTTGTTTATGACTAAAAGAAATCTGTCGAAATATAATAACTCCGGATATTACCCCGGTCGCAATGCATTTATAAGGGGCATGTGGTATATTGCGAATGTACTCTTTTTTAAGAGTGCATGTTGGCCTTACTATGGTTTCAAACGTACTTTGCTGCGTTGCTTTGGTGCCAAGATCGGCAAAGGGGTGGTTATCAAACCCTGCGTGAATATCAAGTACCCGTGGCATTTGACGGTAGGCGATTATACATGGATAGGAGAGGGCGTGTGGATAGACAATCTCACGACGGTGACCATCGGTAGCAATTGTTGTGTGAGTCAGGGAGCTATGTTGCTATGCGGCAACCATGATTACACGAAAGAGACCTTTGATCTGATGGTTGCACCTGTTTGCTTGGAAGACGGAGCGTGGGTCGGGGCCAAAGCACTTGTGTGTCCCGGAGTGACTGTCGGGGCTGGAGCAGTGTTGACTGCAGGGGCGGTTGCAACCAAAGACCTTGCGCCTGAGAAAGTGTATCAAGGAAACCCTGCCGTAGAAAAGAAGAATTAATATGAAGATCTCTATTATCACCATCACCTATAATAGCGCCGCTACCCTTCAACGGGCGTTGGAGAGCGTGCAGGGACAGACCTATCCGGATATCGAGCACATCATTGTCGATGGGGCTTCGACCGATAGCACGGTGGATATCATCAAGGCTTACGCCGCTAACCGCTCATCCGCCCATCCGCTCACAGTCAAATGGCTTTCTGAGAAAGACCGTGGCATCTATGATGCCTTGAACAAGGGTATTCGGATGGCTACGGGGGATGCTATCGGATTTCTCCATTCCGACGATGTGTTCTTTGCTGCCGATTCTGTGGCGCATATCGCTGCGGCTTTTGAGGCGACACAGGCCGATATCGTCTATGGTGACCTGCAGTATTGTAATGGCAACCGGGTGGTGCGCCGATGGAAGAGCAATGACTTCAATCCCTGTAGCCTCAAGTACGGATGGATGCCTCCTCACCCTACGGTCTATGTGCGCAGGGAGGTGTATGAGCAGGTCGGACCGTATGACGACTGGTTCCGCATCTCGGCGGACTACGATATGATGCTTCGCCTGTTTGGCGCGGGATACAAATCGCATTACATCCCCGAAGTGATTGTGTCGATGGAGACCGGAGGTGCCAGTAACAAGAATACCAAGGCGCGCCTGTCCAAGACCCAGGAGGATTATATCGTACTCAAGAAAAACCATGTTGGTGCCGGCTATCTTACCGTAGCCTGCAAGCAACTCCGCAAGATCCGTCAGTTCCTCCGCTAAAAATTGTGAATTGTGTTAAACATTTCGATCGTTCTATATAATCCGAATTGGAATCAGGAGGTCTTGCCTCTTGTGGAGGAGTTGCTGCGCATCAAAAACCTCCGCAAGATATACCTATTGGACAACAGTGAGGAAAAAAGCTCCCTTCCCTTTAGGGAGGGGAAGGGGGAAGGCTCTCGTAAGGTGCGCTACATGCACCTCGGTGCGAATTTAGGTTACGGCCGCGCACATAATATTGCTTTGCGCGAGAGCGCGTATTACAAGACGGACTTGCACCTTGTCATGAACAGCGATATCCGCGTCAAGGCGGAGGACATAGATGCGATGCACGACTGGATGATGGCGAATCCCGAGGTGGGACAGCTCATGCCGCGTGTACTCAACCCGGACGGCACACCTCAATATCTCGCTAAGCGTCTCCCTTCTCCTATGGATGTGTTCGGCCGTCGTTTCTTGCCGGCTTGGCTCATGGTACGGCGCAACAGGCGCTATGAGTTACGTGACCTTGATCTGACCCGTCCGGTCAATGCGCCTTATTTGAGCGGCTGTTTTATGTTACTGCGCACGAAAGCTGCCGTCGAGGCCGGGTTGTTCGATGAGCGCTATTTTATGTATCCGGAGGATATAGACCTCACGCGTACGATCCATTGTCATTACCTCACGCTCTATTACCCGCAATGGACTATCGTGCACGCCCATACGCGCGCTTCCTATAAAAACAAACACATGCTCTGGATTCATATCCAAAACATGTGTCGTTATTTCAACAAGTGGGGATGGCTCTTCGATTCAGAGCGCAGGATCTTCAATAAGCTTTAGCCCTTCGCTTTTAATCTCTCCACTCGCATCCTTCCATCGTATATTTGCGACCGTGACGGAGGATGTAAATCTGCCCGTTTTGTAGTATCTTCTGTGCCGGTTGGCTGTCCGCCTGCCGGTTCTCTATAGCTTGTGCCGGCTCACCCGGAGCACAGTTGACGTAGATGGAGTCGTTGGTGATAACCAAACGGAAGCGGTATTCGCCAATACCCTTGTTGTAAATAGGGATATAGGCATTGGGTTGGTCTGAAGCTCGTGCGGCGATCACCACTTCGTACTCGCCGTTCGCGTAGGATTGGAATTTGGCATTGTAACTCACATGCTTGCGGTACTTACCGTTGGCCAGCGGATTCATGTCCTCGTTAATGGTACGATAGGTATAGTATTCACCATTCTTATAGATATACAGCTTCAGGTGGCCGGTCCAGGGGCAGAAGCCGAAGTTGCGGAGGGTGTCTACGTGTATGCGTACAGCAGAATCGCGCTCAACGACCTGGGCGTCAAAGCGTATTTTCTCGCAGGCTAACGAATAGACATAATTGCCTCCGGCATTGGGTTTGATGTCTGTATATACCTGTACGCGTTCCGTATAAGCTTTGTTGGTGGCGGAACCGCCGGTGCCTTGGTTCTGCGGAGCTAATGCGGATAGTTGGAAATAGCCGTTGCTCTTGCCGCCCCAGCCCCAGTTGATGTGCAGTAAACCCTCGGTATCTATTCCGTCGCAAATGAACGCATGACCGTTGCCTTCGGTGGTCTTCGCGCTGATATATACCGGTTGGCCTGCCTGCAGGTTCTCATTAATCACCTCCATTATACGGGCTTCGCCGGTGTAGTCTTTGGCGAACATGCGGATGCCCTTGTCGTACCCGAAATAATCAATGAAACACTGATTCATCAGGGAGGAACTGCCGCTGCTGGAGCTCTTTCCATACTTCATCTCACATGCCACACCGCATTGGTATACCAATTGGGCTACCGCGCTCTTCTGCGCTTCGGTCGTTTTGTCGTTACAACTGTCCATCATATCTGTCCAGTGATAGGTGGTGCCTGCATAATTGGCACTGAGCTCAATCGAATCGCCGTTCTCGTTCGCCCATTTGTACGTCTTGCTTCCGATACCGTGCGCGGGATAGAGGTGGTATTTCATAATCTGCGCACCAGCTATGGCGACACAACCGGCGGCTGTATGAACGCCTTGGTATAACGGACAGGAGTCGTTATAAGGCGTCTTCTGATTCCATAATGTCTGCGTGAGTGGCGCAACCGGAATATATTCCGTCGTTTCGGCCTCATAGGAGGAGTACGACGCATCTATGTTGCGGAGGACAGCGACATAGTTATCCAACCATGCGCGCATGTTGGTCGGCATGTCGTTCTCATCCCAGCGACCGGTGTCCGTGTAGCCGAGAATGGTACGTGCACGGTCATCGGAAGAGACAATGACAAAACCTTCGTTCTCTCCACGGTTGAAGACGTAAAAAGCCGGTGTGCCGTCGGGTTGAATCGCTGTATGACAATGCTGTAATGCATGGGTCCCCGGCACGGACTGTTGTGCCTGTCGTAAGCTTCGGGGAGCGGCGGCAGCACTCATGGTGAGCACGGCGCCTAATGTGAGAAGGAGTAGTTTTTTCATAGTGATATCAATCGATAAGTGAGATAGCCTGCGTAGATGAGCAGCAGCAATGCGCCTGCCCAACGTTGTATTTTCCGTTCGTGGTTCGTCTTGACGGCCAGCCATACGATCATGCTTCCCGATGCGGCCATCAGGGCGTCAATCTCGATACCCTCGTAAGCCGGCAGAGGACGTACGACGGCACTGGTGCCCAGTACAAAGAATACATTGAAGATGTTGCTGCCGATAACGTTACCCAGCGCGATGTCGCAGTTCTTTTTGGTCGCTGCAATCACAGACGTGGCGAGTTCCGGCAGGGATGTGCCTAACGCGACGACGGTCAGGCCGATGATTGCTTCGCTCACACCCATCCGCATCGCCAGGTCCACCGCACTCTTCACAATCAGTTCGCCGCCGACTACCAACCCTACAAGACCACCGAGCATGAGTGCAATCGCTCTGCGTACCGGTAACTCCTTAACTCCTTCGTTCGTTAATTCGTTATCCGCTTCTTCCGGATGATCTTTCGCGTGACGGAAGGTATTGTAGAGGAAATAACAGAACATGGCTAATAGTACTACGCCGCCCAAACGGCCGATCCCGCGTTCGCATTCACCGAAAGATAGCTGAATGGCTACGAAAGCGAAGACCAGAATACCGGCGATGATGGAGAGAGGGATGTCGAAGTCCCGACTCCTTTTCTGCGACACGATAGGGTAGACGAGTGCCGTCAGACCGAGAATGACGAAGGTGTTGATGATGTTCGAACCTAAAATATTGGTGATCGCCAATTCAGTGCTTCCTTCAGCTACGGAGACCATGTTTACTACGAACTCCGGCATCGATGTGCCGAATGCTACCACGGTCAGACCGCTGACGAGATAACTGATGCCGAAGCGCTTGGCGATGGCCGATGCACCGTCCACTAGCCAGTCCGCGCCTTTCACCAAGGCTACGAACCCGACGACGATGAACACCGCCGCTACCCACCATCCGTATGATAAAAGAGACTCTATACTATTCATATTCAATCTGTATTCTGTTAGCGAAGCGGTCTGTATTCTGTCAGGCCCCAGGCCGGTCTATACATTAAACAGGAAATGCATGATATCTCCGTCTTGTACGACGTAGTCTTTTCCTTCGATACCTAACTTGCCGGCTGCACGACACGCCGCCTCGCCGCCTAACGCCACGAAGTCCTCGTATTTGATCACCTCGGCACGGATGAACCCGCGTTCGAAATCCGTATGGATGACACCCGCACATTGCGGGGCTTTTGCGCCGGCCTTGAATGTCCACGCGCGCACCTCGTCGCTACCTGCGGTCAGGAACGTGCGGAGGTTCAGCAGCGCATACGCCGCCTTGATCAGACGGTTCACACCGCTCTCTTGCAGCCCGATCTCCTCGAGGAACATCTGCCGCTCTTCGTACGTCTCTAGTTCCGCGATCTCGCTCTCAATCTTGGCGGCCAAGACAAGCACTTGTGCGTCCTCGTCCTTCACTGCCTCGCGAACCTGCTCCACGTACGCATTGCCGCTCACGGCTGCGGATTCATCTACGTTGCACACGTACATCACCGGTTTGTTCGTCAGCAGGAACAGATCGCGTGCTGCGGCTTCCTGGTCCTTGTTGTCCAGTTCTACCGTGCGGGCGTTCCGGCCTTGCGACAACGCCTCGCGGTACTTGACCAGCACTTCTAACTGCAGCTTGGCGTTCTTGTCCCCTCCGGCTTTGGCTGCTTTTTCGCATTTCTGAATACGGCTCTCTACTGTCTCAAGGTCTTTGAGCTGCAACTCCGCGTCAATAATCTCCTTGTCGCGCACGGGGTTAACGGAGCCGTCCACGTGTACTACGTTCTCGTCGTCGAAGCAGCGCAGCACATGGATGATCGCATCCGTCTCGCGGATGTTGGCAAGGAATTTGTTACCCAATCCTTCACCTTTGCTTGCGCCTTTGACCAGACCGGCTATATCTACTATCTCCACCGTTGTCGGAATGACGCCGCGTTCGGGCTTGCACAGCTCGCCTAATTTGATCAGTCGCTCGTCCGGCACTGTGATCACGCCTACGTTTGGCTCGATGGTGCAGAACGGAAAATTGGCACTCTGTGCCTTTGCGTTACTCAGACAGTTAAACAGGGTACTCTTGCCCACATTCGGCAAACCCACTATTCCACATTGTAATGACATATCTCGTTTTTTTCACTTTTGCGGCTGCAAAAGTACTACAATTTTTTTGAATTTGCAAGGCTTTGGGTAAAAAATGTGGTATAAGCCTGCTTAAGTAGGATTTTTTGACGACTTTTGTATAAAAATATACAAATATTTGCACATGTCAAAAAAATGTATTACCTTTGTGCGCTAATTGGAAAATACGCATAAATCATTTAATACTTAATCATTATGGCAAAAAAAGCATTGAACAAGTGGACCGCGCCGAAGAGCGTAGCGCCCGAAAGAATTATTCAGTTTGGTGAAGGTAACTTCCTCCGCGCTTTCGTGGACTGGATTGTGTGGAACATGAACGCCAAGACCAATTTCAACGGTTCGGTGGTAGTCGTACAGCCTATCGACAAGGGTATGGTAGAATGGCTCAACGGACAGGACTGCTTGTATCATGTCAACCTCCAGGGTCGTCTCAAGGGCGAGGCGGTTAACTCGCTTGAGCGTATCGACGTCATCAGCCGCGCGCTCAATCCTTACACCCAGAACTGGGCATACATGGCTCTCGCTGAGCAACCGGAGATCCGTTTCGTCATCTCGAATACCACCGAGGCGGGTATCACTTTCGATCCTTCTTGCAAGTTCACTGACGCGCCCGCTTCTTCCTATCCGGGCAAGCTCGTTCAGCTCCTCTTCCGTCGTTATAAGACCTTCAATGGCGATCCGACCAAGGGACTTATCTTTATGCCGTGCGAGCTTATTTTCCTCAACGGACACCACCTCAAGGATTGCATCCGCAAGTACATCGAACTCTGGAAGGATGACTTTGGTGCTGACTACGCAGGTTTCAAGGACTGGTTTGAGAAGTACAACTACGTCTGCGCTACTCTCGTGGATCGTATCGTGCCGGGCTTCCCGCGTAAGGACATTGCGGCTATCCAGGAGAAAGTGGGCTACAACGACAACCTCGTCGTACAGGCTGAGATCTTCCACCTCTGGGTAATCGAGAAACCGGAGAACATGTCGATCGAGGAGCTTGAGGCGGAGTTCCCGGCTAACAAGGCTGGTTTGAACGTCCTCATTGCTGAGAGCGAGAAGCCGTACCACGAGCGCAAGGTTACGCTGCTCAACGGCCCGCACACCGTACTCTCGCCGGTTACTTACCTCAGTGGCGTCAACATCGTTCGCGATGCTTGCAACCACGAGGTACTGGGCAAGTATATCAACAAGGTTATGTTCGACGAGCTGCTTGAGACTCTCAACCTGCCGAAGGAGGAACTGAAGGCGTACGGCGAATCTGTACTCGAGCGTTTCAACAACCCGTACGTGGATCACGCTGTTACTTCGATTATGTTGAACTCCTTCCCGAAATTCGAAACACGCGACCTGCCGGGCCTCAAGATATATCTGGAGCGCAAGGGAGAACTGCCGAAGGGTCTCGTACTCGGTCTGGCTGCCATCATCACTTACTACAAGGGTGGCGTGCGTGAGGACGGTGCACCTATCGAGCCGAACGATGCACAGGAGATCATGGATCTGCTCAAGGAACTCTGGGCTACCGGCGACAAGCGTAAGGTGGCTGAAGGTGTGCTCGGCGCAACCGACATCATCTGGAAAGAGAGCAAGCAGAACCTCAACGAGATCCCGGGTCTCACCGACTTGGTAGAGCTCTACCTCGAGTCCATCGAGAGTATCGGAATGCTCAATACCGTCAAAGCGATGCTCGCTGTAGACAAGGTGGAGGACGTCGTTGCTAAGATTAAAAGCCTGTTCTGATATGACGAATGTTCTGAAAATCAATCCTGCCGACAACGTGGTTGTAGCAATACAGCCCCAGTCGGCAGGTGCCGTTATAAATGTGGACGGCAAAGCCATTACGGTGCTCGAAGACGTGCCCGCCGGTCATAAGATAGCCATTAAGGATCTTGCTGAAGGCGAGAACGTCATCAAGTACGGTTTCCCCATCGGTCACGCCCGGGAGGCGAAGAAAGCCGGCAGCTGGATGAATGAGAACAATATCAAGACCAACCTTGCCGGACT
>JAEEGL013120020.1_pt1 | contig 13173 bp, 9 predicted proteins | sample 9134231 | NCBI WGS metagenome assembly JAEEGL01 (sample SAMN16246548, study PRJNA631951) | gut metagenome | biome: gut microbiome; feature: rumen; material: fiber-attached | host: Bos | place: Iran: Karaj | collected 2018-10
ATATCCGGTGTTGAGGGTTACGACTATGGCAGCGAGACCGTTGTCAACTCCACCGGCGACTATGTCCCCCCCGTGAGTGCCGAAGCAATAATGATAAGCGAGCAGTTCAACCCGCTGATACGTATGTCCGTCAATCTGGTCAACAGCCTGCAGTTCAACTTCTCCCTGCAGAAGAACCGCACACTGGCCATGTCCTTCAGCAACAACCAGCTTACCGAGACCACACGCGACGGACTCACCTTTGGCGGCGGCTACCGCTTCAAGGACATCGAGTTCCAGGTCAAGTTCGGCGAGAAGATACACAACCTCAAAAGCGATTTGGTGCTGAACCTCAACCTCACCTACAATAGCAACAAGACCAACATCCGCAAGATAAACGGTTTCGACCCCACCATAGACCACGGCCAGATATCCTCCGGCAGCGGTGTCTGGATGGCCGAAATATCGGGCGAATATGCACTCACCACATTCCTCACAGCCCGCATCTTCTTCCAAACCAACATCAACACTCCCTACATATCCAACGCCTACAAAAACTCAACCACCAAGGGTGGCTTAACCATTAGATTCTCTTTCTGACCATGAACGACCGATTCAAAGACTACGACGACGAGCTGCGCGATTTGGTGCAGGACTTTGAACGTACTGTTATGAAAGGACAAATGCAGTTCTTCGATGTCGATGAGCTGGAAATGATAATTGACTACTATCTGGAGATGAATGACCTCGACCCGCTCGAGAAGGCAGTCTCCTTTGCCGAGCGGCTCTACCCTGACAGCACCGAGGTCAAGATGCGCCGTGCCCATGTGGCAATCGCCCGTCAGCAGTTCAAGTCAGCACTCCGTCAGTTGCTCGACCTCCGCGCCAAGGAACCGAACAACACCGATCTGGCCTACTCGCTCGGCATAGTCTATAGCGCAATGGATCGTCCCGACGAGGCTGTTGATCAGTTCCTTGCCGCCTCCTCCGACGGCTGGCAGCTTGGTCGTATCTACGGCAACATTGCCGAGGAGTATGTCAAGAAGAACGACCTCAACACTGCCATCAAGTATTACGAGGCTGCCCTGCGCAACGAGGACAGCGATACCGCTTCGCTCTACAACTATGTCGACACCTGTGAGCAACTGAACCGCGTCGATTTGGCTCAGCCCGAGCTGGAGACCTACGTCAATCGGCATCCCTACAGCCGTGAGGGTTGGTTCTGTCTAGGACTCATATACCTCGACCTCTCTCTTGTCGAGAAAGCCATAGATGCCTTCGAGTATGCTGTCGCCATCGACAAATATAGTGCAGAAACCTATATTGAACTGGCCTATGCCTATGAACTGCTTGGCGATGTTGGACGCGCCGCCACCACGCTGTTGCAGTGGGCAGAAGTCGCCGACAATCGTGCCGATGCTTTCCGCAGTGTCGGCTGTCTATATCTCCGCTGCGGTAACTACGAGGTTGCCAATATCTATTTCGGCAAAGCACTTGTCGAGCAACCACACGATGCTGTTACCCATGCTTGCATGGCCGAGTGTTATCTCATGCTGGGCGACACCTCCATGGCTCGTGCCTATCTCAAGAAAGCCGAGGCTATCGACCCCGACAATGTCAACGTACTCTCTGCCGGTGCAAAGATATTCGACGCAATGGATAATTTCAGGAAAGCGTCCGACTATTACGAGGGACTTATCATTAGCGAGATGTGTACCGAACAGCATTGCCGCGAGTACACTGACTTCCTCTTCCGCAACAAAGTGTTCGACATCTTGCTACAGTTTGCCGAAGAGTCGCTCGAGACTTTCCCGCATGACCCATTCTACAGCACCTATATCGCAGCAGCCGCTTTCTATACCAACCGTTACAACAAGGCGCGCCGTGCACTCCCCGATGTCTCTCCCTCCGCTCTCGCTGCGCTCTGTCCCGAGATTATGGCCCATCCGCTCCTCGGACCCCTTGTGCCCTGCGTTGAACCCTTCAACAATAAACCCTCTAAAACCAATAACCCTTAAATAAACAAAAAATGAAATTATCGAAATTACTGCTTGTTGCAACCCTGCTTGTTGGTTTCCAATTCTCAAGTTTCAATTCCGTTAAGGCACAGGGTGTGGCCGAAGCTGTCCGTGGTGATACGGCATCCACAGGCTTTGTTGCCAACGTGTTGCACTGGTACGACTCGAATATGAACTATTTGGCTGTTGGTGGACTGATGACTCTCGAGAGCTCTTTCATACCATTCCCGTCCGAGGTTGTTATCCCTCCGGCTGTCTATGTGGCTAGCAACCCCGAAACACGCAGCGGCATGAAGGTGTGGCTTATAGTCCTCTTCGGCACACTCGGCGCACTGCTTGGTGCATTGATTAACTATTTCCTTTCCATGTGGTTGGGACGGCCGATAATCTATGCCTTCGCCGACAGTAAGCTGGGGCATGTTCTGCAACTGTCGAAAGAAAAGGTGCAGCGGGCAGAAACCTATTTCAACGACCATGGCATAGTGTCCACACTGGTTGGTCGTTTCATCCCGGTCATACGCCAGCTTATTTCCATCCCCGCCGGTTTGTCGCGCATGAACCTTGGTGCATTTTGCCTCTTCACAACTATCGGTGCACTGGCATGGAACTGCATCCTCGCTCTGCTGGGATGGCTCGCCTACAAGGCCGCCGACCCCTCGATAATCGAGAAGTATAGCCATGAGCTTAGCATTGCCATCATAATTCTTTTGGCTGTTGTTGTGGTCTTCTTTGTTGTCCGCTACATCATCAAGAAACGTAAGAAATGATACCAGAAAATATCCGCTCCCAGTTTCCGATACTCGACCAGCAGGTGCATGGCCATCCATTGGTATATCTCGACAATGCCGCTACCACGCAGAAACCGCTTTCGGTTATCAATGCGTTGAGCGACTACTATCTTACTCTTAATGCCAACATCCATCGTGGTGCACACCATCTGGCCACCGAGGCAACAGAGCGTTACGAGGCTGTTCGCCGACAAGTTCAGCACTTCATCAATGCCCGTCACAGCCATGAGATTGTTTTCACACGTGGCACCACCGAGAGCATCAACCTTGTGGCCTCATCCTTCAGCCGCCGCTATTTCACCGGCGACGACGAGGTTATAGTATCTGGCATGGAGCATCATTCCAATATCGTTCCCTGGCAGTTGGCGGGAGCGCGACTCCGTCCCATACCCTTCAGCGACGAGGGTGTGCTTGACATTGATGAATATAGGAATCTTTTCACCCCCAAGACACGCATTGTGGCCGTCACTGCCGTCTCCAACACCCTCGGCACCGTCAATCCTGTGGCTGAGATTGTCCGCATTGCCCATGAGCACGGTGTGCCGGTGCTGGTTGACGGTGCGCAGATGGTGGCACACGAACCCACCGACGTACAGGCAATGGGTTGCGACTTTTTCTGCTTCTCAGCACACAAGATGTATGGACCAATGGGCACCGGTGTGATGTATGGCCGCGAGGAACTGCTCAATGAGCTGCCCCCATATCAGGGTGGCGGCGAGATGATTTCGGAGGTAACTTTCGAGCGCACCACATACAATGACCTGCCGTTCAAGTTCGAGGCCGGCACACCGTCGGTAGGCGACGTGATTGGTCTAGGCAAGGCCATCGACTTTATGAATGAGATTGGTATCAATGAGATAGCCCGTCAGGAGGCCAATCTGCTGGAGTATGCCACTTCACGCCTGTGCGAAATCCCCGGCGTGCGCATCTTCGGCACAGCACCACACAAGAGCGCAGTGCTGTCGTTCCTCGTTGGCAATGCGCACCCCTACGATTTAGGCACCCTGCTCGACCAGCTCGGTGTGGCGGTACGCACCGGCCATCACTGCACCCAGCCTGTCATGGATCGCTACGGCATACCTGGCACCGTCCGCGCATCTTTCGCCGTCTACAACACCACCGCCGAGGTCGACGCCTTCATCTCCGCCCTCGAAAGGGTCTTGCCTCTCCTTTAACAAAAAAGCAATGCTTCAAACATTACATATCGAAAACTACGCCCTTATTCGCGAGTCGGACATACGTTTCGGCAGGGGCTTCGTTGCCATCACTGGCGAGACGGGTGCCGGCAAGAGTATCATGCTTGGTGCACTGAATATGTTGCTGGGGCAGAGGGCTGATACCGCTGTGCTGGCCGACAAGGAGCGCAAGTGCATCGTTGAGGCACAGTTCGACATAGCGGGAATGGGTCTCGAACCACTCTTCACTGAAGCCGATGTCGACTACGATGACCGCCTTATCATCCGACGTGAGATATTGCCATCGGCCAAAAGTAGGGCTTTCGTCAACGACACCCCGGTGCAACTGCCATTTCTCCGCCTGATAGGATCACGCATCATTGACATACATTCGCAACACCAAACCCTTACCCTCGCCGACAGCCAGTTCCGCCTATCTCTTCTCGACAGTTTGTCGTCTCACGATGGTACGCAGGCGCCCTCGACTGAGGTAACCGCTAACTACACTACTGCTTACCGAGAATATACCCGTCTCAAACGCGAGCTTGAGGAGCTGACGGCAGAGGAGGCGCAGAATCGCCGAGATGCCGACTATCTCCAGTTCCAATTCACTGAGCTGGACGAGGCCCATCTTGGCAATGTGACCGACGGCGAACCCGACGAGCAGACCGCCCTTGAGCAGGAATCGCAGCTTCTCGCCCATGCCGAGGCTGTGCGCGAAGGCCTATCCGAAGCCGCTGCACTAATGGACGACGATGAGGGACAGGCTGTTCTGTCTCGTCTGCGCCAGGCCAAAACTGCTCTGTCGCATATTGCAGCCTACCATCCCGATGCCGAGGCTTTGCTCGCCCGTGTCGATTCCTCACTTATAGAGCTCGACGATGTCTGTTCCGAACTGCAACATGCCGCTGATGCCGTGACCTATAGCCCCGAACGGCAGCAGCAGGTCGACGAACGTCTGGCATTGCTATATCGTCTGGAGAAGAAGCACAGCGTCAGCAGTATCGCCGAACTCATTGCCATCCGCGACCAGCTTGATGCCCGGCTTCAATCCATCTCCTCGCTTGGCGACAGGATACAGAACCTCATGGAACAGGTAGACCGCGCCTTCGCCAAGGTGCAGAGCGCCGCAGAAGCCCTGACGAAAGCACGCTGCAAGGCTGTGAAAACACTTGCCGAAGGCATATTGCCCACTCTGCGTGACCTCGGTATGCCCGAGGCTCGTTTCTCCGTCGAAATCACACCGACACCCACATACACAGCCACCGGCCACGACGCTGTCGCGTTCCTTTTCAACGCCAATCGCGGCGGCGAGATGCGCGACATATCGCGTGTGGCTTCCGGCGGTGAGATGTCACGCTTGATGCTGGCCATCAAGAGTTGTCAGTGGCCAGTGGCTAGTGGCCAGGCCACCATAATCTTTGATGAAATAGATACCGGAGTCAGCGGTGACATCAGTGTCGCCGTTGGACGCATCATGTGCCGCATGGCCGAGTCGATGCAGGTCGTTGCCATCACCCACCTGCCGCAGATTGCCGCCAAGGCATCGCAGCATCTGAAGGTATACAAAGAGTCTGATGCCGACCGCACCGTGTCGCTCATCCGAGAGTTGACACTCGAAGAACGTCTCACCGAGATTGCCGTCATGCTCAGTTCCGACCCGCCAACACCGGCCGCCATACAAACCGCCAAAGAACTGATGCTGTAAGATGAACATCTACATTGTCGGATACATGTACAGCGGCAAGTCCACGTATGGGCGAAGACTGGCAGCAGAGCGCGGAATGGAATTTCTAGACCTTGACCGTGCCTTTGAGGAACGTTACCATTATACCGTGCCGCGCTTCTTCGCGCAGTTTGGCGAGCAGGCTTTCCGACAGCTGGAAGGCCAACTGCTTCGCTCCACAGCCATTCGTGACAACACAGTCATCTCCACTGGTGGCGGCACCCCCTGTTATTCTGGCAACATGGACTTCATCCTACAGAATGGTACCGCCGTGTACCTACGCATGGATGTCGATGCACTTGTGCAGCGAGCTCTTTCCTCGCGCAATCCGCGGCCGTTGATGCGTGGCCTTGATGAGGAGGGGTTGCGCAGCAAAATAGCCTCGCAATTATCCGAGCGCGAGCCACACTATCTTCGTGCACAAATCATACTCGACGGTCTGCACCCCAACATGCCTTTAAACCTCTGATATGAAACGTTTCGCACTTATTGGGAAGAGGTTGGGGCATTCGTGGTCACAGCAGTGGTTCAGCGAGTTGTTCGCTCGGTTAGGACTGGATGACCACAGCTATACATTACATGAGATGGCTTCGCTCGACGGTCTGCGGGATTGGGTTGCAGAGGGGCAAATCAACGGTTTCAATGTAACGATACCCTACAAGCAGACAATCATCCCGCTGCTCGATGAGTTAAGCCCCGAGGCGGAAGCCATCGGTGCTGTCAACTGCGTGTGTGTCAGAGATGGCCGTCTTGTAGGCCACAACACCGATGCGCCAGCTTTCCGTGAAACCCTTTGCGAGTGCGGAGTGCAAAATATGGAATGTGCAGTTGTTCTGGGTACCGGTGGTGCGGCGCATGCCGTCGGCTATGCGTTGGACCATCTGGGAATAGAACACATCTTCGTCAGTCGTAACCAACTCCCCTCATTCCACCAATCGCATCCCAATTTCCAGTTGCTAATCAACGCCACACCAGTAGGTATGTGGCCCAACGTCGATGCATGCCCACTGCCTCCCGATTTCGATTTCTCAAATTATAATATTCAACTCGTTTACGACCTGATATACAATCCATCGCCCACCTTGCTGATGCAGCGGGCTGCGCAGTCTGGTGTCAAATGCCAGGATGGACTGGCAATGTTGCACCGGCAGGCTGAGCTCAGTTGGAAGCTTTGGCAATAATCTCGGCGTGGTCGAAGGCCAGTGGGGGAAGCTCTGACAAGGGGAACCAACGTGCTTCGGCAGCATCGTCTCCGCTTTGTGCATCTGTATTTGTCGGCAGGTCAATGCGGTAGGCAGCTGTGACGGTACGACCACGTGGGTCGCGTCCCGGACGGCTGAAGATGCCTATTAGGTGCAGCTGTTCCTCGCCGACAATAATTCCGGTCTCTTCCTGCAATTCGCGGACGGCACAATGTTCGATTGTCTCGTCCATCTCCATGAATCCGCCGGGCAATGCCCAGCAGCCGCGGTATGGCTCGTTGCCACGGCGTATCAACAGTATCTCGCCGCAAGGGTTTACAACCATACAGTCGGCGGTGAGCATCGGCCTGGGGTATTCGTAGGTATACATTTTGTTTAAGTCTAAAAAAAAGGGCGGCGAGGCCGCCCCCGGCAATTATTTGTGCTTGCTGTTAACCACTTGTATATTAGTCGCACTTGCTCCAGCCACATGAGGGGCAACTCTTGCAGCCGTTGTTGTACACCAGCTTGCCGCCACAGTCGGGACAAACCTCATCGGTCTCGGTACCATCCTTGATGTAGCGTTTCAGGGCACGTGCAACGCCATTGCTCCATGTGGTAATGCTGTCGGTGTCGAAGTTGAGCTTGCCGATAAGCTCCACCACGTTGGGTATGGGCATTCCGTGGCGCAGGATGCCGGAGATAAGCTTGGCATAGTTCCAGAACTCCTTGCGGAACATTCGCGAAAGTCCCTCGATGGTGATGTGATAGCCATCCTGGTCGAGGTATTGGAAGTCGTAGCGGGCATGTTCCTGACCCTTCTCTTTGACCCGGATAACCCAGCCCTTCTCTACGTACTTGGGCAGCAGGAAGCTCTCGGCGCGGCCGGTGAAAATCTCGTAGGGACGGCCTTCGAACATTCCGACGACGGCAATCCAGTCTTCCTTCTCGTTCTTGAAGCGAACAACCTCAGCCTCAAGCTTCTTGGGACGCTTCGGGGCTTTGCTCTCACCGAAAACGGGGGCATCTTTCTTGGCCTCGCTGTTGCTCACCAACACACCGTTGCGCGAACCTTCGCGGTAGATGGTGCAACCCTTACAGCCGCTTTCCCACGCAGTCAAATATATCTTGCTCACAACCTCCTGCGTGGTCTCCTTGGGGACATTGACGGTGACGCTGATGGAATGGTCGACCCACTTCTGTATGGCACCTTGCATGGCTACCTTTGCCACCCAGTCGATGTCGGCGCTGGTGGCATGGAAATAGGGACTGCTCTCAATGACTTTCTGCAGTTCCGCGTCGTCCATCGTCATCACCTCGTCGACGTTGTAGCCGTTGATTTGCGCCCAGTCTAAGAATTTGGGATGGAACACGTTGTACTCTTCGAAGTAGTCTCCGCTTTCATCCTTTATTATCTTGTGCTTCGACGAGTCTTTGTCGTTGGGGTTGATTTTCTTGCGACGTTTGTAGTTGACCAGGAACACTGGCTCTATGCCACTGGTGGTCTGGGTGCAGATGCTGACGGTGCCTGTGGGGGCTATGGTGAGCAAAGCGATGTTTCGGCGGCCATACTTGAGCATATTCTTGTACAGCTCAGGCTCGGCCTCGCGTATGCGGCTGATGATGGGGTTGTTCTTCTCGCGGCGCGAATCGTAGATGGGGAAGCTGCCACGTTCCTTGGCCAGCTGCACGCTCGAGGCATAGGCGGCACAGCAGAGCGCCTGCTGCACCTTGACGGCAAATGCGGTGGCCTCGTCCGAGCCGTATTGCAGACCCAGGGCGGCAAGCATGTCGCCTTCGGCGGTGATGCCGAAGCCGCTGCGTCGACCCTCCATGCACTTCATCTTGATGTTCAGCCAGAGGTTGTGCTCCACTTGCTTGATTTCATCACTCTCGGGGTCGGACTCTATCTTGTTCAGTATCTGGTCGACTTTCTCCAGCTCGAGGTCGATAAGGTCGTCCATCAGGCGCTGCCCTTTCGTTACATGTTCGCGGAAGAGCTCGAAATTGAACTTGGCTTGCGGGGTGAAGGGTTTGTCGACGTAGGAGTAGAGGTTGATGGCTTGCAGGCGGCAACTGTCGTAGGGACAGAGGGGTATCTCACCGCAGGGGTTGGTGCTGACGGTGCGGTAGCCATAGTCGGCATAGCAGTCGGGCACGCTCTCTTTCAGTATCGTGTCCCAGAACAGCACGCCAGGCTCGGCACTCTGCCATGCGTTGTGGATTATCTTGTTCCACAGCGTCCGAGCATCAACTTCCTTGGTGACTATTGGGTTTGGTGAGTCGATGGGGTACTGCTGCACGAAGGGCTTTCCTTCGACTACGCACCGCATGAACTCGTCGGTAATCTTCACACTCACGTTGGCACCTGTAATCTTGCCCTGCTCCATCTTGGCGTCGATGAAATGCTCTGCGTCGGGGTGCTTGATGCTGATGCTCAACATCAAGGCTCCACGGCGGCCACCCTGTGCCACCTCGCGAGTGGTGTTAGAGTAACGCTGCATGAATGGCACAATGCCAGTGGAGGTCAACGCACTGTTTTTCACCGGACTGCCCAAAGGACGTATGTGGCTCAGGTCATGTCCCACACCGCCGCGACGTTTCATCAGCTGCACTTGCTCTTGGTCAATCTTCATGATGCCGCCGTAGCTGTCGCTTTCGCCCTGGTTGCCAATGACGAAGCAGTTCGAGAGGCTGACAACCTGGAAGTTGTTGCCGATGCCGCTCATCGGGCTGCCCTGCGGGATGATGTAGCGGAAATCCTTCATCAGCTGGTATATCTCCTCCTCGCTCAGCGGGTTGGGGTACTTCTGCTCGATGCGGGCATACTCTGCTGCCAGGCGACGGTGCATCATGTCAGGGTTGAGCTCGTATATCTTGTCCTCGTCGCGCAGGGCATACTTGTTCATCCACACATTGGCCGCCAGTTCGTCGCCGTGGAAATACTCCACCGACGAACGCATAATATCCTCCGTGGTGTACTGCTGGCGCGACACCATAGGTTCACCCGCTCCAGTGGGGGGGGGGGTCTGGATTTCAGAAAACAGATCCATCGTTTTGAGTACTTAATTATTTGATTGCCCGACAGCTTCAGTGGTCTGTGCGGTCTCAATCGTTTGCAAAAATAAACAGAAAAGAATAACCATTGGCAAATAGTTTTCAACAGGATTTGTCTGCCGAATGATAAACGTTTGAAACTAAAAAAGGTGCTGTGTTGATAACCCGAAACGGTGCCGCCGGTGCGGTGTGCGGGAGGCATCTGTCAAGCCCTCATCCCGGCCTGCCAGCCACCATCACAAACCCAGCCGAAGATGCCTGTGTGTCAGTGCTTGGGGAAAAATATTTTTTGCCGTATTAGAAAAAATGTGTATCTTTGCAGCATGATTAATGTCGAGATTTGTGCCAATTCCATGGCTTCGGCACGTGCCGCAAAGGATGGAGGGGCGCAACGTATTGAGTTGTGTGCCAGCTTGGAGTGTGGTGGACTGACTCCGAGCACCGAAGCCATTGACTACTGCGTGCGCGTGCTTAGCCTACGCACACATGTGCTCGTAAGACCGCGCGAAGGCGACTTTTGCTACAGCCCGTCCGAGGTGGCGGAGATAGAAAAGAGCGTCGCTGAATGTCGCCGTTTGGGTGCCGCTGCCGTGGTGGTTGGCTTCCTTGACTGCGACGGACGTATCGACATTGAGTTGACGCGGCACATCGTGTCGCTGGCCGCACCGATGGAGGTGACGTTCCACCGTGCTTTCGATGAGGCACGGCAGGAGCCGCTCGAGGCTCTGAGGGCAGTGATTGATGCCGGATGCCACCGTCTGCTGACGTCGGGACAGAAACCAGACGTAGTATCAGGTATGCCAGTCATCAGGCAACTGGTGGAAAACTCGCGGAACCTTACCATTCTGGCCGGCGGCGGAGTGACACCCGACAACGCCAGGCGGCTGGTCGAGGAGACCGGCGTGACCGAGGTGCACGGCTCGTGCAAGACCACTCTGCCCGACGGCACAATACAGACCGACGCAGCCATTGTGAGAAAACTGTTATTAACACTAAACGAGAATCGATAGACAATATGAAGAGGATATTGTTGTTGGCATTTGCCGCGCTGCTGCTTGCTTCGTGCGACCATGGTAGCCACTTTATGACCGATAAGGACTACCGTATGCAAGTTCATGCCGACTTCATAGCCAGGCAGAAGCAGATCTCTGGACACGCCAATGCCTTGTTTGCCGGCATGGACAAGCTGCCGCAACCCGAACGCGAGGCACTGGAGTTCCTTTACGCATACATGCCCTATAGCGACCTGGCCGACTACGACCAAGCATTCTACTTGAAACAGGTGCGCACCGCCTTCAAGGCCCGTGCCGAGATGCCCTGGGGCAAAACGGTGCCGGAAGATGTGTTCCGCCATTTTGTTCTGGTCTACCGTGTTAACAACGAGAATCTTGACACGGCGCGCGCTGTTTTCTACCATGACCTGAAAGAACGTGTGAAAGACATGAGTATGGCCGATGCCGCACTGGAGGTCAACCATTGGTGCCACGAGCATGTGGCTTACCGTGCCAGCGACAGCCGTACCTCGGCACCGCTGGCCACAATGCGCACAGGCTATGGCCGTTGCGGCGAGGAGAGTACCTTCACTGTCACCGCACTGCGTGCTGTGGGTATACCGGCCCGCCAGTGCTACACTCCCCGCTGGGCTCACTGCGACGACAACCATGCCTGGGTTGAGGTGTGGATTGACGGCGAATGGAAGTTCATGGGTGCCTGCGAGCCAGACCCGCAGCTCAACATGGACTGGTTCTCAGTCCCCTCGACACGCTGCATGATGGTGCACACCAAGGTCTTCGGTCGCTACAACGGTGACGAGGAGACTCTGGTCAGTACCCCGATGTACAGCGAGCTAAACCTGTTGAGCCATTATGCCCCGACGCGCCGTGTGACTGTCACCGTCTGCAGCCCCGACGGTCGTCCGGTGGAGGGCGCAAAGGTCAAGTTTAAACTCTACAATTACGCTGAATATTATACGCTAGCCACCGAACGAACCGACGACTGGGGACAGGCCTTCTTCAGGACTGGTCTGGGCGATCTGCTGGTGTGGGTCACCGACGGCACGCACCATTCCTACCGCAAGGTTGACGTGCGCCAGGATAGCTCTGTGTCGGTAGTTCTCGGACGTACAGACTCGATGCTGGTACACAACTTCGAGATGGTACCTCCCGAGGCCGGTACCCCCAAGGTGGTTGCCACCGACGAGGAGATTGCCGCTAATAGCCGCCGCCTTGCCTACGAGGACGCTCTCCGCAATGCCTATCTGTCCACTTTCCCCACAGAGAACACCGTGAGACAGTTCTCTCGTTCAAACCCCAACCTCACCAATGAACAGATGTGGGACATCTTCCGCCGCGGCGAAGGCAACTATGCTGAGTTGGCTAGTTTCCTCGAAAACCACATGTCGCTGGCGCTGCACTTGTACGAATACCTCTCGTCATTCAGCGACAAGGATATGCGTGACATAACGGCCGATGTGCTTGAGGCTCACTTCACAAATCCCCCGCTCGATATGCCATACGAGATATACTGCCAGGGCATCATGCCGGCGCGTATCAGCAACGAGATGGTGAGACCCTACCGCGAGGAGCTGGCCAACTTCAAGGGCATGAGCGTCGACGAGATTCGCCGCTGGATTGCCGACAGTTTGACCGTCAACGACGCCGGCAACTACTACCGCTGCCCGATTTCGCCTGCGGGAGTCTATCGTCTGCGCTATACCGACACCCACAGCCGTGACATATTCTTTGTGGCCGCCTGCCGTGCCGCCGGCATACCGGCATACCTAGACAATGCTACCAACACCATCTATACCATCGGTGACAATTTCAAGTTCCGTGCCATGAGTCTTGACGATGTTGACTCCCTTGATTCCGAATCGAGAGTCCACAACTCGACACTGACTCTTACCTACCGTGGCAAAGACCCCGCTGTGCCGGTCTATTGGCCGCATTTCACGCTGGCACGGCTTGAGGATGGCGATCTACGCACATTCGATTTCGAGGACGACCCGCGCATGTCGTCGTTCCCGGCCACAATAGGACTGGCCCCCGGCACCTATTGCCTCTCTACCGGCAGCCGCTATTCCGACGGCGCGGTCAATTCACGCCTTGAATTCTTCACTATCGCCTCGGGCGAGAAAGCAGTGCGCGAGATAGTTATCCCGTCGCTGACACCGCGCGATATGTCCATCGGTACCGTAAACCGCAACTATGAACTGTTCGACGGTATTGCATTGTGGGACTACGCCGGTAA
>JAEEGL014068737.1_pt1 | contig 13173 bp, 16 predicted proteins | sample 9134231 | NCBI WGS metagenome assembly JAEEGL01 (sample SAMN16246548, study PRJNA631951) | gut metagenome | biome: gut microbiome; feature: rumen; material: fiber-attached | host: Bos | place: Iran: Karaj | collected 2018-10
CAATGAATTTTATTTCAGGCGCAACACGAAGATGCAGACGGTTTGTAATTTCACGCCTGATATGTCCCGTTGCGGCCGTAAGTCCCTTGACCGCTTTCTTTGCCGAATCAATCCCGTCAAGCGCGCTGACATAGACCTTCGCGTATGACAAATCGTGAGTGACGTCAACATGAACGACAGTAAGCATTTGCCGCTTACGCGCGGGTCCTTAAGCTCCCTTATTACGGAGGCAATTTCTCTTTTTATATCCTCGGACATTCTGTCCGCTCTGTAACCAGCCATTTTTTACTCCTGATATTCTTCCATAATGAAGGCCTCAAGAATGTCGCCTTCCTTGATATCATTGAATTTTTCAAGACCGATACCGCATTCGTATCCGCTTGCGACTTCCTTGACGTCGTCCTTGAAACGCTTGAGCGAAGCGATTTCATCTTCTGCAACAACAATGCCGTCACGGACTACGCGGATTTTTGAATTTCTTGTAACCTTGCCGTCAAGAATATAGCTGCCTGCGATTGTACCCGCGCTTGAAAGCTTGAATACGTTTCTGACCTCCGCCTTGCCGAGAAGGTTTTCTCTGAATTTGGGAGCGAGCATACCCTTGATAGCCGCCTCGATTTCTTCGATGCAGTCATAGATAATGCGGTACATGCGCATGTCAATTCCGTCGCGCTCTGCAAGAGTTGTTGCAACTGCGTCGGGTCTTACGTTAAAGCCGACAATAATTGCATTTGACGCGTTTGCAAGCATAACGTCACTCTCACTTACAGCGCCTACGCCGCCGTGAATAACTCTTACGCGAACTTCGTCATTGGAAAGCTTTTCAAGACTCTGCTTGACTGCCTCAACCGAGCCCTGAACATCGGCTTTGACGATAATGTTGAGGTCCTTGACCTCGCCCTCGTTGATGGAGTCGAAGAGATTGTCGAGAGTAACCTTCTGGAACTGGTTGAATTGCTCTTCCTTTTCCTTCTGTTTCCTCTGCTCAACAAGCTCACGCGCAAGTCTTTCGTCCGAAACCGCGTCAAAGATATCGCCTGACTGCGGAACTTCGGCAAGACCTGTGATTTCAACGGGAACGGACGGACCTGCCTCTTTAATTGACTTGCCCTTGTCGTTAGTCATAACGCGGACACGACCGACAGCCGTACCTGCGACAATAATATCGCCCGATTTAAGAGTACCGTTCTGAACAAGAAGCGTTGCAACGGGACCTCTGCCCTTGTCAAGACGCGCCTCGATAACAATACCTCTTGCGGCTCTGTTCGGGTTTGCCTTAAGCTCCTTGATTTCAGCTACAAGAAGTACGCTTTCAAGCAACTTGTCAAGACCTTCCTTGGTCTTCGCGGAAACGGGAACACAGATTGTGTCGCCGCCCCAGACCTCGGGAACTATTTCATATTCGGTGAGTTGCTGCATAATCCTGTCGGGATTCGCGCCCTCTTTATCCATTTTATTGATAGCTACGACTATTGAAACGTCAGCCGCCTTCGCGTGGTTAATTGCCTCAACAGTCTGGGGCATAATACCGTCATCAGCAGCAACAACAAGAATAGCAATATCCGTCGCCTTTGCACCTCTGGCGCGCATTGATGTGAATGCGGCGTGACCGGGCGTGTCAAGGAATGTGATATTCTGGCCGTTGATTTCGGCTCTGTAAGCGCCGATATGCTGAGTGATACCGCCCGCCTCGGTTGAGGTGACGGAGGTGTTTCTTATAGCGTCAAGAATTGATGTCTTACCGTGGTCAACGTGGCCCATAACAACGACTACGGGGTCTCTCGGAAGAAGGTCCTTTTCGTCATCTTCGGTGATATCCATAATTCTTTCTTCAATAGTTACAACAACTTCCTTCTTGACCTTTGCGCCAAGCTCCGTTGCAACGATTTCGGCTGTATCGTAGTCAATAACCTCATTGACATTAGCCATAACGCCGAGTGAAAACAGTTTCTTGATTACCTCAGCGGCAGTCATTTTAAGAAGAAGAGCAAGGTCGCCGACTGTGATTTCCTCGGGAACCGTGATTTCAATAGTTCTCTTTGCTCTTTCCTCGGCAATTCTCTTAAGGCGTTCCGCCTCAGTTTCCTTTTTGCGTTTTACGCCGCCCTGCTTGCGGTACTGCTGTGACTTCTGCTTAAGTTTCTGCTTGCCGACGTAGTTGTCGTTTCTTGTATTTGCGGACGCGATATCATCATACTTTTCGTTATACTTGTCAATGTTGATATTGCTTGCGTCTCTTGTATCAATGGTTTTTCTCTCACCCTTGGTACGCGCCTGCATCGGCTTATCCGCTTTTTCCTTTTTCTTTGGAGCGGCGGTTGCGGTTGAAGCCGGTTTCGCAGCCGCCGGCTTTTTGGTGTCTGTTGCCTTCTTTTCCGCTGCCTTTTTGGGCTTTGCTTCTTCAGCCGCCTCTTCCTTAGCCGCTTTTTCCTTTGCTTTCTTTTCTTCCGCGGCGGCATATTCCTCGGGCTTTCTTGCCATTGCGAAATATGCGTCAAGACTTTCGGGAGCGTGCTGCTTTGAAAGAATATCAAAAACAGCGTCAAGCTCTCTTTCCTCAAGAGCGGTCTGATATTTTTTCTCACCCTCGAAAAGGGGAGTGAGCATTTCTATAATCTGCTTGCTCTGGATATTAAAATCCTTTGCAAGCTCATGGATTTTATATTTTTTAGTCATATATTAACCTCCCGATATGTTAAAAGTTTATTGCCGAGTCCCTCATCATTTACTGTGATGACGGCGGCTTTCGAGCCGATAATAAAAGCGAACTGTTCTATTTTATAAGGAACTTCAAGAATTGTTACACCCTTTTCTTCACAAAGTGTTCCGAATTCCTTTTTGAGTCTGTCCGACGCGTCGGAAGCGAGTATGCAAATCTCAGCGTTTCCGTTTTTAACCGAAATTTTGCTTTCGTCGTGTCCTATGCTCATTTTGCCCGCTTTTCTGCACAAACCGAGCAAACCCGAAAACCTGTCGTTATTCATTTTCCAGTTCACTCTCCATACTGTCAAGCACGTCCTCGGGAACAGGCGCTGAAAAAGCTTTTTCAAAGCGTTTCGCCTTGCGCGCTTTTATAAAGCAGTCCTTACTGTGACAGATATAGGCGCCTCTGCCGTTCTTTTTGCCTGTAAGGTCAAGCGAAATTTCACCCTGATTGTTTTTGACAACGCGGATAAGCTCTTTTTTCGGCTTAACCTCACCGCAGCCCAGACACTTCCTCATGGGTATTTTCTTTTCAGCCATTTCTTCCTCTCCCTTCCTGCTTGATTAAAAATAAATCAGCCCTCGTAGAAGCCGCTTTCGGGCTTGATGTCAATTTTCCAGCCTGTAAGTCTTGCAGCAAGGCGAGCGTTCTGTCCCTTGTTGCCTATGGCAAGCGAAAGCTGATTGTCGGGAACCGTTACCTGGCAGGAATGCTCCTGCTCATTAATAATTTCAACCTTGAGAACATTTGCGGGAGCAAGTGCAGCCGCAATAAATTCCGCAGGGTCTTCACTGTATTTGACAATGTCGATTTTCTCACCGCCGAGAAGCTCGACAATCTTTTCAACTCTCTGACCTCTTGAGCCGATGCAAGCGCCGACGGGGTCAATGTCCTCGTCCTTTGAGAAGACTGCCATCTTTGTTCTCGCGCCTGCTTCACGCGATACCGCCTCAATAGTGACGGTGCCGTCAAATAATTCGGGAACCTCTTCCTCGAAAAGACGTCTGATAAGGTTCGGGTGGCGTCTTGAAATCATCGCCTTGGGACCCTTGTCGGTAACCCTTGCCTCAATGATATAAACCTTTATTATTTCGCCCTCGCGAAGAATCTCACCCTCAACCTGCTCGTTTTTGGGAAGAATTGCCTCGCTCTTGCCGATTTCAACTGTTGCATTGCCCGTAACGGGGTCAATACGAAGAACCTTTGCATTGACGATTTCCTGCTGCTTTGACTGGAACTCCTTAAGCATAATGCCCTTTTCGGCGTCACGAAGTCCCGAACGGATAGCGTGCTTTGTGGACTGAGCCGTGATTCTTCCGAATTCCTTTGGGTCAAGGTCAACCTCAATAACGTCGCCGAGCTTTGCGCTCTTTTTGAGCTCCTGCGCCTGCTCAAGAGTTAATTCTATTGTTGGTTTTTCAACTGTTTCAACGACTGTCTTCTTAACGAAAACTCTCATAAGGTTCTTTTCGGGGTTGATTTCACAACCTACGTTTTCTTCTTCACAGTCATTGAGTTTTTTAACCTGGGTTAAAATTGCGGTCTTGATTCTGTCATAAAGGAACTCGGCGGGAATGCCTCTTTCCTTTTCCATCATATTTACCGCTTCGAAAAATTCTTTGTTCTGCTTACTCATTTTCTTCAAAACCTCCAAAATCGTCTAATTTAACATAAGATGCTTCTTTTTTATTAAAATTAAGACCTCTGCCGTCATCAAGCTCAACGGTGATGTTGCCGTTGTCATATTCAAGCAGTGTGCCCTTGTAGTCGCGTTTGCCCTCATAGGCGTGAATAAACCTGACCATAACCTTTTCGCCGAGATACTGTTCAAAGTGAAAATCTCTTACCAGCTCACGCTCAATGCCGGGGGACGAAACCTGAAGCGAATAGCTTTGTTCAATCGGGTCCAATTCATCAAGCGGGCCGTCAATGGCGTGACTCATATTCACGCAGTCGTCAATGTTTACGCCGCCTTCCTTGTCTATAAAGATACGCAAAAACCAGTTTGCGCCCTCCTTCTGAAACCTTACGTCCCAAAGGATAAGCCCGAGTTCCTTTGCTATCGGTTCGGCTATATCCCAGACAACAGCGACAGTGTTTTTCTTCTCTGCCATATTTTCCTCCAATAAAGTTTTGAGAGCGGGTTGCCCCACTCTCAAAAGTCAATACCTATACTTACCGTCGCATATAATACCATATATATAATAAAAAAGCAACAGTTTTTTTAATTATTTTATAAATTCCTCAATTTCCTCTGCGTTAAGAACATTTGAAATCCTTTTAATCTCTTTTCCGTTTTCAAAAAGCACCAGCGTCGGCGCGCTCATAATTCCATAAAGCATTGAAAGGTCGGGACTCTTATCAGAAACAACATTTACGCACTTTATAATCCCTTTTTCATCGAATTTTTTGATTTCCTCACCCTGAATTCTGCAAAGCGGAAAGGCGGCTGAACTGAAATACATAAGCACTTTGCCTTCAAAGTGCAAAACCTCATCAGCAATGTTCATAAAATTGATTTCAGTTATCATTTTTTCGATACTCCTTTGACAATTCTCTGGCAAGGTATTGTACTTTACAAAGGTCTAAACTGCTTACCGGATTTGCATAAGTCCCCGGCACAAAAATATCGGCATACGGCTTGATATTAAGCATTCCGAAGGCATATTCGCACTGCCTTTTTATTATATCGTAACCAACCCTTGTATCGTTACCGCCTGTGACAAGTAAAACGCCTTTACGCTCTTTCCTGAACGAATAGACAACTCCGCGCTCGTAACGTGCATTATAGAACCTCTGAAAACGGTCAAAAAGCGCTTTCATGGGTGCTGGCATACCGAGATTGTAAACGGGCATTGCAAAGACAATGACGTCAGTTTCGCCGAAGGCTTTAAAAAATAATTCAAGGTCCTTTTTCCGACAGTCGTCAACGCTCTTGCAGTATCCGCAGTCATCACAGGGCGACGGGCAGAGGTCAAACACGTCAACTTTTTCAATTTCGGCGCTTCTGTCAAGACCGCTTAAAAATCCTTTAAGCAGTTTTTTGGTATTACCGCTTCTGCGCGGCGAGCCGAAAATAACAAGAACCTTCATTTTTAACCCCTGATTAGAATAACTGTGTAAAAAGTATTCTACCACGTTTTCAGAATATGTTCAATATTTGAATTATGTAAATTTTCTGTTAAAAAACAGTTTATTATATTTATTTATTAAAAAAACCGTATTATAATGTGACTGTTTAAAAAAGGAGGCGTATGTTTTGGCAAAAGAGGAAAAACTCAGGAAAATCAAGACAACACATTTCGGAATTCAAAGAAAAATCGTTGCCAATATGACTACGGAATCGTGGGCGAATATCCCGCACGTTACTTATAATTACGAGCCCGACGTCACCGAGTTTATGATTGAGTATAAACGGCTTAACAAGGACGTTGCGCCCGAAAAAAAGATTACGCTTAATACCGTAATGCTTAAAATCATTGTCGAGGGACTTAAGGCGGACCCCGAGATGAATGCTCATATCGAGTTTGATAAAAAGCTTGTCAGAGGTCAGATTCATACATTTGAGGATATCAATATTTCAATGCCCATGGTACTGCCCAACGGCGAAATGATGACAATTAATCTTCATAATTTTGAGAATAAAAACCTTGATGAAATGACGGCTTATATTGCCGATGTCAACCGCAGAATCGCAAATACCGATTTGAACGAGGTTATGTTTGACGTTTCGCTCGACAATACGCTCACAGAACTCAAAAAGGGCAAAATCAAAAAGACTATCTATCGTCTTATCGGTTCAAAAACAGGCAAACAGAAGGTTAAAACTCTTACCGGTAAGGAAAAGAGCGCTTATTATAAAATCCCCGAAACAGACCGGCTTACAAAGCGTGATATCGAGCAGGGCACAATCACTGTTTCAAATATCGGCTCGACCTACCGTGAGCAGAGGGGCGCTACCTGTATTCTTGAAATCATTCCGCCCCAGGTCTGCGCAATAGCTGTCGGCGCAGTTCAGGACAGACCTGTAGTTGTTGTTAACGAGCAGGGTGAAAAGGAAATTGCAATCCGTCAGATTATGCCGCTTTGTATTGCCTTTGACCACAGGGCGCTTGACTTCGGCGAGATTGTTCCGTTTTTAAAGAAGCTTGATTCGATTTTTGAAGAGCCCGAAATTATTCATACATGGAAGAATGAAAAGCTCAGCGATGAGAGTATGGCAGAAATCAGGTCCGAGCGTGAAGAGCGTGAGGCGAAGTATCAGCTCAGCAAGGAACGTGAAAAGGAGCGTAAAGAGGCGGAAAAAGCCGTAGAGAAAGCTCAAAAAGAGGCTGAAAGACTTCAGAAAGAGGCTGAGCGCAAGGAAAAAGAGGCAAACGAAAAGCTTGAAAGAGCAAAAAAGGAAGCCGAAAAAGCCCTGCGCGAAGAGCTTGAACGTCAGGAAAAAGAGGCGAAGGAAGCCGAAAAGGCGGAAAAAGAGGCGGAAGAAAAGGCGAAGAAAGAGGCGGAAAGGGCACGTAAGGAAGCCGAAAAAGCCGAAAAGGAAGCTGCCGAAAGAGCAAAAAAAGAAGCGGAAAAAGCAAAAAAAGAGGCGGAAAAAGCCGAAAAAGATGCAGAGCGCCTTCGTGAAAAAGAAGAAAAGCAGCAGCGTGAAATAGAAAAAGCGCGTGAAGAGGCGGAAAAGGCAAAACAAAAGGCGGAGGAAGCCCTTATGAAAGCCGAGGAAGCCAAGAAAAATGCCGAAAGCGTGTTAAATGACGAAGAATAAAAAAAGAAAAAAGGACTTACCAACTTGGTAAGTCCTTTTTAATGCCGGTGACCGGGGGCCGACAGCCTCGCTTTCGCTTGCTGTCGCAGGCAACGATTTTATGTCCGTTTTGCTCTGCCTTCGGCAAACCGCAAAACACGGACAATCGGTTCGACCCCTATTGCAAATCAATATAATAAAAACTCCCGTGCATAAGCACAGGAGCTTTTATTATGCCGGTGACCGGGGTCGAACCGGTACGGTGTCGCCACCACTGGATTTTGAGTCCAGCACGTCTGCCAATTCCATCACACCGGCATTTGTCAACGGTTGATATTATACAGTAACAAAGCCGAAAAATCAATAACAAATTGACATTAAATTTTAACCTCGATAAACTTTCCGCCTTCGTATGCCATAAGCGAGTTTACGTTACAGCTTTTAAGCAATTCCAGCGACTCGTCAAAAAAGCTGTCGAGAGTATTCACGTTGTGAGTGTCCGACGAAAGAATGAATTTCACGCCTTTTTCATTCATATATTCAATAACCTCTTTTGTCGGATAGGGGACAGACCTTTTCTTCCTCGAAATCGCGCCTGTGTTTACCTCAACGATTATTCCTGTTTTTGCGACCTCGTCGGCTGCCGAAAGCGACAGATCCCTGTACCAGCCGTCTTTTTCGTCAATGAATTTTTCGCGGTCGTTGTATTTGAGTAAAAGGTCAAAGTGCCCGAGAATATCGGCATAATCGGCTTTTGCGGCGGCTATGACATTTTCAAAATAAGCCTCTGCATACGCCTTTGCCGAGCCGAAAACTTCAATTCCCTTAAGCATTTTTTCTTCGCTTGAATCCGCGTAGTGAATTTCCCCGTCAGCGCCCTTAACCGAGTGCACGGAGCTTATTACATAATCAAACGGTTTTAACTGTTTTTCGGAATAATCGGAATTAAAATCCATTTCAATTCCGAGGGCTATTTCCATTCTGCCCTCATATTCCTTTTTGAGCTTGTTTACTTTTTTAATATATTCGCTCTGACCGTATGCGGTCATACACCATTCCTCATACCACGGCAAAACGCTGTGCTCTGAAAAGCCGTATGTTTTGAATCCGAGCGAAAAAGCGGCTGCCGCCATTTCTTCAGGCGTGTTTGCACCGTCACCGAATACGGTATGCGAATGTAAATTGTAAGGATAATTAATCATTGCATTTTTTCCTGCTTAACCTTTTTTTCAACTATTTTACGGCTGCCGAGCTCTCTTAAAATATCCTCGGGAGTAATGCCCGTTTCAACCATAAGCACAAGAGTGTGATAACAAAGGTCGCTTATTTCGTAAATGACCTCTTCCTTGCTGTTTTTAGCGCCGATTATAACTTCTGTGCATTCCTCGCCGACCTTTTTAAGTATTTTATCGAGTCCCTTGTCAAAAAGGTATGAGGTATAAGAGCCCTCCTTCGGGTTTTCCTTTCTGCCGACCAGAAGTTCATAGAGCATATCGATTGAAAAATCGGGAGTTTCTTCGTTTTCAAAAATTGTTGACGAAAAGCACGAATCGGTTCCGAGATGGCATGCGGGACCCGCCTTGATGACCTCAACAACAAGAGCGTCATAGTCGCAGTCCGCTTTAATTGTGATTATTTTCTGCGTATTTCCGCTGGTTTCGCCCTTTCTCCAAAGGGTTTTTCTCGACCTTGAATAAAAGCAGGTATAACCCTCATCCATTGAAATCTTAAGGGATTCACGGTTCATATACGCGACAGTGAGAACCTTTTTTGAAAAGAAGTCCTGAACAACGGCGGGAATAAGGCCGTTATCATCAAATTTAAGCTTGTCTAAATCAAACATTATATTATCCTCATTTCAAATTTTTCGTTTTTAAGATATTCCTTCAGCTCAGGTATTTTAACCTCGCCGAAGTGGAAAATAGACGCTGCAAGGCCCGCAGATGCATCGGTTTTTTCAAAAAGGGTTTTGAAGTGCTCCATATTACCTGCACCGCCCGAAGCGATTACGGGGACGTTAACAACCGAGCATACGGCATTGAGCATCTCAATATCAAACCCGTTTTTAACTCCGTCGGTATCAATTGAATTGAGAACGATTTCTCCCGCGCCGTTACCGACGCCGCGCTTTGCCCATTCTATCGCGTCGAGCCCTGTGTTTTCGCGTCCGCCTTTTGCGAATACGGTATATTTAGCGTCAACCCTTTTGACATCCATTGAAAGCACGACGCACTGGTCGCCGTATTTTTTAGCCGCTGCGTTAATCAAATCGGGATTCTTAATGGCTCCCGAATTTACGCTGACCTTGTCCGCACCGCATTTTAACACTCTGTCGAAATCGTCAACAGTGTTGATTCCGCCGCCGACAGTCAGGGGGATGAAAACGCATTTTGCAACCTTTGTAAGAATGTCCGTAAAAAGCTTTCTTCCCTCAAATGATGCGGTAATATCATAAAATACAAGTTCGTCAGCGCCCTGCTCGTTATAGAATTTTGCAAGAGTTACGGGGTTTTCAACGTCTTTTATACCTACAAAATTCTGCCCCTTAACAACTCTGCCGTCCCGCACGTCAAGGCAGGGGATAATTCTTTTTGTAATCATTCCTGTTCACCTGCCATACTGATGGCTTCCTTTAAACCTATCGCGCCTGTATAAAGCGCCTTGCCGAGAATTGCGCCGTAAAGACCGATTTCGTTTAACTGCTTTATTTCTTCTGAAAATGTTATTCCGCCCGAGGCGACAATGTTCATTTTAAGCTCGTTTTTAAGCTGTTTATACAATTCAAGATTTGTTCCCTTTTCGGCTCCGTCGCGTGAAATATCGGTGTAAATAACTGTCGATACGCCGATTTTTTCAATTTCTCTGCAGAAATCTATGCCGTTTTTTTCACTCACGTCAAGCCAGCCGCGAACCGCAACAAAACCGTCCTTGGCGTCAATGCCGACCGCGATTTTTTCTTTATACTTATCAACCGCTCTTTTAAGAAAATCGGGATTTTCAAGCGCTGCCGTGCCGAGTATTACGCGGCTGACGCCGTTGTCAAGATACTTTTTAATTCTGTCCTCATCCCTTATTCCGCCGCCTATTTCAATAAACAAGTCGGTCTTAAGAGCAATTTCTCTGATTGTTTCAAAATTTGAAAGACTGCCGTCTTTAGCGCCGTCAAGGTCAACCGTATGAAGATATTTTGCGCCGCATTTTTCAAAGCCCCTTGCCACTTCAACGGGCGAGGAGGAATAGACGGTTTTTTTACTGTAATCGCCCTGAATAAGACGAACTGCATTTGAGTCAATAATATCAATTGCGGGAAAAATCTTCATAATAACACCTTTATATTTCGGAAAATGCCTTTAACATTCGGAGTCCGACCTTGCCGCTTTTTTCGGGGTGAAACTGGGTGCCGAACACGTTTCCATTCTGAACTGCGGCTGTAATCGGAATCCCGTATTCGCTTGTTGCAATAAGATGCGAGTAATCGGTTTTTGCATAATACGAATGAACAAAATAAACGCAGTCGCCCTCATTTGTGTATCTGAAAAGCGGGCTTTCATTCTTTATATTCAGCGCATTCCAGCCGATTTGTGGAATGTTGAGGTCCTTTTTATCCTCAGGCAAATCGTCAAGAATGGGAACTATCTCGCCCGGAATCAGCGAAAGACCGTCGTGAATGCCGTACTCATAACTTTTATCAAAAAGCAACTGCATACCCAGACAAATGCCTAAAAAAGGTTTACCGCTTTTTGCCTGGTCAATGAGAAAACCCTGAAGTCCTGTTTCGTTGAGCTTTTCGGCAGCGTCACCGAAAGCGCCTACTCCGGGCAGGATAATATGAGAGGCGTCGCCGATTGTTTTTTTGTCACTGGTGACAACCGACTCAAGCCCAAGATATTCAAGCGAGCTTTTTAAACTGAAAAGGTTGCCTACGCCGTAGTCAATAATCGCTATCATTAAAGAACTCCTTTTGACGAGGGAATTTCACCGTTTGCCGTTTCGTCAATGCTTACTGCGGTTTTCAATGCCCTTGCAACCGCTTTGAAAATGCCTTCTATAATGTGGTGAGTGTTTTTGCCGGTTAACTTGTGAATGTGCATTGTGATATTCGCATTTCTTGAAAACGCGATAAAGAACTCCTCGCAAAGCTCGGTGTCAAATGTCCCGACCTGAGGGGAGGGCATATCACAGTCAAAAAGAAGAAGACCTCTTCCGCTTATGTCAACCGCTGTCAGAATAAGTGTTTCGTCCATGGGAAGAATTCTTGAGCCGTAGCGGGTAATGCCTGCGCAGTCGTCGAGCGCGTCAGCGAATGCCTGACCGAGACAGATGCCTATATCCTCAACGCTGTGGTGGTCGTCCACGAAGGTATCGCCCTTGCAGTCGAGCGCAAGGTCAAAACCGCCGTGCTTACAGAAGAGAGTAAGCATATGGTCTAAAAATCCGACTCCGCTTGTTCCTTCGTAAATGCCGTTGCCGTCAAGGTTAAGTTTAAGCGAAATATCCGTTTCATTCGTTTTTCTTTTTATTTCGGCAGTTCTCATTTTATAATCCTCCCGAGTGTTTTTATAAGAGCCGCATTCTGTTCTTTGGTTCCGACAGTGATGCGAAGATAATCCTTTATTCTTTCTTTAGAAAAATGACGGACTAAAATTCCGTTTTCTTTTAACTTAAGATAAAGCTGTTCGCCGTCAAATCCGTCTTTTTTGGCAAATACAAAGTTTGCTCCCGACGGAAGAACGGTAAAACCGAGTTCTTTTAAATCATTCGTTAGTTTATCGCGGTTTTCCTTGATAATCGCGACTGTTTTTTCAAAATATTCTCTGTCATTCATAGCCGCTGCGCCAATTTCAATTGACAGACGGTTGATGTTATACGGATTGAATGAAAACTTTGCTTTTTCAAGGTCCGTAATCAATTCTTTATTGCCCAGTGCAAAACCGATTCTCGCGCCTGCAAGAGCGTAGGATTTTGAAAAAGTGCGTACAATAAGCAGGTTTTCATATTTTTTAATAAGACCTATGGCGGTGCAGTCGCAAAAATCACAGTATGCCTCGTCAATGACAACAACGTGATTGGGATTGTTCTTTAATATTTCCTCAATTTGTTCTGTGTTAAGAGCAAGTCCCGTAGGGGCATTCGGATTGGCAATATAAACAGTTCCGCAGTCAGAAAAGTAATCGTTTATGTCAATGGAAAAATCATCTTTAAGCGGGATTTCCTTATATGTCAGTCCGAAGAAAGAGGCAAAAACGGGATAAAAGCCGTATGAGATATCGGGAAAAACAACAGTGTCCTCTTTTTTGCAAAATGCAAGATATGAAAGAGCCAGAACCTCGTCGCTTCCGTTACCGCAAAAAACATTTTCAGCGTCAAGACCGTAGTTTTCGGCAATAGCGTTTTTTAACACGCGGCAGGTCGGGTCCGAATAAAGGCGTAAATCAGCCGCTTTTTCACTGTTGACAACCGCTTTTACCGCGTCACTCGGTTCAAAGGGGAATTCGTTTGTGTTCAGTTTTATATAGGACTTGTCCTGCGGCTGCTCGCCGGGGACATAAGCGTCCGTTTTTTTAAGAATATCTGTGGAAAAAATACTCATTTTCAGTCCTCAAATCTTACTGTTACGCTTCTTGCGTGTGCGGACAATCCTTCCCTTTCAGCGAAAAGCGATATTGAATCCTTTGCCTTTTCAAGCTCGTTTTCGGGATAGAAAATAAACTGCGATTTTTTA
>JAEEGL016989764.1_pt1 | contig 13173 bp, 8 predicted proteins | sample 9134231 | NCBI WGS metagenome assembly JAEEGL01 (sample SAMN16246548, study PRJNA631951) | gut metagenome | biome: gut microbiome; feature: rumen; material: fiber-attached | host: Bos | place: Iran: Karaj | collected 2018-10
GGCTCGCAGCTTTCGAAGAATATCTTCCTGTCTTAACAGTCCCGCTTAAAGCAGTTCCCATTATCTTTGTTACCGGATTGAAAGAACGCTTCATTGCATTGCAGACTTTACCTGCAACACCAAATCCCTTATCCGTTATCTCTCCGCCGGCAGTACCTATCGCTTTACCGGCTTTTTCTACCTTCTGACCGGCTTTTTCTATACCTTCTCCACTTATTTCTCCAAGCTTTCCTATACCCTTAGTTATAGCACCTGCACCCTTAACAGCGGTACCTGCAGCAAGGCCAGTTGGTACGGTTACCACATCTGCAACAGGTATTGCAGCACTTGCTTCCGCCGCAGTATTTATCGCATCACCTGCACTATCTATCGCAGTCCCTACAGTCTTTGTCCCCTGACCTGCAGACTTTAGACTTTTCCCGGTTACAGACATTCCTTTTCCTGTCAGTTCAAGCCCTGCTTTTATTATCTTTTTTATCTGCTCCTTTAACTTTTTAAAAAGTGCAGTGAAGTTCTTAGCGCGGGTTTTAAGCCTGAACAATGTGCGAATCCCTCTGCCTGAAGTTCTAAGAGTCTTTACCCCTACAACTGTTTCTGCCATCTGCTTTACGCCGCTTTTTGCTGCTATCGGAGCTGCTGTTTTTACCCCGGCTTCCAGGCCTTTTTCTTTTATCAAAAACGGATCCGTCTTTGAAATGGATCCCTTCATGCTGTCCCTTGCGATCGTAATAAACTTAGATGAATCCACTGCATTCATTACTTCCTCTCTCATACGACCACCTTGAGCCTTTCATTTATGCCTGTTAAAGAGCAAGCATCGATAATATACTCATCTATGCTGCTGCAGGCCTTTCCTATGCCGCTTACGATGTCCTTAAGGCCCCTTACCTTTGCTTCATCCCTTTCCGTAAGCCCTAAAGAGCAGGAGAGGGCTTCTATCCTTTCAAGCCGTCCGATCACCTCATCTTTTATGACTTCAATGTACTTAGAAAGGTTTCCTGTGATATCCCCTATGCAGGTGGTTACTATACTCTCATCAAGCCCACTTTGTGCTTCCCTACATGATCTCCAAAGATCACTGCCTGTAACGCTTAATCTTTTAATATATTCTTCCCGTTCCATTGCCAGACCCTCCTACTATTAAATGCATTTTTTCATTCGGATTTAAGTTGTTTTTCCATATTCCAAGCATTAATAAGCAGAACAAAAAAACCAAACGAAAAGGAGGAACAACAAAATGGATAACTATGACGTAGTAAGGAGCTACAAAGATTTTAGGGGCAACCGCACCTGCAAGAAATACCGCGGTATAGGAGATGGTCTTGAGCTTGTAAGGGAAACGGGCGTTGCATACCAGCGTAAGGTTGCGCATGCCGAGATCATAAAAGGCATCGCCGAGGGCACATATGACATCTCAGAAGTCGAAGACCTTGTAGATCAGGGGATCTCTTCAACATATGCCCTTAACGCCACCAACGATGCCAAAAAGAAGATCGAGTCTGCGCAGCTTTTAAGGTATCTCATGTGCGAAGAGCTTGACTGCTTAAGCTTTGACCCGGTAAAGATGGAGCTTGACTGCGGCAACGGGATAACGATATCGGATTTTGCTCCCGATGCCTTAAAGATCTGCGAGCGCACAAAGACAGTCGAAGCCATATGGTACAGACCCGGTTCGCCGGATATAAACGAAAAAACCGGCATGACCCCCGACAGCCACGAAAAGATGCAGCAGTGGTTTAACTGCTGGCTGTTAAGGCTTTATGCAAAGAAGACAGCCAAGCAGGTCTTCAGGCTTAAAAAGGGTGAAAAATACACTGCGATCGGAAGCCATTATTTCATGAAAAAGACTACTGACAAAAACGGTCTTATTAATGACAATGACTTCTTCAGCGGTAAAGGCGGAAATGTCGTGAGCCTTATTGAGACATATCCCTATGATGAACCCTGCATTCCTTCAGAGGAAGACAAGATGATCTTTAAGTTCATGGAGGAATGCGATGAAGGGGTTGAAAACTGTACCGGCATGTGCAACGGCTGCGACCTTAAATCCCAGTGCAGCTATACCAAGGCACCCGTAAAGGCTGAAAAGAAGCTGCTTACAAAGAACTCAGGCAAAAAGGAGTTTAATGATGAGCAGAAGAGGGTCATAGCCCACAGAAGCGGCGTATGCGTGGTAAACGCAAGGCCCGGCTCCGGCAAAACGGCCTGTGTTGTCGCAAGGACCGCAAAGATGATAGAAGAAGGCGTGGATCCAAAGACAATACTCCATCTTTCATTTACGGATAATGCCGTTAATGAGCTTAAGCAGCGCTTAAGAGGCGAGGTTGCGCAGATGGGCATAGAAGTGGCTGATGAAGACTTTATCTGCAATACCAATAACGGGTTTGCAAACCTCGCTATCCAGGAATTCTATAAGGAGCTTGGTTACAGCAAACCTCCAAGGATCCTTCAGCCGGATGAGGAGATGCAGGTCATAGAGGATCTTTGCAATGACAATCCCGTACAGGGTATAAACGCAGGGGCAGTTAAGTTTAACGCAAATTCCTGTACACCGGTAATGCTCATCGTCTGCCAGGCAGCATTTGAGATAATACGCAGCAAAGGCCTTGACGTAAACGCCCAAGATACACCCGGCATATTGAGAAATCATCTCTCGGAAAAGGGACTTGCAAATTACTGCGAGCCCATAGCACTTACATCTCTTATTGATCTTTATAAGAAAAACGAAGAGATAATGAAGAGCAGGTGTCTTCTTACGTATGCAGACCAGGAGCCGTTAATGTTCAAAGTACTTAAGATCCATCCGGATTATTTTGAAGCACTTGGCTATAAGCACATCATCGTTGATGAGTTTCAGGATGCAAACATGATGCAGGCAAACACCTTAAAATGCCTTATAAGCACCGCCTCGTATGAAAGCCTTTTAATGGTCGGTGATGTCTCACAGTCTATATATAAGTTCAGGGGAACCACCTCTGAGATAATGCTTAAGATAGACGATATCCTTGGCACGGAAGTTGAAAGGATAGACCTTACGGCAAATTACAGGTCGGTAGGGGAGATCTGCAGCCTTGCAAACACCGTGGATGCTCTTAATGAAAACACGACAGCTCCGATGGTAAGCTTAAGAAAGGGCAGCCAGACCGTTACTGTGAAAGGCTTCTATAAGCACAAAGAATCACTGCATGAAGATGACTGGATCATAGAACAGGTAAAGAACAAGGTTTTTTCAGAAGGCGTGGATCCAAAGGACATATGCCTTATGGCTTATAAAAGAGCAGACCTTATACCTCTTGGAACGGCTCTTACAGAAGCAGGCATACCCTGGGTATCAAAGAATCCCATGGATCTTATGGAAAACAGCAAGGTCTTAGGGGCGCTGGCATTATCCGATGCCTTTTATGAGCCGGATGTGACCATACACTATTTTAACTATATGGTCGCAAAATACGATGGTGATATGTTCAGCCTGCTTACAAACGAAGAGATCATGGATGAGATAAACGCCCTTAAGGATCTGTTTACGAAAATGGAATATCATGATCTGGCTTTTAACAAGCAGCGTGTCATATTCCACACCCTGCTTGAGGATATCAGGAACACTGAAGAGGATGAACTCTTTGAATATTTCCTTGAACTCCTATATCAAAAGCCCGACCTTCCTTCAGAGCTTGCTTATACCCGGACTTTTAAGAAATATGGGTCAAAGCTTAACAAGAAGATGGAACAGGACTATGAGGGCGTTACCTTGGTGACCGCACACAGCTCAAAGGGAATGGAATGGCCGATCGTATATCTGTCACTTACAAGCTTTGACAATGAAATCCTGCACAAGGTTACAAACAAGGAAGAAGTCGAAGAGCGACGCAGGGTAATGTATGTTGCGATAACAAGGGCCATGAATGAGCTTTATATAACCGGCGAGTACGTAGCATACGGTAAGAAGGATGACTATACCTACAACCAGTTCTTACGTGAGATATTTACTGCCCTTGATAAGGAAGATGAATACGTTCCGATCGATCCTGAAGAAGCCGTAAGGGAAAAGAAAAGAGCTGAAGAGCGAAGGCTTAAGGACAAGGAAAGAAGAGAAGCAAAAAAGAAAGCAGATGTTTCAAGACTGCTTCTTGAAGCAGGTGCCGATAACATGCTCTCAATCCTTAAAAACGCAGGCTAATGTTATAGTTAACGCAAAAAAACAGGCTGTCATAAATATATGGCAGTCTGTTTTCATTTGAAAAGGAAAAACCGGCCAACAGGCCGGTCATTTCTTAAGCTAACGCTTCTCTTTCAAGTTCTGCATAATCATATTTCCGCTGCATAAAATCGTTAAATTCCGTCTTTTTCTCATTCTTTGCAGATACGGGCTTAGAATATCCTTCCTTTAATCCCTTAATGAGCCAGCCCACGAGATTATTGATTTTTCCTGACGTTTTGGACAGTTCATATACTGATTTTATCTTATCAAAATCGTAATTACCGGCCTCAGCTATCATCTTAAAATCCTTAGGGCTTAATCTCTCTTCGATGATATCAAAAAGACTTTCTATGAAGTCATCCTTCTGTTCATCTGTAAGAACCAGCTTATTCTCCGTCTTCTTACCGCTGCGTTTTTCATAATAAGCCTTATTGTGCTGTATTACGAATGTAACTCCGGTAACCTTGCCGCCGTGCCCGCTTGTTTCCTTTATGAAATCTGAGATATAAATATCCGACAGCTTGTTTATTTCCTCGATCCCGGGCTTTATCACACGGTTATAAAGATCTATCCATCTTCCGTATAAAACCTTATGGTCTTCATCGGCGATCTTTTCCATCTTATCCCAGTCAGGCCTCTTCTTTGATGCTTCCGTCTTTATGCGGGGATCTGACAGATTGATGCAGCCAAGCTCCATCCTAAGGTCTGTAAGGTTCCAGCTTACGCTGTAAGTAGGCAGCTCTTCCTGTGACAGATCCATATCTATTTCTTCAAGGTTAGGGGGGTAAGCATAACTCTTTAATAACTTGTATAACTGGAAACCGCCGTTCCTTTTAAACGAGAAAAGAATCGGAAGCTTAAGCTTTGAGAAGTTCTGCTTAAGACCAAGGAAATGTTTCTCCATGGAAGGCTCAAACTCAACATAGAGCAGTCCTTCATCATAGGCCACATCACCATACATGCTCTTCATCACGAAGCGCTCATTTTCCCTGTCTTCAATGATGAAAACCTTCTGCTTCATTGAAAGCGCAGCTCCCCTTATGTCATCATAAGTCTTGCCGCCGGTCTTGTTTTTTTCTCCGTACTCGCGTGACATGAGCGTAACGATCTCTTTTGCCGGTATTAAGACATAATTCACGCTGTAATCCTTACCCCGGCTGTCTTTTTTCATTTTCTGCTTCATGTCCCTGGACATATAGTACATGGCGAGTGCTTCGATCTTGGATTCAAGCAGATTTGTTTCCTTCTTGGAACGGATCATCGGATTTGATACGGTGATGATCTGATTGTTGTATTTCTCGACTTCTTTCTTTTCCATCTGTCCCCCTACTAAAATGAACCCCTTCTTTGGTAGACAATAGTTACGTAAACGTGATTATTACTATATTTGCCGTACTAATTGTCTACTATTCAAAAATGATTGTAACTTAATTAGTATATGTTGTCAATTAAAACACAATATTTAGTGGTTATTATTTTAGCATATTTACAAAAATACCAATAAAATGAAGGTAGAATTGTCGTGGATTCAGCTCATTAAATGCCCAAAAGATGGTACAATTAATGGGTTTTTGACGTACTAATTGTCGTTTATTGAATACTTGTACGTACTTTCTGCTACTATTGGGAGTTTGGCGCACTTTCTGCTACTATTGGCGTAATATCCGCAACTATTCCCACATTCCGACGTACTTTCTGCCACTATTAAATTTCCACGACGTACTTTCTGCTACTATTAACCTTTGTCGACGTACTTTCTGCTACTAATTGGCTCTCTTTACGTACTTTCTGCGCTTAAATACGGTATTTTTGCTACTATATACGTTCATCCTGCGTTTATTGACTTAAGTCGTTACTGCCACTTTTGACGGATTTTCTGCGTTTTTTTACGTACTTACCGCTCTTTTTGGAGGTCATTTCTGCGTTAATTGGCGTACTTTCTGCCACTCAAAAACCTTCTTACACCTTTATATATGCGGTTTTTTAGTTCCTAAAAGAAAAGAAATAAAGAAATATGTTAAAAAGATGTTTTTAAAAAATAACAACAACCGTCGGCGTTGTCCTTATTGGTATCCCTATCCTTAAATAATAACCCCATACCCAGACATTATAGCATTAAATCCAGTTGTTTTTCTTTATTACATGCATAGATAAGTGTCTTAGTTGTAAAAAATAATCGAAAAGGAGGAAAACACAATGAGGACAAATATGTTAAGAGAAGGCATCAAGGTCATGGCAAAGCTTGGGAGAGGCATCTACTGCATCGTTACTAAGGTAGATGATCATTCAGGATCGCCCATAGCACATGCAAAGGAGATCAATGCCGATGATGAGATCATCGAGGATGGCAGGGAGTTTGTCATTGACAAGGACAACTGTCTTGCGTTCAGGTTCATTAAGGATCCAAATCCTGATGATAAGCCTGAACTTGAGGTAAAGGACGGAAGGCTTGTCTACGAAGATGGCCATGCTATCGAGATGGGATCCTTACATGCCCACTCCCTTATTGGCTCGGTAAGGGGAGCGGTCATCTTTTCCGTTGACAGGGAGGATGGAAATATCGACATCTATTCCTACATGCCAAGGAGGGACCGTTTCATTAGGCTCATTAAAGGCATTCAGCCTCAGCCCGTCATCGTAAAGGAGGATGATGACAATATCTACATCACGGAGTTTAGGAGCCATACGGAAGATGTTGACAACCCGGATGATAAGGATATGCATGAGGTAAAGGAGATGATCGACCAGGCATTCTTTGCAAGGCTTTCGGCAAAGGAAGCAAGAAAGACGGACCTGCCATTCAGATTTGATGAGACGCTGGTTAAGCCAATCGGCAGGGATGAGTTTATCTTTGAGCACATGGAAGATGATAATGATATCGTTTTCTATTACATCCTTGATCCCCATTTCCAGGGAATGGATATAGCGTTCTCAAAGAGAAAGGCGGATACGGTCACGCAGGTCTGTGCAGGCGATAAGGGCTATCTTTTCAAGAACACAGAGGAGTTCATGTATGTTAATGAATTCGGAGAAACCCTGCAGGCACGTATTACAGGGATAGACCTTGCAGATACGGATAACCTCATCGATATCACACATAAGGACCATGCAACGGTCTACTCATTTTCTGATGACAACCTCACAAAGGTTAAGAGAGTAGTAACTGAATTAACCGAAGACCGGGGCGATATCGTATATCTTGAAGCTGCATAAATCCTCTTTTAAACGAAAGGGCATCATCCTTTGGATGATGTTCTTTTGTTTTACAAAATTACGGGCATATATAGATAAATCTAAAACCGGAAAAGGAGGAAAAATCAATGGGAGAAAATGTTGTTCCAAACAGGGAATATCTTGAGTTTACTTACTGTAAGCTTACGCCGACAGGAAAAGGGCTTAACCAGAAGGTGACGCTTGAAAACCAAAAGAACGGATGCTTTAAGTATACAGAATCAAGGATAGGCATCCAGATCGGAGTCTTTAAGCCAAAAAGCCATCTAAGGTCCATGGACAGCTGGGACAGTACAGTGCATCAGCTGCTAAGGACCGGCTATATCCTTGCAAAGAAAGAGAGGATGGAAAAGAAGGTCTTAAAGAATGATATGTCGGTAGACGGATCATCTTATGCAAAGATAAGCGATGAAAGTGTAAGGACGATCGTTAACAGAATTATAGGATTTGCAAACAAGGTCGTTAATACGCAGTATACCGTAAAGGTCGATGATATCTCGGATGAGATGATAGCACTTGGTGCAGACATACTTAAGGGTCTGTCAGATAAGGTAAATGCCGGTGCCATATCGATCGGGAATTTTAATGCAGAGCTCATAAGGCTGTTTTCGGTAATACCAAGAAGGATGGATAATGTAAGCCGCTATCTTGCAAAGGATGAGGCTGACATACCCGATATCTTAAAGGCAGAGCAGGAGCTTTACGATGTGCTTATAAGCCAGCTAAGGACATATGGAAAAAGCAGCAAGGCAGATATCCTAAGTGCAAACGGCCTTAAGATGCGGCATGTAAGCCAAGATGAAGCAAAGATGTTAAGAGAGAGGCTTGGCAGTGAAGGACACAGATATATCGATGCCTGGAAAGTAGAAAATACAAGGTCAAAGCAGGCCTTTAATGAATTCTGCAGAATGGAAAACCTTACAGACGGGCATGGCATTGACCATTTATTCCACGGATCGAGAAATGAAAACTGGTGGAGCATCCTTACAAAGGGTCTTACGGTAAATCCGCCGGCAGGAGTTGTCATCTGCGGAAAGGCTTACGGATACGGGATCTATTTTGCCCCGCAGGCATGTAAGAGCATGGGGTACACATCAAGAGCCGGATCCAAATGGGCAGGCGGATCTGCTGATACGGGATTTCTGCTTTTAAGTGAAGTCGCAACCGGAAAACGCTATGACGGTCATCTTGGTATCGATACTTCTCTTAACTTTGAGAAACTAAAAAAGATCGCACCCGGATGTCACTGTACCTGGGCAGAAAGCCGGTACTCTGGATTTGTCATGGATGAAGTCATAGTATATAAGGACTGCCAGAGCACACCTGAATATCTCATTGAAGTAGGATTGTAAAAAGAAAAGTAGGAGATCGCCTCCTACTTTTTCTTTGCTGCCTGTTCTTTTTTATATTTCTGAACGTTCCTGAAATGGGTCCTCATTGAACAGATATCCCTTCTTTCCATTTCCCGCTCATCGGTAATGCCGCTTTCGTAAGCTTCCTTCCATGCCTGATATGTACTGGCGGTTTTCTTTCGCCCTGATTTTTTCTTTACAGGAACGCTGCCTTTATCTACAGGAGCGCTCATCATGGACATGATCACTTCTTTTGTGGTATCTATGTTTGATGATAGTATTGCGTTATTCTCTTTTTCCTTTAAAGCTATCTGCTTTAAGAGACCGGCTATCTCTTTTTTGTATGCATCATTTGTATTCTTAAGGGCTGCCATCTTGGCGGCGTTTATCTCATTTTCCTGGCTTAATCTGTTACACTCGGCAACCTTTTTATTGTAAAGCTGCTCGTAGGTGTCTGAATTGCTTGCATTTACGGCATTCTCTATGCGGCGGTTGCTTTCTTCTTCCCTGTAGCGGTCAAGCTGAGCATCTTTTGCTTCGATGATGCGGCGGTAAGTTTCAAGCTCTATTGAAAGCTTATAAATGGCATCACTGTCAGAGGCGGGTTTGACATCAGACTTGACATCAGGCTTTGCATTATCGGCAGGATCTTTCTTAGTGTCAACTGCAGCCTTTGACAGTTTTTCGTTATCCTTTTTAAGTTTAAGGACCTGCTTTTTAAGGCTTTCGTTTTCTTTCTGGAAAACCTCGCACTTATCAGTAAGTTTCTCCATTTCCGTAATAAGTGCTTCAAGGTTTTTTGCTGATTTTGCTGCCATAATGCCACCTCCTGACCACTTAATGATAGCATGTGAATTTGACAGTGACAAGTAATGGAAGAAAAAGATTTTTTTACTGTCAAAAGAATAGTGCGGATTCTTGACAGTAAAACTGCATTATTTATATAGAAGAAAAAGGAGCGATAATCATGACCCGGAACAGAAGATTTGTTATATCAGTGATGATCATATCTGTAATACTAACGTCCGTTATGCCGTTTTTTAATGTCAACGCGAAAACAAAGGTCAAAGAGACTTCAAAAACTGTAAATGATACAGAAGATAAGAAGTGGCTAAGATATGATGTAAATGACTGCGTTGCGCTAAATACTTATTCAAGATCGCAGCTTAACAGCAGCATAACCTCTATCGTAAAGCAGGATATAAAGGACTATATCAACAGTGTTTTGAAAGAGTACCCTTCGTATACGAAGATAGAAAAATCCCTTGTACAGAAGGATGACTATGTAAATGTGGACATAGTCGGATACGTGGACGGAGAGACTGATCCAAGCATAGAAATAGAAAATTATACCGTACATGTGGGAGAGGGAGTGCTGCCTGAAAAGGTTGAGAACAGCCTTGTCGGAAAGATGACAGGGCAGACTTACAATGTTTCTTGTAAATCCACGGATTACAACGAGTTATACGGAGGGTATGATGCACAGTTCACTATCAAGGTAAATGATATCGTATATGCCACGTTTTATACATATGATGATATAACCGAGCAGTATGCAAAGGAAAAGTTTAAGGTAGAGAGCCTTGATACGTTCTATAAAAAGATGGAAGCAGAAGCTGCGGTAAACCTTTACAGCTACAAAAAGGATGCTTTGTATAAGTCTTTTTCAGGTTCTACCATAGTTATCCCAAAAGGCCTTGCAGCACAAAAATACGACCAGGCAAAAGAACTCCTTATTCACCAGACATTCGGAGATGACAGGGAACTGTATACTGAGCTCATACCGGAATATACTGGATTGCGACAGCAGGATTTTGAAAAAGGATTGTATGATGAAATAAAAGCAAACCTTCCAAGGGAGCTTCTGCTGCTTGCCGTTGCAAGAAAAGAAGGCATCAGGGCAGACGGGGAAGGGTATGAAGCCTATATAACAAATATGGTCGCAAGGGGCGGCTTTATATCAAGAGAAAAGCTCTTTGATTACTATAAAAACCCTTATGAGAGCGGGGAAGAGTACCTAAAGCGGCAGTACATCCTGTATGCTACCGTAAATCATTTCTGTGATTATACCGTGGCAGAATATGAAGAGCCGAAGTATGATGAAGTCATAAAAGATGAGGATATCATAGGATGCAAGCAGTATGCCGTGCCGCCCACAACAGGATTTAAGAGCTACATGGGATATAAGACCATCACGTCAAAGAACACCGACCAGTATAAGCTACAGAGCAAGGCAGAAACCGATTATAACGGTATAAGAATGGTGGATGGAAGATATCTTGTTGCCCTTGGAACGCATTTTGGAGGAAAGATAGGGCAGTACTTAGATCTTAAGCTTGATGATGGGACAGTCATTAACTGTATCTTAGGAGATGTAAAGGCCGATAAGGATACTGATTTAAACAATATAGTGACAACACACAACGGATGCTGTTCAGAGTTCATAGTGGATCCCAAAGTCATACCGGATAATGTAAAGATAACAGGAAACATGAGCAATCTATATGACAATTGGAGTTCACCGGTGCATTCGGTAATCATGTATGACAGATACACAGAAATACCAACGGAAACACAGTGAACAAAGGAAAGGGGAGAAAAAGCTGTGAAAAGTGCTACCGTGTGGGTGAGGCTGATCATAGTTCATTCATAAATAGAAAGTCCTTTAGTTTATAATGATATACAGTACTTGTTGAATAGTCTAAGTCATCATTTGTGATGATTATCTTCTTTACAGAGTTATCAATATCATTAAATGCAGAAAACTCCCGTTCATAGGCTTTTTCTTCCGCAACACTGTAAGCTACCTGAACAAGATATATCTTTCCGTTTTTTTCTGCCCGGAAATCTATCTCTTTTCCTCTGTTGTTGTAGACGCTTATTACGTAACCCATATATATCAGTTCGTTTAAAACAGCATTTTCAAGATTATGTGTAAGATCGTATCTGTTGCCGGCAACCCGGATGCTGTTTAAGGATACATCTTCATCATATAATTTATAATAATAGTTGAGTTTTGACTTGGCTTTAGGAGAATAAATCTCAATATCTTTGATCACATATGCTTCCTTCAGATAATCCAGATATTTGATGACAGTAGGAATGCTTACTGAAACATTCTGGCCTTTCATATAGTCGGATATTGACTTTGCGCTGAATATCCTTGCATTTGAAATAAGAACATAATCCACGACTCTCTCAAAGATAGACTTTTTTCTGATATTATATCTGTTTTCAAGGTCATTATAGATTATCGTGCTGTTTAGATCGTTTAAATATCTTTTTTTTGCATCATCATCCAGCTGCTCGATGGACGCAGGAAAACCACCCCATATAAGATAATCATTTATTGAGTAATCTTTGCCAAGCTGATTTGCATATTCTAATGCTTCACGATAGATAAAAGGTCTTATACGGAAAGCGACATATCTTCCTGAAAGTTCTTTTGTAAACTCTTTTGATAAGAGCCTGGAATTACTGCCGGTGATAAAGAGAGAGCAGTTATACAATCTGAGAGTCCGACAGGCTTCATTCCATCCATCTACGTTTTGGATCTCATCAAGAAAAACATAAAGCTTATCATCGTTCAAAAGGCTGCTGACATGTTCAATAAGAGCATCGGCATCAGGTATTTGATTTCTGGTAGGTTTCAGATCAAAGTCAAGAAAAAGACATCGTTTGCCGGAGGATTCAATCTCAGCCATGACCTGTTTTAGAATAATGGATTTACCACACCGGCGGATACCGGTTATTATTTTTACAAGATCACTCTCATAGAAACTTCTTATCTGCGAAACATAGTGTTCTCTTTGTATCATTGGCTGTTCTCCTGAAGTATTGATATAGCTACAATCTTATTCTATTTTAACATTTTGCAAATGTCAATAAAATCTTAAAGTAGTAGTTTAAGAAATGCAAATAGTTTAAAAATGTTAAAATAATGAATTCTGGATCAGGTCATGTCAGAAAAACAAAATCTTCGCAAATACAATAGCCGACAGGGAAGAACCTGCCGGCTAACAAGGAGGTGAGAAAAGCAAAGTCATCATTCAAAATCGGCATCGTTTAGATAAGAATCCAGCTCTTCATCGTGATCCATCTTCACGGCACCTATCGGGGATAAATCAAAACCGCGGTATAGAAGTACATGCTTGCTTATCTTGTCGTCTTTAAGGTTGATGTCTTCAAGACCCGCAGAAACGGAGTAATTATCATATTCTGTGCCATCGTCCCCGTTTGCAATGGCAAATGATGCAAAAAATGGTATTTTCTTCAGCTTGCAGTATTTAAGGATCTCCTGGATATGATCGTTTATCCCGTCCTCTTCAAAAGCTTTTTTATAGTCGTATTTAGTATATTCTTCGCTCATCTTTTTCCCTACCCGAACAGACC
>JAEEGL011301927.1_pt1 | contig 13172 bp, 8 predicted proteins | sample 9134231 | NCBI WGS metagenome assembly JAEEGL01 (sample SAMN16246548, study PRJNA631951) | gut metagenome | biome: gut microbiome; feature: rumen; material: fiber-attached | host: Bos | place: Iran: Karaj | collected 2018-10
CGCCCGGGGCGAACGCGGCCTCCGCGGGTTCGCGCCCCTCCTGGAAGCGGAGCGCCCCGTGCGACCAGCCCGCGCAGGTGAAGTCGACGATCGTCGGCAGCCCGCTCTTCCAGTAGCGCGCGGCGAGCGACCAGTCGTTCTTGCGCCGCGCCTGGTAGAATGAGCTATCCGACCGGAACTTCGTCATCCAGGTCGTCGACACCTCGCCGCCCACGGTGTCGAAGCCCAGCCGCTGCAGGTAGTCGCGGTCGGGTATCGTCTCGTAGATCCAGGCGTCCTCGTCGGCGTAGCCCTCGCCGTGCGCGCACTCGCTCAGCATCGGAGTGCCGTAGAGGACCGTTCCGATGAGGTAGCGCGGTTTGCCGTCGACGAGGAAGTTGCCGTCCGGCGCGATTTCGACCTTCTCCGAATCCGGCGGCATGAGGAGGGCGGGGTCGAGCTCGGAGACGGGCTTGAAGGCCCCGGCCTCAGCGAATGCCGCCGCCAGGGCGGCGACGAAGGAAAGGACGAGGGGAGAGGCGGGGAAGGAACTGGAACGTGTCATGGCGTCTAGTGGTTGGATGAAGCGTCGTTGCGGGCGCAGAGGCCCGCGAAGAGGGCCCCGCTGACGTTGTGCCAGACGCTGAAGAGCGCGCCGGGCACAGCGGCGAGGGGCATGGAGGCGAAGTGCATCGCGGCAAGGGAGACGGCGAGGCCGGAATTCTGCATGCCGATCTCGATGGCCAGCGTGCGGCGACGGGCGGCGGGCATGCGGAAGAGCAGCCCCGCACACCATCCGAGCGCGATTCCGAGTCCGTTGTGCAGGACGACGGCGATGGCGATGGTCGCCGCCGCCTCCCGGATGCGTCCGGCGCCGGCCGCGACGACGCCCGCCACGATGACCGCGACGACAATCGCCGAAAACGCCGGCATGATCCGGCGGATGTGGGCGGCGAAGGTTGCGAAGACCTCGTTGATCACCACCCCGGCGACAATCGGCGCGATGACGATCTTCACGATCGAGAGAAACATCGCCACGGCGTCCACGTCAATCGACTTTCCCGCGAGCAGCAGCACGATCGCCGGCGTCGCCAGCGGCGCGAGAAGCGTCGAGCACGCGGTCATCGTGACGGACAGTGCCACGTCGCCCTTCGCGAGGTAGGCGATGACGTTGGAGGCGGTTCCGCCCGGGCACGCCCCGACCAGGATGACGCCCAGCGCAAGCTCCGGGGACAGACCCAGCGCCTTGGAGATGGCCCACGCCAGAAACGGCATGCACAGGAACTGCGCCGCCACGCCGATTGCGACATCGCGCGGACGGCTCAGCACAAGCGCGAAGTCGCGCCCGCGCAGCGAGAGCCCCATTCCGAACATCACCGCGCCCAGAAGCCACGGAACGCAGGTCGTCGGCAACGCCTCCTTCACCGGTTCCGGCCATGCGATCGCGGCCGCGCCCGCGAGCAGCACCCAGAGCGCCATCCCTCGGGAGATGCCGTCCGCCACCGCTCCGGCCATTTGTGAAATGCGGTTGTTCATGGTTCCTGTTCTTTCTCTGTCTTTCCGTCTTCGCCGGGCGGCGCCCAGATGTCCGGCCAGCAGTCGTTGCCGGTGTGGAACGTGAGCCGCACGGGAGGCGCGTTTGTGTCGGACGTGTCCCACAGGAAGATTTCGTAGTCCTCGACGTCCTGCTCGTGTCCGCCCGTGCTCGCGCCGTAGACAAGCCAGCGGCCATCGGCGGAAAAGCGCGGGAAGTATTCGTGCGACCACGGTTCCGGCGCGTCGAGGAGAACAAAGGGCTCCGTCTTCTGATTTCTCGCGTAGAGGGCGTTTCGCTGCCGGCCCGGATGGTCGATCCATGCAAAGCTCCAGGTGGTGTCGCCGCGCCAGACCATCTGGCAGCCTCCGGCGATCTCCCGGAGCTGCGGTTTGTGCACCTTGATTCCGTCGGGGAGGCGGACGTGGGCGGTCGCCATTTTCCGGCCACGGAGCGTGACCGCAAGGGAGGGGTCGCCGGGTTCGCGCTCATCCGGAAGCGTAACGAGTACGCCATCGCCGAGAGGCGGTTCACCACTTTGTAGCAGGACGGTCTCCCGCGGGGCCTCGGGGTCGGTTGACGCGGAGACAAGCTGTGTGCCGCCCGCCCGCACGAAATGGATCCGCAAGCCATACCAGCACGCCTGGTAGGCATTGGTGGCGACAAGACGCTCCTTACCCGTGGCAAGGTCGAGGACCCAGGTGTCCCACTTGTCGAAGTTGCGCTGCGAGACCCAGGGTTCGGTCGAGCGCGAAAAGGCGATCTTCGTGCCGTCGGGCGAGAAGCGCGGGTAGGTGTCGGTGAAGCCGGAGCGCGTGAGGCGCCGCGCTGCGGCGCCGGGGCCGTCGAGAATCCAGATATCGTGCGATCCGGAGCGATTGGAGCTCCAGATGACCTTGCCGCCGAACGCGCGCACCGCGGAGTCGCGCGCGGCGGCTTCGGCAGTGGTGGGCTGAACGGCTTCGCCTTTCGGCGGGGCGGTGAGGCGTCCGCGCTTCTTGATTGCGCGTGCCTGCCACGCCGCGAAGAGAAGCGCCGCGCCGAGGCAGACGAGGGCCGCCGCAAGGCGGAGCCACGCGCTGACGGACGATGTGCGCGGCTCCTTGTTCTGTGCGGTGCCGGCCACGGTGCCCGGCGTGTACCACGAAAACACAAGAAACGCGATGCCGCCGAGCGAGTAGTCGACAATCTGGCTCAGGATGTGCATCGTCATCATCGCGACGAGCGAGTCGCCTGCGGGGAAGCCGAGCGCGGTGAGCGCCGCGAGTCCGCCTGCTTCGTAGGAACCAAAGGAGAGGAAGGTCGGGACGGGGAGGCTTGCGGCGCCTTCGGCGGCAATGAGCGCGACAAGAACGGCTGGGACCGGCGCATGCGACAGCGCGGGCCAGAGCGGACGCGTGACGGCGACGAATAGCATGTACAGCCCGGCGTACTTGGCGGCGCGGACGGCAAGCGATAGCGCAAGGACTCTGCCTGCGACGCGTCCGCGCCGGACGGCGACGACGGCTGCGGCGACATCGCGAGCGAGCTTCAGCAGCCAGGCGAGCGGGCCGCGCCGGAAGAGCGCGAGGCGTTCCCAGCGCCATCCCGCCGCGATTGGAAGCGCGAAGAAGAGCAGTGCCACGCCGACTACGCAGATTGCGGCGAGCATCAGCATCGAGCCGACGAGCGAGAGCCCCTGCGCGGCGGCGGGGATTGCGGCGGCGAGGACTGCCAGAAGTGCGAGGAAGTCGAACAGAAGACCGATGGAGAGCGAGGAAAGGCAGTCCGCGGCGGGGACATCGCAGCCGCGGTTTAGCATCGCGACATAGCTCAGCTCGCCGATGCGGGCGGGGAGCATGTCGGCGCACGCGCCGCGCACGAACGTGACGAGAAGCATGCGGAAGAGACCAGGCGTACGCGACTTGTCCAGCGAAGCGCGCAACAACACACGGGCGCGCTGGGCGCGGGCAAGCGCTTGCAGAAGCTGGCAAAGCGCGTAGGCGCAGACCAGCGCGGAAATCGCGGAGCGAAGGGCGGCGACGATGTCGGAGGGCGAAACGTCCGCCCCGAGCGACCCAGCGAGCGACAGCAGCAGCCCCAGGACAAGGATGGAGGAGGCGGCTGAAAGGAGTAGGCGTATAGCGGTTCGCATGCGGCGAATTCTATCCCAACGTTGTTGCTCCGTCAAATCGCCTGCGCTGCCAGGGGTTCCAGAATCGCCCGGAGGGCAGTGAAGCCGGGCAGGGCGGCAAGAATGTCCAGTAGGATCCGCGAGGCGGGGGCGATGTGCCGTGCAAAGCGTGCGGTGCCGGGGAGGGCGCTTAGTCTGCCGTAGGCGCCGAGAGCCTGGATGAGCCGCTGGACCGCCGCGTAGGGGAAGAGGTGGATAGTCTCTTCGCCCCACGGGACGAGCGCGGCGTAGCGCGCAAGCAGGCGTTCGCGTAGCGCGGGTGGAAGAGCCGCGTAGGGGTCGCAGAGGAGCGATGCGAGATCGTAGGCGGCGGCTCCGAAGCGCATGCCCTGGAAGTCGATGAGCCACGCTCGGCCGTCGCGGAGGAAGACGTTCGTCGACTGGAAGTCGCGGTGGACCAGCACTGGGGTGGCGCCGAGAAGCTTGTCGGCGCAGACGCGGAGTTCGTTGTCGATTGCGGCGATGACATCGTTGGCGAGGCCGAGGCGGCCGCAGAGGAGGTACTTCGCGAACAGTTCGCGCTCCCAGCGGTAGACATCGTCGGAGAACGACGGTTGGAGCAGATGGGCGTCGCGACCGTCGCGAAAGCGTTCGCGGCCTTTCGCGTGGAGGGTTGCGGCGGTTTCAAGCACGGGCGCGTAGAGATCCTCACGGCTTTCGGGCGGAGTGTCGCGAAGGTCCGCGAGGAGGTCGCGGTCGCCGAGGTCGTCCATCGCCAGCCAGCGGTCGGATTCTGACTGGGCGAGGACGGCTGGGACGGGTACGTCTGCTTCGGAGAGGGCGCGGGCAAGCGGGGCGTAGGAGTCGTTTTCGGGGCGTAGTAGGCCGTGGACGGCGAGGATGGCGCGGCGGCCTTGCGACTGGAGCCGGTAGAAGGCACGGTCGGAGCCGCGCGCGGCAAGGGACTCGACGGCCGTGTCCGGGAGGGGCCATTCGAGGGCGTCGGCGGCGGCTGCGACCCGGATATCGGGGATGTCTTCGGGCCGGGCGAGAATCGCGTTCTCGCGGGAGGCGGAGACAGTGACGCCGGGACCGACGATGCAGTGGCGGAGCGTGACGCCCGGGGCGACGCGCGCGCCTTCAAGAAGGACGCAGTCCGCGAGGTCGGCGGAGGGGTCGATGGTGGCGGAGTCGGGGGCGCAGACATCGCGCCCGCGCCCGCGGTCGAGGGCGGGGGCGTAGAGGGCTGCGCCGGGGAGATGCGCGGCATGGCGGCGGCGGATGTCGGCGTGTAGCGCGAGATAGGCGTCGGGACTGCCGGAGTCGGCCCAGAAAGAGTTGGGCTGGCGGACGCCGAGGACGCGCTCGCCGGCGGCGAGCGCGCGGCGGTAGGCGTCGATGCTGCTGATGGGTGGCGGGGTGGCGGGGAGATAGTCGTAGATGCGGCTGGAGACGAGCTGGACGCCGGTGAAGGTGGCGGTGCCGGGGGCGCCGGGAGTGGCGCTGGTGAAGGTGCGGACGAGGCCGTCCGGCGCGAGTTCGACGGTAAGCGGGCCGGCGTCTTCGGTCATCCAGAGCGAGGCGATGGCGTTAGAGGCGGCGTGGCGTTCGGCAAAGGCCGCGCCGTCGAGGGCGGCGATGACGTCGGCGTTGAAAATCCAGAAGGCCTCCTCGCCGGCGAGGAAGTCGCGCAGCGGGAGCAGGGCCCCGCCGGTGCCGAGGATGTCCGGCTCGCGGGAAAAGCGGATGGGGAGGTCGGGCCAGCGCCGGACGAGGTGCGCTTCCAGGGCGTCCGGGAGCCAGTGCGTGTTGACGGCGAATTCACGGACGCCCCAGGATAGGAGTGCTTCGATCGCACGGTCCACGGGAGGAACGCCCCAGACGGGAACGAGCGGCTTGGGGGTCTTCCAGGTGATGGGTCGGAGGCGGGTGCCGAGACCGGCGGCGAGGACGAGGGCGCGGCGGGGAGGCATGGGATAAGGGGAAAGGGAGGCAGCTTGATGAAGGAGAAGGGGAGGGGAACTCTAGCCGAGAACGGCGGAAACGGCAAGAGGAAAATCGCATGGAAACGGATGAAAGGACACGATTCTGCCGCTTCAGGCGGAAAGCGCTTGTTTTCTCGTCCTTCGCATCCAAACGAGACCAAGCCGCTCGCGCAAAACAGCATCTAGCGCGCCCATGCTCAGAGGTATTTGCATCCGGTTGGCGTCTTTTTCTCCGTTTTGGGCCGCACCGCCCGGTTTGTCGAATAATATATGGATATTGTTCCGAACATTCATTGCACTTGAATTCACCAGTTTATATCTGTCAATAAAAACTAAAGATTTCGGTGATGTTCCCTTTGTTTCCGGCGTCTGTTCTCCCTCTGTCGCCGTCAATATGCTGACGCCGAAGTCCAGCACCCCGGCCAGAGTGTCGGGGTCTTCAATACCGAGAGCTTTGCGGAGCTTGTCCGCAAGCGCCTTGTAGTTCATCAAAGCTTTGTAGTGGGGAAGCATGTCCGGGCAGTTCGCCAGTAGCCATCCTTTGATTCCTGGGCGGCGCCCGACAATTGTTCCATCTTCCGCGCGAAGGTACGACTGATCCACCACCGGTTCCAAGTCTGACAGTAGCGTTCCCGCCAGAAGCTTGCCTGCCAGAGATGTCCGTGAAGCCTCCCATGCCCTCCGAATCGCCGCTGGCGTTGGTGGCGGATTCACCGAAGTCTTTCGTTTGATTCGTATCGCTTTAGTTTTTTCCTTGTAGTTCTTTACAAGTGCATTTGAAGCCTCCTTCTCATACACATTTGAAAGACGGAGCCCAAGGACGATCAATCCCAGCGCCAGAGATATCTCCGAACTGAACAGGACTGCCGCAAAAGCCACATCGCAAAGGAGAGCTATGGCTCTATCGGTGGGCCCTCCTTGATGGACGATGTCCAGCAGGAGATTCACCAGCTCTATCGTAGCCTTGACGAAGAGCCGCAGACAAGACTTTCTGAGACTTGGGTTGGAAACGGCCCTTGGCGGTTCTGCCGCCATGCGATGCTTGCGCCTTTTTCGCCTTGCATAGGGGTAGAGGGAGGGTGTCCAGCGACAGATGGGAACTCGGTAGCCGTGGCCGGAGGAGTAGGGGCGTCCGTATGGCATTTACAAAACCTTTCTGTTGTGTGAAGCAATAATATATTGTTCAGACGATAGAGTCAAATAGAAATTTCCAAAGATTTCGGTGAAGTCTTGCTGGATTGTAGGTGGAATGAAGGAGGGGTAAAGGGCGGAAGATTCAGGAGCAATGGCCAGAAGGCTCGGGAGTAATGGCCGGAAGGCTCGGGAGCAGGGCTAAGGTCGACGGGTATCGGCGCGGAGGAGCGATTCGCGGAGAGCGGATTCCATCGGCTTGTCGCGAAGATAGTCGCGAGTGATGCGCTCGATGTAGCGGTTGGCGGGAGTGTTCTCCCGGCCAGGGATGTCAAGCCATTGGCGGGCCTTGGCGAGCTTGGCGTCAAGCGAGAGGGTTTCGTCGCGGATGCAAAGCCATTCGGTGGAGAAGATGTCCGCTATGCGCAGGGACAGCGCATCCCATTCCACAAGACCCGACTCCGCCGCGATTTCCTCCCGCGGCCGGTAGGGGCCTATGTCAAGCCCCTGCGCCTCCAGCAGCGTTTCCGCCAACCGCCACTGCCCGTAGTCTGTGAGGTGTACCCGGTCTTCCGTGAAGATCGGTTCGCCCGCTGCCTGCCACCGCGACATCCGCGCCATGTCGTCCAGCAGCGGCAGTCCCCGCTCGGCGGCGAACGCGCGGATTTCGTCGGCGATGCGGCGGTGCGCACCTGCTTCGTCCTTTTCAATGGGGACAGACCCCGACGCGGAGTCGTCATAGGGCGTGGGCGTACGCAGAATGAGCGAGGCCCCCGTTGCGAGAATGCGGTCCACCAGCGCGGCATAGCGCTCGCGGAAGCTCGCCGCGGCCTGGCGGACGCGTTCCGCCTCGGCGTCAGGGTCGTCTGCGGCGTCATTGAGGCGAAGCGGGTAGGAATTGTTGACGCCGTGGCCAAGGACGACGTGCGTGGGGACTTCCGGTGCGAGCCAGGCGTCAAAGTACATCTGCGCCGCCGCCACGCCGCCGCCGGAGATGCCGCAGTTGCGGAAGCGGATGGACCGTTCCGGCCGCGTTCGGCGGTAGTGGGCCGCGACGCGGAGGATTGCGCCGCCGTTGCGCGTGATGGAGTCGCCGCAGAAGACGACTCTTGCGCCGTTGGGGAATTCGGCGAGAGGAGAAACGTCTGCAGCCATGTCCGGACTATCCCTGACGTTCCGCAACCTGGTTGGGGTCGGGCGGGATGTAGCCGTGGGTGGAGCCCTGGACCCAGCGGATGGATTTGGGGCAGGCGAGGTTGTTGTAGAGGATTGCAATGCCGGAGGGAGGGCAGGTGTAGTCGCCGAGCCCGGCGCGCAGGATGGTGACGGGGCAGCGGATGCGACGGGCGTGGTTGACTGGGTCAAAGTAGTCGATGCCGCGGACGTAGGGAATGTGCCAGGGGGCGGCCTTGCGTCCCGCCTCGATGCCGGCGAGGTCGCAGCACCACGGCACGTGGATTTGCGCCTCGGTGATGTCGTGGTCGAGGGCCGATGCCCAGACCGATTGGAGTCCAGCCTGGCTGCCGCCCTGGGCGACGAGGTCGCGCCCGTTCCATTCGGGGAGGGTCTTCATGTACTGGAACGCGCGGAGGACGCGCAAGACCATGCCGTTGAAGTACGCGTTTTCGGGGTCGCGGTTCTGCTCCGGGTCAAAGCCGTAGGAGTAGCCGTTGGAGAAGAGGGCCATGAAGAAGGCGTTGTAGTAGTCCGGCTCCCGGCCGAGCTCGACGCCGTGGGCGTTGATGTCGAGCCGGATTTCGTCGGGCAGAAGGGGCGCGGGGATTGCGGGCTTGTGCATGCCGTAGCCGTGGAAGGAGACGTGCACGGGATAGCGGTGCTCGGACGAGGCGTCGGCGGGGATGGCGAGGTATCCCGTGACGGGGCGCGGGCCAGGGCAGTCGACAGTCAGCTCGTAGAGGCGGAGGGCGGGGTCGGGGGAGGGGACGGGCTTGCGGACGGCCTTGATGGGCACGTCGGCGAGACGGGCCTTCTGGCGCGTCCAGTACGCATCGAAGTCCTCGGGTTCGGGAACGCCGCGGAGCTTGTCGATTTCGGCGCCGGCACCTCCGTTGAAGTCCACGATGGGAACCCACCACTGGCCCGGGAGAATGGTCTTTGTGACGGGGCGGCCGTCGGGTCCGTGGAGGGTTGCGACAATCGAGACGAAGCCGGGGCGGTCGATGGAGGTGCGGAGGACGAGCGGCTTGGCGATCATGTCGGCCGCGGGGATGGAGCCGGTCTCCGTGACTCCGTCGTCGCCGGAGCGGGTCCAGCGGACGGTGTAGCCTTCGGCGTCGGCGGCGGAGGGGGCGTTCTCAAAGGAGAGGGTGAATACCATGGTTTCGCCGACGGCGTAGGAGACGGGATCCTTGTCGGCGGCGCCGCGGATGGTGGCAGAGTCCCAGGGGGAGGCGAGCTCCGAGGTGAGCGGAATGGAGGGGGCGGCACCGGCGTGGGAGACGCAAAAGGCGGCGGCGGCAGTGGCGCGGTCGAGGGCAAGGCGCGGTTCGAGGCCTTCGGCGCGGGCGGCGAGGTAGAAGCCGGTGAAGGTGTCGCCGGCGGCGGTCGTGTCGACGGCGCGGACGCTGCGCGCGGGGAGGACGATGGCTTTTTGGCGCTCCTCGCGTGTACCAAGGAGGCATCCGCCGGCGCCGAGAGTCAGGAGAATGTCGGCGGCTGGGAAGCGGTCGCGCAAGGCGTTGAGGATGGCGGGGCCATCGGAAGCGGGGGGAAGTCCGGCGAGGGCGGCGCCTTCGAGCTCGTTGACGATGAAGAGACCGACGCAGTCCAGCGGAAGGTCGAGGACGGCGGGCGTCATAGGGGCGGCGTTGAAGGCGACGGTGGCGCCGGCGGCGGAGGCGAGGCGGAGGATGTCGGCTGCGGCGGAGGTCTCGTTCTGGAGGAGGACGACGTCGCCGGGGCCGATGCCGACGCCCTGGAGGGCGGTCTGGATGTCCTCACGGGTGAGGCGTTGGTTGGCGCCGCTGTCAATGAGGATGCAGTTCTGGCCGTCCGGGGAGACCTGGATGACGGCATGTCCGGTCGGGGTTTCGACGGGCGTGAGGAAATCGGTGTGGACGCCTTCGGCGCGGAGGAAGTCGGCGAGCCAGACGCCGTCGGGGCCGAAGTGGCCGGCGTGGTGGACTTCGGCTCCGGCTCGGGCGAGGGCGACGCTTTGGTTGAAGCCCTTGCCGCCGGGGAAGCGGGCGTAGCCGGTGGAGAGCAGCGTCTCGCCGGGGCTCAGGAAGTGCGGAACCTGGTAGACGTTGTCGATGTTGACGGAGCCGAAGTTGAGGATTTTCATGGCAGGGTGGGCTGGGTGGGGGCGGTGCGGCGCGCGCGACGGGTGTGGAGGACGAGCCAGAGGGCGCGGACGAGGGCGAGGACGGCGCAGGGGATGGCGAGGAGCCAGTCGCCGTGGCGGGCGTATGGGGGAAGCGGCCAGTCGGTTTGGCGCGGGTAGGCGGAGTCGCGGAAGTAGGCGGAGGGCGGGGTCTGGCGGCCGGAAGCGAAGACGAGGCCGGAGACGCCGGCGTTGGCGACGCGGACGAGCGGCGTGCGGGTCTCGACGGCGCGGAAGACAGCCTGCGCATGGTGCTGCACGGGTTCGCAGGAGCCCTCGAACCAGGAATCGTTCGTCTGGTTCACGAGCAACGTAGCGCCCTCGCGGACGGCGCGGGCGGCGAGCGGGGCCATGGTGTCCTCGAAGCAGATGAGCGGGGAGACGGTGACAATGGAATCGAGGATGCCCGCACGGACTTCGAAAAGTCCCGGTTTGTCGCCGGGCGTGCAGCTGTAGCCGACGGGGGAGAGCCGCGCGAGAAGCGGAATCGTGCCGTCGAGGGGAATGTATTCGCCGAAGGGGACGAGGTGCTGCTTTCGGTACATTCCGTGGACCTTTTGGTCGGTGCCGAAGAGCCAGGAGGCATTGGCGACGAGCTCGCGCCCGAATTTGCCGCCCTCCGCGCGGACCTCGACGGCGCCGGCGAGGACGGGGGCCTTGCAGGTGCGGGCGGCGGTGAAGGCGAATTTCATGGCGTCGCGGTCGCCGGGGACGACGCCCATGAGGACGGATTCGGGCCAAACGACGAGGTCCGGGGCGAGGCGGGCGGCGACGAGCGTTCTGTCCGCAAGGCGGTTGAGGGACTCCTCGACGGTGGAGCGTCCGCGTTCGAAGACGGAGGGGGCGTCGGGCTGGACGCCGGCGACGGCAAAGGGGGGCGCGGTGCGTTCGAGAACCGACCAACGGGTCTGCTCGCGGTGGCCCCAGACGATGGCGGCGAAGAGCGCGGCGATGGCGGCGGCGAGGTCGAGGTGGTGGCGCGGCGCGGGCTGGCGGCGGGCGCTGCGGAGGATGCGGACGACGACGTTCGCGATGGCGACGTTGAGGAGGGCGACGAGGAAGGAGAGCGCATAGACGCCGCCGAGGCTGGCGAGCTGGAGGAGGGGGAGGGCGCGGTACTGGCTGACGCCGAGGTGGTTCCATGCGAAGCCGGTGAGGAGGTTGGAGCGAATCCATTCCAGGCCGGTCCAGACGGCGGCGGCGAAGAGCGCGCGGGGAATGCCGCGCCAGGAGGAAGGGAACTCGTCGGGTGCACGGAGTACTCCCCCCGCCCCTTCGGGGCACCCCCCTCTCGGAGGGGGGCACGACTTTGTGGCGAGGAGCATCCCGGACAGCGCGAAGTAGAGGGCGCAGTACGCGGACAGCGCGAAATGGCCGAGGATGACCAGGAACCAGGGGCCGCCGTTGTCCTTGAGCGCCCACATCCAGGCGATGGACGGGAGCCAGAAGGAGAGGCCCGCGAGGAACCCGATCCGGAAGCCACGCCGCGGGGTGGTGAACGCAATCGCCGTGAAGAACGGAACCAGCGCGAACCACGCGAGGGACGGCATCCCGAACGGGGGGTAGGCGAGCGCAAGGAGAATCCCCGAGGCGATGGAGAAAGCCTCGGGGGCGATGTCGCGAAAGCGTGGAATGCGGATGGGGTGCAGGCGCATCGCGGAACTACTTGGCGGGCGCGGCACCGTCTGCGCCGGCATCCTTTTTATCTTCGTCCTTTTTGCCACTGAAGATCGAGCCTATGCCCATGACCGCATCGACAGCGGCGCCGCCGACGTCCTTCACGGCGTCAACGGCTGCACCACCGACATCCTTCACGGCGCCAACAGCGGCGCTGCCGACGTCCTTCACGGCATCGACAGTCGTGACACTGACATCCTTGACGGCGTCGACGGTGGCGCCGCCGACGTCCTTCACCGTTTCGGCGGTTGCGACCCCTGCGTCCTTGACGGCATCGACGGTGGCGCCGCCGACGTCTTTCACCGTCTCGGCGGTTGCGACCCCTGCGTCCTTGGCAGTGTCAACGGCGGCTTCGCCCACATCCTTGACGGCATCAACGGCGTCGCCGACAATGTTCTTGTCGTTTTTGTCGTCTTCGTCATCCTTGTCGCCGCTGAAAAGCGAACCGATGCCCTTGACGGCGTCAACGGCGGCGCTGCCCACGTCCTTGGCGGCATCGACGGCTGCGCTGCCGACGTCCTTCACGACGTCCACGGCAGCCTCGCCGAGGTCGACGACAAGACCGGCTGCGGCCTTGACGGTGCCGACCGTGATGGACTTGAGAATCTGGCCGGTGGCTTCCAGTCCGGTGATTCCGCCGCGCTTTTCGCCGATATTATGGAGCTCAATGGTGGGGAGGGGGACGACGGCGCCCTTGCCGTTGGCGACGGCGACGCGGACGTGCCCGTTTTCGAAAAGGAAGTGCTGGATGACGACCTTGCGGCCGCCCTTTCCGTCTTCGGTCTTTTCCTCGTCCTCCGTCTCCTCCTCGTCGGAGACGCCGAGCTTGTTGAGGATGGCGTGGAGGTTGTCATGGATGCCTTTGAGCTCGTAGGAGACGAGCGGGTCGTGGATGGCGATTTCCCGGATGACGATGGGTCCGTTCGCGCGGAGCAGGGAGAGGGTGTCGAGGTCGATGCGGAAATCGGACAACTCAAAGACGTTCGCGTCGAAGTTTTCGGGCGGGCCGACGACGAGGCCCTCGATGACGACCTTGCCGGAGAACACGCGGGTGTAGATGTTGGAAATCGCGATGTCGGTCCCGAGGACGGCCGGGCCTACCTTCGCGGCCGCGTTCTTGACGATGACGCCGAGGGCGAACTGCAGGACGAGGAACAGAACGACGAGGGCGCCGATGGTCCATGCGGCGATTTTGCGAACGAGGCGGCGGCGGCGCGGGGATGGGGCGGGGGCATCAGGCATGGCGTTATCCTTTTTTGAAAAAGCCGTCCTCCGCGGGGGCGGAAGACGGCGTGGTTAAGAGGGACGGTGGTGAATCGCCGATTAGCGGCTGTAGAGGGCGAACTCGCCGCGGCGGTTGCGGCTCCAGGCGGCCTCGCCGCTGCCGGGGACGGCGGGGCGGCTCTCGCC
>JAEEGL011618835.1_pt1 | contig 13172 bp, 6 predicted proteins | sample 9134231 | NCBI WGS metagenome assembly JAEEGL01 (sample SAMN16246548, study PRJNA631951) | gut metagenome | biome: gut microbiome; feature: rumen; material: fiber-attached | host: Bos | place: Iran: Karaj | collected 2018-10
TGCCAGCATATCTTCATCGTCGTCTACTAAAAGTATTTTTGCCATAAGTTAGTCTCCATCTCTAATAATCATCAAATGATTTATCACGCACCAATAAAGTTCTCCAGTGTCTTAAACAGAGCATCGGGTTCCACGGGTTTGGACAGGTGTGCGTTGAGGCCGGCTCGTAGTGAGAGCTCAACGTCTTCGTCAAACGCATTTGCAGATAGCGCGATTATGGGAACTGTCCTGGCGTCCTCTCTGTCGAGTGCACGTATTTTCTCAGTCGCTTTAAGGCCATCACACTTTGGCATCCTGATGTCCATAAGGATAGCAGCGTAGGTATTGGCCGCACTCTTCTCAAACATCTCGACTGCCTTCAGACCATCGGAGGCATGATCAGCTTCAATCTCTCTCATTTTCAATATCTGTTTCATGATGAGCGCATTTACATCCATGTCCTCAGCTATGAGTACTCGCTTGCCCTTGAGAGATACCTTTTGTGGTGCCTCACGATAGCGCTTGCGCTTTTCAAGTAGTATTTCTTTTATCTCCTGTCTGATGCTCTTGGCAAAAAGAGGCTTCGCAAGAAAAGCGTCCACACCGGCTTTCAACGCCTCATCCATAATATCGTCCCAGTTGTAGGTGGTCAGGATTATGGTGGAGTTTTCTTCCTTTAGCTCAGATCGGATAGCTCTGGTGGTCTCAATTCCGTCCATATCAGGCATCTTCCAGTCCATGAGAATCAGCTGATAGGGATCCTGTCTTGCCTTGCATTTTTCAAGAATGGAAAGTGCTTCTTTTCCTGACTGACAATAATCAGCTGCTATTCCTATTCTTCCAAGGACCATCTGAGCGTGTTCACAGGCTGTAATGTCATCGTCGACTATAAGGGTCTTGATGCTTCCGGGATTGAATTCGTCGTCCTGACCGGTCTGCTCACTGATACCAAGAGGGACCACCATCGTGAATGTGGTTCCTACATTTTTCTTGGATTCCACGGTTATTGTTCCATTCATCATGTCCACAATTCGCTTCGTGATGGCCATTCCCAGTCCCGTGCTGCCGAACTTATTGCTGCTGCCTTCCACCTCCTGAGAGAATGGTTCAAATATCTTCGGAAGATAATCCTCATCCATACCTATTCCCGTGTCCTTGATTACAAAACGGATATAGGAATATTTCTTGTCCGATTTTTCCTCCTCCACAAGGAATGTAACGCTTCCCGGAGAGTCAGTGAATTTCACCGCATTGCCCAGAATATTTATCAGAACCTGCTTCAGCTTCATCTCATCGCTGATGTAATAGTCGTTCAGATGTCCTTTTACATGACATTCAAACTGAAGTCCCTTGTCATTACACTGGGACTCGACCATTGTGTTTATCTGCTCCAGCATATCTCCAATTGAAAAGTCCTGTTTCCTGATAGTCATCTTACCTGACTCTATGCGACTCATATCAAGAATATCATTTATGAGTGACAGCAGATGATTTGCACTTGCTCCGATCTTATCCAGAATCTCCCTTGTTTCATCCGGAAGGTCCGGGTTTTTCAGCGCAATATTATAAAGTCCTATTATGGCATTCATCGGGGTTCGAATCTCATGACTCATATTGGACAAAAATGCGGTCTTGGCGATGTTGGCGCTCTCAGCATCCGCGAGAGCCTTCTCCAGCATGCGGTTTCGCTCCTGTTCTTCCTCTATTGTTCTTACATGGTCGTCACTCATTTGTCGCTCCTTTTTTAACAGCTATTGTGTCTGACTTACTATGTCAGTATCCTTCATGTTGTCCACTCATTCATCTAGAGCATCTTCAATCAACCTTTTAAGTTCTCTGTAGTCCTTAAGTAACTGCTCGGTGTCAGGCTTCAGGCTCTCATTTTCTCCGGCCTTGGCGCGTCCCTCCAGTTCCTTCGCTTTTTCAAAAATCGCATCAGCACCGATGGCTGCTGACGTACTTTTCAGTGAGTGTACATTCAGAGTGTAGTCCTGAATATTGCCCTCTCTCAGACTCTTCTCGATGATCTCTGCCTTATCATCAACGGATTTGACATATGTCCCGAGTGCAAAAAGATAATCCTCCGCATCTCCGCAGTATTCTATGCCCTTTTCCGGATCGAGCTGCTCCAACTCTCTCAGCTTCTTGGGAAGACTTGCCATCTCATCATCTTCTTCGATGCTTTTCTCCTCTTCGGAAGAAATAAGTGTCACCGAATCATCCGGCAGATACTTTATCATCATGCGCTCCATCGCTTCTATGTTTACGGGCTTAGCAAGGTAATCCGTAAATCCTGCAGTGAGGAGTTTTTCCCTATCACCGGCAACAGCGCTGGCTGTAAGAGATATGATAGGCACATTCTTATAGAAATCAGAATGTTTTTGCTTTATCTCATTAAGCGTTTCAATTCCGTTCATATGAGGCATTCTGTAATCAAGGAAAACCATGTCGTAATGCTCTGTACTGATTTTTTCGAGACATTTTAATCCGTTGGGTGCGGTATCGATCTCTACGCCCGTCCGCTTAAGAAGACCTTTTATAACCTGCAGATTCATAGGTGTATCATCAACCACTAACACGCGAATTCCCTCTGCCTTGAAAAGTCCCTGTTTTGCGTGTTTTTCACCTTTGTGTTTGTCAAGCTGGCTGAAGTCTATCTCCCCGACCTGAGTATCATCCGCAATCTTCTGCTTGAGGACAAATGAAAAACTGGATCCTCTTTCATACTCACTTTCAACAATAAGTTTTGAATCCATGAGGCTCAGAATCTGCTTGGAAATCGCAAGCCCCAGACCGGTTCCTTCAATGGTCCTGGTTCTCTTTACATCAAGTCGGTCAAAAGCTTTGAAGAGTCTGTCCACTTCTTCTTTTCTGATCCCGATTCCTGTATCAAGTACAGTCACTTCGATTTCAGCCACGCCATTTTCAACTGATTGCAGATACACTATGAGCTTAACATTACCTCTTTCCGTATACTTGACTGCGTTTGTCAAAAGGTTTGATATTACCTGCTTTATCCTGATTTCATCTCCAATGAGCATTGCAGGTATTCGCGGATCTATCTCAAAGAAAAGATCAAGTCCCTTATCCTCTGCCCTGAATTGTATTAGATTGTATAAATCTGAGAAAAGTGAATGAACTGAATATCCCTCAGAAAGCAGTTCCATCTTGCCTGTTTCTATCTTTGAGAAATCCAGTATATCGCTGATTATTCTAAGAAGGCTTGTACCCGCCTTTTTGATATTCGCCGAATACTCAAGAATATTCGGATCATCACATTCCCGCTGAATCAATTCATTCATGCCAAGTATCGCCGTGATAGGCGTTCTGATCTCATGGCTCATATTTGAAAGGAATGCAGTCTTTGCCCTGTTCGCAGCCTCAGCCTGTTCCAGCAGACGTTCGAGCTGTTTGTTTCTCTCCTGTTGTTCCTGCGCAATTCTCGTATCCGTTATGTCCGAAATGAAAACATAATAGACATTACCGAATCCCGGAAAATAAGTAAATCGTCCGTAATCATCAACCCAACGCTCCACGCCGTCCTTCCTGATGATCCTGTAAACCACATAATCAAGGTTTTCGCCATTGGTGTCATCTGCTATCTGCTCATCAATAGAAGCCTGTATATTCGGAAAATCCTCAGGATGAACCATACCACGAAAAGTATTCCCGGTAAGTTCCTTGAATTCATTATAGTTCTCACATCCGAAGATCTGTAATGTCGCTTTATTCACGTAGATGATCTCCTGCTCTTCATCTGCATGATAAATAAAGAAGCCACCCGGCATCTGTTCCGCAAGCCATTCTATCGCCAGAAGTATTTTTTCATCCGGCATCTTATCTGAAAGGTTCCCATTGAAGATACGATCGCTCATAAAACCTCCTCTGCCTGATCGCAGATTTAGTATTTTTAACAGTAGCAACTCGAATGATATTTAGTGAATTTTGTTTAGAAACTTAATCTAATTCTAACATAAAATGGCATCCTGAATCAAAGATTCAAGATGCCACCTGACAACTACCTTTTTCAATTTTTAAAGGAGTTTATCCTCTGTAAATAAATAATCAACCCTTTTTAAATTTGAATTTTGCGCTCTTTGCACCGGCCTTTTTGATTTTCTTCACCCACCTGTTATAGGTCTTTTTATCCTTACATACAATGGTGATTGTAGCCTTCTTTTTTATTCCTTTAAAACTGTTGCTACCGATTGTCTGAAGGTTTCCGGCCTTGATTGTTATCTTGGAGAGATTCTTGCAATTCCTGAATGCCCCGGCTCCGATCCTTTGAACATTAGCCCCGATTGTAAGGTTCTTCAGACTCTTGCAATTCTTATACGCATCATCCTGTATTTCCGTGACTTTAAACAGGCATCCATTATATGTCACGGTATCCTTGATAATAAGTTTAGTGATCTTCTTATTATCCGCATTTTGAGCTGTAGCTTCTCCCGATTCAGACAACTCATATGAAGTTCCGCCTTCACTTATTATCACGTCATCGAGCCCGGCTGAATCCTCTGTATCTTCATCACCTTCAGCGTCTTCATTGTATTCTTCTGATCCGGATTCAGATGTGGTACTGTTTCCAGCTACATCACGCTGTGATCCATTGTCTGTACCAGCCTCTTTCCCCGTTGACGGTTCTGAAGCCCTGAAATCACCTGAAGCAGAACCCTGATCATTGTCTGTATTTCCACTGCCTCCGGTTACATCATTCCGGCTATTTCCTGTGGCTCCGGAATTTCCTGAAGGTGTATTTTGTCCATTACCTGCATTTCCACCATGTCCTGCTCCGGTATTATTATCATTACCGGTATTTCCAGCAGCATCATTCTGATTGTTTTCAGTATTATTCTGAGACGTCTGGTTACCACCATAGGTTACTGATTGTCTGATTTTCCAATGAGCATAAAGTGTATGATCCCCGGTGTTGGAAACAGTTGTATATGCAGTCACTCTGGTTCCATCGACAGGCTGTGTATACCATCCGGTGAAATCATATCCATCACGTGTCACATCCGGAAGCATCCAGTAGATGTCACCTACAGTCACTGTTTTATCGGCAATTGATCCTGCTGCGCCATTTAAATCAAAGGACACCTTACAATACTGTACCGGAACATCGATGTAACAGAAGCCTTCATATTCACCATCTACTGTGGTGACCGTGATCATTGTTTTACCTGTCCCCGTCACGGTATACTGCAATCCCTGACCCTCTACAAGAGTAAGAGTTGCTACTCTTTCATTTGTACTCTTCCAGGTGACATTTCTATTGGACGCATTGGATGGATAAAAATCGAACGAGATCATCCCTGTATCACCTAAAGCTTTAGTAGCTTTCCCGGGTGAAAGTGTAATACCACCAACGGGAGTATTCCCATTTCCATCCTTAACGATAACCTTGCATTTATTAGACTTCACTCTTCCGTTTTCTGAGCATGCCATCACAGTGGCAACGCCTGAACCGACTATTTTATAATGACCGTTTTCATCAACCGTAATTACATTATCATCTGAGCTCAGCCATATTATATCCATTCCGGCTGCATCAGCAGGCTCAAGTACGGCTGTAAAATCGCCCTCTGATCCAATCGAATAATCTATTGCTTCAGGCGAGATTGAAATAGCTGTAAGAGGAATGACTGTAAGATCTTCATTTCCGTCAATCGCATCTAAAATATTATGATAGGAGTATTGCGTACCGGTTGCTACCGGGCAGCCCAGAGAATAGCGATCACGCTCTCTTTTTCTGATGCCGTTGGTGGAATAGCCTGCCGCTCTGACTAAATATTCATAGTTAGAAATCTGGGAAGTTGTCAGATGATAATACAGATGCTGCACTTCAGTTACGAACTCATCCGGTAAAACCTGTTGAGGTACATAATCATCCCAGGTGCAGTCCACCTCATACCAGCTTCCGTCCAGCTTAACAATATTCCATGCGTGATTTCCCGTTGCTTCCTCACCTGCTCGTCCTGACACAACCATGGAGTTGATACCCACGCCATCCAACAGATAACTGAATGCCAATGAATAACCATCACATACACAGGTGCCGTTAAGCAACGCGCCATATGCCGTGTGGCTGATGTGATATGCTGACGACGCCTGGGCACATGCCTTATCATATACGATCATTTCAAGCAGCTTATCGTGAATTGCCAGCTCTTTTTCAAGCGCACCCTGCGCACCCGCAATAGATACATCTGACAATATTTCGGTACGCTTGCTGCGTATCTGTGCTGTCATCCGGTCAAAACTACTCTGATCATATGCCGAATTATTGGATACCATGAAAAGATAGGTACTGTAAGTGTAAGTACCCATTGATGAATAATATGTGGAATAAGAACTGGTATATACTTTGCAGAGATTAAACTGCATCATATCAGGATGATCAGATCTTGCAGCTTCATAAGCATTCTGGTACTGATCCTGACTATAGGAAAATCTGGTCGTTTCACCAATCGCAAGAGGGATCATGCCCTCTTCCTCGTAATCATTATATGATGTTCCATAGTCATACACATGACTCGCAGCTGCAACCATGCCTCTGTACAGTATTTTCTCTGTGTTATCCAGGTATCTGTAATGCTCTCCAACTGAGACATTTGAGTTAAAATTCGTGGAATTCTTTGGAAAAAGAAGCATTCCATCTACAACAACAGTTTCACCCTCAGTCTGTTCAGGCATATCAGGCATAACCAGATCATCTGTAGGGTAATTAACTGTTATCTTACCTGCAGCCTTCGCTGAATATGAAACTGTTTTGTTGGGAACAAAAAGACAAAATAAAGTAAGTAAAATAAAGCAAGAAAATGTAGCAGAAATATTTATTTTCTTTTGATTCATTAAAACTTCCTCTTATAAATCACATCTAAACGCACTTTTGTTATTATACCATCTATATATGATTTGTCCAGTTTTATTTATCAATATAAAATCTGACCTGTATTATTACTTGAAACTGCTATTTTTTCATGCTTTTTAAGCATAACTTTAGCTATTTTTTATCGGCAATTTATATGTTTAGGAGATAATGGTATTAGGCGATTTATAACTTTTCCATGGAGGTAACCCCTATGAAAATAAAGAATAATAAGAGGAATGTGCTCATTACTTTTATGATACTGGCAATCACAGCCGGGATTCTTATATCAGTGAAGGCCAACGCGTATGCTAAAACCTACACCGCTGATCCTGATGATCTCCGTGTGGGAACGATCATGCATCTAGATGAAATACTGACTGTTTCCGAAGAAACATGTTTTTACACTGAGGAGTTACAAGATGGAGCACATTTGGATGGCGCATATGTGTATTGCTTAAAAAGAGGCGATTGGACTCTATCTAATCCAAGGGTGTACACAGACAATCCTACAAACAGTAGTCATTTTGTAATAGTTGCCGGTGACACTGCTGAAGAAGCACGTAACAGTACATCCGTTTTCGCTGCTTTGTCTGCTACTCCGTCCGGAATAACAGATCCGGACGGAATAGAAATATTAGCATATGAAAGTGAAGGCTGTCATTTATTATCTGATGTAAACACCCCAGTTCCAAGATTCACTATAAAGCCACATCAGACCGGAAAAGTTTCCAGAATCGACCTGACCAGCACTTCAGCGAACGTTGAGTATAACAAGAGCATAGAGCTTTCTGTATCGGTAATACCTGAAAACGCTACAAATAAGCAACTCACGTGGACTGTCGTATCCGGTGATGTTGAATTATACTCTGATGAAGCCTGCACCACAGCAGTCGGCACGGGAGCTGTGGAATTATCAAGCGTATACATTAAAGGCGTGAACTTAGGCCCTGCACAAATCAAAGCTACAAGTAGTGATAACAGGGAAGCTTTGTTTGATTTTTCCGTAGTAAAAGCTACGACTCCTGATGTTGCACTTACCGAAGCGAACAAGCCCACAGCTAATTCCGCCGAAGCTACAGTATATACAGGAAGTCCAATAGCTCTTATTGTTCCTCCTACTCTGCCCAATGGATATACAGGCATCTCCTACTGCATTGATGACGGAAAGACATGGTCAGCAGCAGGTGAAATTCCTATGGCAACCCTAGCCGGAGATTATGTTGTTAAGACTAAATATATCGGCGATGCTAATCACGAAGACTATATCCTTCCGGATGATATAAACGTAACAATAGCTCCAAAAGATATTTCTGAAACATCGAGCATTAAGATAAAAGACGATGAAACACTAGCATATGATGGCACAGCCAAGAAGCCAACCATAATTGTTAAGGACGGCGAGGAAGAGCTGACAGAAGGAACAGACTACGTTATTACCTATAAAGGTATATCCCCTACCGAATATGCTGAGAGTGAAACTTCTCCAACAAAGGTCGGCAAATATGAAGCGGTTATTACTTTTACAGGAAATTACACGGGTAAGACACTGACAGTTAACTTCGAAATTGTAAAGGGAGAAATCCCGGCTCTATCAGAAACACAAAAACCGGTTGCCAAAACCGGTGAAGCTGCAACATATACGGGAAGCCTGATACAACTCATCAGTCCTCCAACATCAGCTTTACCCGAAGGTTGCAAGATTAAGTATGCTGTGACGACAACCAAAACTGCTCCCAATGAATCAGAGTATTCGGATTCCATACCAACAGCTACTGAACCCGGCACATATTACGTGTGGTACATAGTATACAGAGACAGTGATAATTCCACGACTGATCCTGAATGCGTCGAAGCAGTAATTGCAGAACCGGAGGAAACAGAAAGTAACGAACAAGCCGCGAGCTTTTGTAGTGGTCTTAAGATAAAACAGACTGACAAGTCAATTAAAGTATCCTGGACCAAAGGTACCGGCATAAGTAAGTATTCCGTTTTCGCCACTTATCTTGGTAAGAAATTCAAGAAGACGCCTGCCGCAACTTCTACAGGTAATTCTGCTACGATCAAAAAGATAAACGGCAAGAAACTGGATACTGCCAAGAACCTTACTCTTTACGTGGTTGCATATGATAACGACGGTAAAGAAGCAGGAAGAACAGTTAAAGCATTTGTTGCAGGCAAGAACAATCCAACCTATACAAATGCCAAATCGATCAAACTGAGCAAAAAGAAACTCTCATTAAAGAAGGGAAAGTCCACCAGTATCAAGGCCACCATCAAGCTTCAGGACCAGAAAAAGAAAGCTCTCCCGAAGAAATACGCAAAAGAGCTCAGATTTGTTTCAACAGACTCTAAAATTGCCAAGGTCAGCAAAAAGGGTAAAGTTACAGCTGTCGGCACCGGAAGCTGCGATATTTATGTATATGCAGTCAATGGTCTCTCCAAGAAAGTCACTGTAACAGTTAAATAAACATTTACAAAGATTAAAGAAAAACTCCATCTGAAAAGTGCTGCCGCGATTCACTCATCTCATAAATGATTGAATCTGCGGCAGCAACTTTTCATTCTATGAATCCAATCCACTGAGACTCACTTTCAAATTGGCAGTCATAATCTATATCAAAAATAGTTTTTCCGGACTAATAATATTCTGTACTACATCCGAATACTCATTCTTTTTTAAGCCATTTGACGTTATCATTGTGATATGTATTGCCTTGCCAGGTTGTACTTCCTCTATAAATGTATCCATCTTATTTATAAGATCTTTCTTGTCCTTTTCGTTTATCTCATATTCTTTATCAGTACACTTCATCTCACAGAGATTGATAACATCATCAGCCCTGTCTATCAGAAGATCTATCTGTGCTCCTCCTGTTTTCTTTTTACTCTTCCACGAGTATTCTGAGCTTTCGATACCGGATATACCAAGGGCTGATTTTATCTGTGGCACATGTAAAAGGCATACTATCTCAAAAGCATTACCGCGCCATGAATAATACTCCGGAGACTTAATGAACGTCTGCCACGATTTAATCTTTTTATTACGAATAAACCGTAAACTAAAGAGTACGAATGGATCGATTACCTGATAGAAGCATCCGGTTTTCTTGCCAGTTGCATTATTATACCGCCTGATAAATCCGCACTGCTCAAGTTCACGAAGTGCCTTAGTCATCCCTTCTCCATCAGCCACCCCGGACTTTGCGACCAGATCAGTCCTCTGAAGTCCACGCTTAAGTTCTGCCATAGTCTCTATTATTTTTATATGGCTATCAGCCTTCTTGAACAGAGATCTGAACAAATGCTCATATTCATGATGAAGATCTCCTCTTTCCTCAAAAACAAGACTATCAACGTTTTGTGACAGACTCAGTCTTCTATCATAGAGATTAAGATAATATGGTATTCCTCCAAATATCATATAGCTTTCGATGATCTTGTCCCTGCTTAAGTTAATTCCGTTATTTCTAAAGAATACCTCACACTCACCCAGGCTAAATGGATCCATATACATCTGCTTTGTTACTCTGTTATGGAAGCCTCCCACATCATTTAAAATGTTATTGATGATCCATGATGTTGCGGAGCCGCATACTATCAGAAGAAGATCCTTTTGTGACGATCCCCAGCTGTTCCAGAAAAAATCGAAAGCTGACCTGAAATCTGACCGAGCCGTATCCATCCACGGAACCTCATCCAGGAAAACAACTCTTTTGCCGCTTGAGGGATCGAGCTGTACCTCTTCGCTCTTCAAGATGGCTCTAAGACGCCTAAATGCTTCAAACCAATCCTTGGGGATCGTACCTGTTTCATCTCCATAGTATTTAAGCGACTCATTGAAAGCCTTTAACTGATTACGGGTCTTCTCATCCGGAATACCTGTAGTATAGAATGAAAAACGTTCATTAAAATATTCTTTTATAAGAAATGTCTTTCCTACACGACGGCGTCCAAATACTACCAAAAATTCCGGTTTTTTGGATTCAATGCACTTTGATAAAATATCCTGTTCTCTTTCCCTTCCAACTATATTCATAAAGCAAAACTCCTCTATAATCTGCTGAAACATATCTATTTTATATTGTTTCAGCAGATTATAGAGCATTATTGCGTTATAATCTGCTGAATTTATTTTTACTATATCATCAATTTTTCAATATTTCAAGAAACTCATGCCACTAACCAACGCATCTTTTTTAGTCTTGCTCAAGACTCTTGTCCTCAAGAACCTTTATTATCTCATCCTTGCTCATGTAGTCTATATCGCAGAGGGCTGTACCATGAGTGTTCTCAATAGCTTCAACAAAGAGTTTCTTATACTCACCCTCATCTACAGGTACGCCGTCCCAGTACCACTGGCCATAGTCAAGAATATCAAAGTTATCATCAACATTCTCCGGAAGATTTCCTGCATCGACTTCAAAATATCCTGATACGAGAGTATCTATCTTTCCATCCTTCATAATATAAATCGTGTCAGAAGGTGACCCAAACGGAGCATATACCGCAGAATCATGAATCTTACCAAGTCCCGGTAAATAATACAAAGTACCTCTGTAACCACCGGCACCAGCCACACCATCTGCCATGATGTCATTTACAACAGCTCTATTTTCACTGTTTCCTACAATCAGGTATGGCTGCATACCGCCAAAAAAGTCTTCATCCACATATTCGCCCGTTGCAAAGAGCTCCGGAACCTCATCTCCATCAAGGTCAATCAGAGCGAATTTATCAAGCTTAAGCTCCCATTCTTCATTCTTATAGTTTTTGACAACATCGATGTATTGATCATAAATTGTACCGCTTGATTTACTGTCTGCGCTCTCCTCCTGTAAATCTTCTTCTGTAGCTTCAGCCTGTTCAGGCTCTTCTTCATCAGTTATTGAAGACGCTCCTGCTGATGCATTTTCATCAGTTATTCCTTGCGTATCTTCTTCTATCGCATCTTCTACTATTTCTTCTACTATCTCAGCATCTCCACTTTCAATCAATTCATTTGAAGAATTCACATCCTCAGCAGGATTCTCTGCATCATCGCTGACCTCTGTACCCGGAGCCACCTGATTGGGCAGGTCTTTAATCCCACAGCCACTCAATACTCCTGCAATAATCAAAGGTACAATAATTTTTATACTCTTATTCTTCATAATTCTCCTCAACTTTCCAAAGCAATTCTCAAATCTATTTATATACTTATTTTTATAAACACTCAAGTTTATCAATTATATTTATCAAATTTTTACTTGACTAATGCAGCAAAAACCGGCAGCTTTGCGCTGCCGGTTTTGTTTAACCCATATCAAGTTTTATCCTATATCAGGTTCATCTTTAAGTGTTATGTGATCAGCATGCTTTCCTTCGGTCTCGAACATGATAATCTCATTTGTTCCCTTCTTAAGAAGCGGAGCAGGGATATAGAGCCTCTTCTGAGGGCCGATCTCCCAATATCTTCCGAGGTTGAAACCATTGAGGAATGCACAGCCTTTGCCCCATCCCTCGAAGTCAAGGAATGTATCTGCGGGCTCATCCACATCAAATGTAAATTTGTAGAAAGAAGGTGTGCCCTCAAGGTAGTCCTTGCTAAAGTCAATCTTGTCCACATTATCAAGCGGAAGTGTATAGATATCCCAGTTATTGTGCATATGACCATTGATCTGTACGCACTGTGCGATACCTTTTCTCTGGTGTTCCATACGGGGACCAAAGTTTACACGTCCCATGTTCTCAACGAGGATATCCAGATCCTTGCCTCTCTGTGAGAGTTTCATCTGCTCCTCAAGCGGAAGCGCCATAGCCTTAGCAATCTCCTCCTCAGAGATAAGTTCAGTCTCTTTATGGAGTTCTAAGTCATAGAGTGTAACCAGAGGTTTCTTATCCACAAGGATGTTAGCTCTGTCAGCGGCATCCCAAAGTCTGATCTTAGCGATAGCATCCTCTGTTGCAAGTGTGGAATGGTACAGAATATAACCGTAATTCTGGCCAAGCTTCTCCATGCTTACAGGGAATACACTGCTGTGCTTCTCACTGATATCATCAAGTACTGAGAACAGGCTTACCTTCTCCTGAACCGCAATATCACCATAGGCCTTACGCTTTATCTCATATTCATTAAGCTCCGGTACCTCCGGAATTTCAGTATACTTTGAGATTACTTCCTTGTATCTGCGATACTTCTCTGTTATCTGACCATCCTCTGTCAGGATTCCGTCATAGTCATAGCTGGTTACATCAGGTGTCAGCTCATCGTAGTAATTACTTCCGTTCATGAAACCGAAGTTAGTACCACCTTCAAACATATAGATGTTTACATTGCCAA
>JAEEGL013235339.1_pt1 | contig 13172 bp, 9 predicted proteins | sample 9134231 | NCBI WGS metagenome assembly JAEEGL01 (sample SAMN16246548, study PRJNA631951) | gut metagenome | biome: gut microbiome; feature: rumen; material: fiber-attached | host: Bos | place: Iran: Karaj | collected 2018-10
GAAGGGGAATAATCGCCCATCATCACATCTTCCGAGGTATAAGGTGTCCTGTCAAAAGCATCCGCGCTTAAGGTTACATCCCATTTCGATTCATCGTGCATCTCATTATAAGATAGCCCGAAATTGGCCAATGCAGCGTGGTTATCTACCTGTAGATAGATATTTTCCGGACAGACATTGCGATGAATCACATTATTCTCATGCGCCAGCGACAAGGCCTTGGCTATATCTATCAGTATCATCACCTTGTCTTTATCTGTAAAGGTATTGCGCTGCATGGCACTTCGCAAGGATCGCTCCTCCATATATTCAGTAATCACATAATAGTGGTTACCGTCTTCGCTGGTCTGATAATGGCTATTAATAATCAGCGACGATGATGGCAATGCAGCTTCGCTCGCCTCTGCATTATGCACAATTTTCATGTGCTTCATTTGTTGGATAGGCGACAACCCTGCCTTGTCAAGGGCATAGTCGCGCACCTTATATTTCTTGTCTGCATAGAATTTGTTATGGCAGATATATTCCACATAGTCGTCATTGCCCTCCAGTGTTTCTTCAATGATATAGCCACAGATCTCTGTTTTCTTTTGGCTTTTAGGCTGACTGCTGCCAACTAAGTAATCCACTATCGACAACTGAAGATGGCTGATGGCATTCTTGGTCTTATGAAGGCGATCAAAATCTTCCAGATAATCCAATAGTTCCTGGTCTAACAAGAAGGTTTTATTATCGCAATACGATCCAGATTCAAACCCAGATTTGTTCTGCCCAAGAGAGCTCAGCGTTACAATGGCATCCACCCATGCCAAACCAAATCGGTGATCCTTTTGTTTCAGATAGCCTGCCAACAACTTACTTTTATATGTTGCTGTTTTTATGGGGTTAGGCTTTTCTTTACCATTGCAGAACCAAGAGTCATCATTGGCTTCAAGACGCCCCCGATAGTCTTTGTTCTCTATCGTATAGATGGCATGCGGAGCCACCACGATGCAGTCGTATTCCCAATACTGCACTGCCCCTTGCGGATTCATACTGGGATATTCGCCATTAGGAATCAGGTAATAGTTGTCTGGCAACTTCACTTCCAGAAACTTCAGCAGGCGTTCTTCCCCAGCATTTACGGGTCCACCTGAGAATTTAGGTTTGCAGATCTTAGCCATATTATATGTTTTTAGTTTTCAATTACTTTTTCCTGCTCTGCCTTATATTTTTCGGGATCAAAGATTCCACCCCGTATGTCCAAAATGTAGGTCTTATCACCAAGCTCAGCCAGGGCAGCTTCTTTTTCCCCAAACCACCTGATATGTTCAAACATCATCGGGAACAAAATATCACCATTTTTGTATGCGATGCCTTCCAAATATCGTGTCTTTGGGTTGTTTTTGGATTTTCGTATCTGTTTTCTGATAATAAAGAATCCTTTATTTTCCTCTATGGGTTTTTCCAGCAGACGCTTTTCTTCATCAGATTTGCTACCAAGTTTTATAGCCATCCACCCCTCATCCACTGTTTCTGATCCGGATAATTTCATGCGAGGATAAATTTCACAAGCGAGACATTGATGATAATAGAAGTTCAGAGGGAAAGCATATGATTTTGATTCAAAACCCTCTGCATTAATCTTGAACAGGATAGCACCCTTGGGGTAATCTGAAATATCGTATCTTACGTCAACGAAAGAGAGTTTTACCCCCCTCTCTGCGAATATTGGGTACTCATAATGACATATTGCATATTTCATGCGTTCAATGGCTACATCATTCAGTCCCTTTTCCAATATGAGAATTTTCTCTTTCAGCTCCATCAATCCATTCACTTGGCGATGGGTATAATCCTTATAATAATCCACAAACTCTGAGATGTCAATGGATTCATATTTAAAATTATCTTCTTTATAGAATGAAAAGAGAATCACAAAACGATGATCCATGTCGTGGTAGAGGAAATCATAAGGAACACGTAAATCTTTCCCACACTCAGGACATTTATATTTAAATAATTCATCGCTGAGTAATTTCTCGCGCAGCTCTGGATCGTAATGTACATTTACAATGGGGCACATTTCAAACTCTCCTTCAGCCTTGCAATTGGGGCAGGTGATTTTTTCTTTATGACTTGTATGCATAAGAGTTCATTTAGTTATTCCACTTTTCGATTTCTTGTTCTACCATTGAGATGGCTTTTAATTCCATTTGATTGGCCTGATGTCGCTTTGTATGAGCTTCGCGTACCAATCTATCAATTTCAATCATAGATTCCTTATCAACAATTGGTACAGGAATTTCTAATAGCAATTTCGGAATAGGACGACACAATTTTGTACCTGCATGGATATTTCTGAGAAGTCTGAATCCATAATCACTATTCAACCATGTATAAAGAAACCCTGAAGGAATTTCATCAATTGTTTTCAATCGAATGAACTCACCAGAGATAAGACTTCCTTTTAAATCTTCATTTGCAAAAATCGTTCTGCAAAACGTTTCACTCTCACCAAGTGTTCCAACTCCTGCAATAAGGACTTCGCCATAATCCACAAGATTAGTGATATTTACGTTCCTTCTAGAGATATATTTCCCCTTTATTATCGAATCAAAAATATCCCTTTGATTGATAAGCATTATACCATACCCATCTTTTACTTCCACTCTAGGGAATGACCCCGTAGAAAAAGTATCTCCATTTTTTAATACATTATGTAGAGGAATAGCTCTGTAACCCATCGTCTTTCTAGTATTTCTCATCCTTTCTGAATGATTGAAAGCATTAAAAGTCGTAGTACCAATCTCCTTTATATCCCTCAAGAAACATGATACTTTTCTTTCATAACTTCGAGGACCAAAATAGTCATATTCTTCATTCGTTAATATATTAAGCCCCGTTTTATCTTTTAATATTTGATCTGACTTTATAAGCATTAATGAAGCATCTTCTCTTAATCTTGCAGATTCCTGTATTAGATCATCAATTTCATTTTGCAATAATTGAGGGAAAAGAGGTATAGGTAAAGCTGATAAATCTGTTGCGTTCAATGTCGGGATAACCGTTCCATAAGAATTTGTTGTAAGAAGTAAGTAACCATATTTAGACGCCAAATAGGCGTATAACATACCTTCTCTTATTTTCCCAGAAGAAGGAATAACTCGCATAACATGTTGAGAAGCCCAACATTTTGACATAATACTATTTACAAATGCAGTATTACCTAATGTTCCGCCACATGTTACCAAAGTCCATCCCTTCTCGATCTTTAAAATATTATGATTTGGCGTCGTTTCAATTCTCAGATACTTCCTACTATCATAATCAACTTTTTGAATATCAGAGCCGCCCAAAAAGGGGATACCTGATGTAGTATAATTCCTTTTAAAAATACCTGGGCAATAAATATCAGAAGTTACATCTTTAATTTTGCAAACGCCATAGGGCGATTGATTCACTATTTTTCTTACCTTTAACCCTTCACTTAAATGATAATTGCTATCCAAGCGAAGGTTCGGGAAAAAACATGAAGAATTTACGTTTTCGGCTTTCATGACAATTCCTCCAAATATTTTATATATGCTTCACTGATTTTAGGAAGGTCATCGTCTGTACGCTTAACTCTTTCGGTACGATGATGAATAACAATCTCCCCTACTTTATTAAAGCTTGCCCATTCTTTCTTTTCTAAATATAAAATTTCTGCGCCTTCATTATCCCTTTCGAATACAACTTTTCCACGACGATCCTTTCCTACGCTTTCAGCTATTGCCATAAACACGTCATATTTTTCACTTTTCGGATCTACTAGCCGTTCCATCGCGGTTTTCTTTTGCAAGAACAAAAGGGAAGCCTGAACACCCACTTGAGGAAGGAATGTTTCTACAGGTAAATCAATACTTGCTATTAATTTGAAATGTTCTAAAATCCATTTCCGAACAACTTCTGTTTTGGGGTTATTCAATATACCATCAGGCAATACAATACCCATCTTTCCACCTGGCTTTAGGAAGTTATAGCATTGTTCTATAAATAGTACCTCAGGTGCAGTGAATGCTTTCAGTTCATAGTTTGCTGCAATGGTACTGGCCACTTCTACCTTAGAACCAAATGGCGGATTGGTGAAGATGCAATCAAACTTACCCATAGCATTATCTAATGCATAGGCATTATCACAATCGCTTAGATCACCCTTCTGTTCCACACTTTTAGCTACAGATGCAGTAACTTTAGATATATCAGGCAATGAACCATTGGGATATTCCAGTGAGTTGATGTTATAGATATTAGAATGACCATCACCCGCCATCACCATATTCATCTTGGCAGCCTTCTTCAAATCGGGATCGAAATCGAACCCGAAAATCATATTTTCAGCATAATGGCGCACGCGATCATTCACAGCATCACAATTAGCCTTTGCCTCCAATAGAGCTCCTGACAACTCCGGGAACATCTCTTTAGTAATCTGATGACGAACCTTATCCAGAACCATTACCAAAAATCCGCCACTACCACAAGCAGGATCCAGAACGCGGGAATTCTCAGTGGGATTCAGGATATCCACCATGCACTTAATGACATTTCTAGGTGTAAAGAACTGACCTGCCTCCTGTTTCAGCGTGTTGCTCACAATGGTTTCGTAGGCTGTACCCTTTACATCTACTGTTGCATCAAGGAAGGAATACTTGGCAATCTCAGAGGCGACATAAGCTATGCCATAATCAGAAAGAGATATCTGTTCATTGCCAACAAAGACCTCACGGAATATCTCATCTGTCTTCAACTGCTCGAAGATGGCTTTGATACGCTTGGCCACAGCTGCCTGACCTTCAGGTGTGTTGCGCTCCTTGACTCCTACCCAGAACTGGCGATGATAGGTTTCATTGCGCTCAGCACAGAGATAGCGACGTTTTTCGTCATAGATCTTGCAGAAGATGAGGTTGAGCAGCTCCCAGAAAGCATCCTTCTTTCTACCCTCATTACCATATATATAATCATGGCAGCGTTTGAAAGTACGTATCAAAGAGTCGTTAGCGGGCTTACGGGGCTGGGATCTGTCACCCATACGCTCCATATCGTCGATGGATTCTCCCAATGCAGGGAAATCTGCAATATCAATGATGTTTTCATTACCGATGGCATCCTCTACTCGCTGAGAGAAATGCAATTCGTCACCATTTGTCCATAAGCCAAAATTACAAGAAGATGCTCTCAGAGCATTATTCAGCGATGCTTCGACACCTTTTTTATTATCTGATGATTTAACTTTGGTATCACAGACGATGCAAATACGCTCCAGATTCTCAGGCTCCTTAGCTGCACCAGCCCGGAAAATGGCGAGATCTACCGTCATGCGTTTTTTCTTGCCTTCCTCATCTTCGTAGGAAAAAGCATAGTCGCGCTTCATATCATCCATTTCAAAACCATACTCCTCGTTCATCTGGAGTATCACAGACTGGAGCATTTCTTCTTTCCCACTCGCCTTTTTCTTGTCGCCAGTAAGGACGCATATTAACTCGTCGTCGTTTAAAATTATTTCTTCTTTCAAGTCAGCCATAATATGTTTTGATTTTAAATATGCAAAGTTATACATTTTTGTTGGAGATCCCAAAAATGTGGCCCATCCAAGTTAGTCCATCTGCAATTTTGTTTGTTATATTATACCAACAGATGTCGGATTGGCTCAATATCACATCCAAGATCTTTCTTCTTTATGTTGGGGAAAATTCCTACCGTTTTTGAGATGCCCAGAACATTTTTGTTTCCAGCCACAGCAAAATAATCCAGCTCTCCTTTTATCTTGTCACAAATATTATCAAGAAACTCTATCAACTCCTCTGGAAGTTCCTGTGCCTGCCATATTGCCATCAAATCGAAATTCCCTAATGTAATAAAGTTGAGATATGCTAATGAGTAGGCAGCTACTGGAGCTGTAGCATTACTAAAATCATTATCTCTTCCATACTTTAGCAGATATTTATAGATAATGAGAAGGGCTATCGTATGTTTGTAATATGTCTCATCAGGCGAATATTTTCCTTCATCAATGACATTCAGGAAGGCTGCATAGGTAGTGCTTGAACCTTTTACAGCCTCATGCGGAGTGCCATACCAGCTCATCCAGATTTTGGCAAGAATCTCCTTATCAAATCTTCTATCAGATTGATACATCTTCTTGAAAGATTCCTGGCTTGCCTGGGTCGTTTTTTTACTTAATTCTATTTTATATTGGCCTCTGATACGCTCATAATACCAGTAAATAGGATCATTTTTATCATTTGGAATAAGAATACTGCGAGATAGTTTCTCCATCCCTGTATTAAACTTATTGTTACTACTGAAATCAGCAAACTTGACTTTATTCTGAGTGTTAGAGTACTTGCTGATATTGGTGACTTCATCCGTTTTGTTCTCATCAATTACAATGAGCTTCACCATCACATATACACCAAGAAGATTCACTTCCTGTTTATCTGTCTTTTTAGCAGTGAAAATACTCGCTGTAGTCTGTCCGCCATTAACAATCTGGAAATTATAAATCTTCTTAATGATGCCAGTACTGATGAAGTCATTTGAAGCTCCCACTTCATTTTCCAGCTTAGTTTCGTCTTTGTTTGATTTCACATCAATGCCACTGGCTATAGCTGTTATACCATTGTTATAGGCCAAAAACATTTCATTGGATTCTTTCAACGTCTTGCGCATACCACCATTAGTATCTTCCTTCTTTTGGCTGAAGCCGAGGAAGAATCTGACATTGTTCATCAGAAGCCCAGTGTTATAGTCCTCATATAGCTTATAAAGAAGCTTGGCTGGGAACATCGTTGACAAGCACTTATAGCCATAACGCTCTGAATTCATTTGTATATATGGTAGGCTATACATATTGTAGCGAGGTTCTTCCACAAAGTCAATGTCAATAGACACATGATCGCTCTCACTGCTCAGGTTTGCACAGATCTTTTCTATATCCCATATATCTGTATATACATTTTTGCCGTCTATTCGAAAGCGATTGATTTTGTAATCCTTGATTATAAAATTACTCAGTATACATAATCTGACAGTAACGATGGTTGAAAGATTATCGTAGATGAATTTCATCACCCCATATTCAGGCCGATTTTCATCTATGTCTACATGATTTCCATGAATGCAATTATTATAGAAACCCTGAAGACGATTTATAGCAGGATCAAAATCCTCAGTCTTTCTAACTAAGGCTGTTTTCTTCAATGTGGGGTCGAAAATGGAATAATAAAGAGTCAGCACTTCTTTGTTGGCACTGAGACCATAGCCGTAGATCTCGCCTTTTACACGATTCAGACTATCTTTGAATTCACAATGAACCGTGCGACGCTCATCCACGTTTGTCTTCTCATAGATAGAATCCATGATATGTTTTGTGAATGCCAACACTGGCATCATCTTCTCTTGACTCATTATTTTCTCAACCTCAGAATTGAGGTCAGCCATATAGCTTTCGAGGTTGTACATATAACAATTCTATTAGTAATAAACGAAAGTTTCAGTCTTTACAATGCAAAGATAAACAAAAACATTGAATACTGCAAATTATTGATCATGTTTTTTATAAAAAAAACAAAAACCTCACGATTCTCGCGAAGGGTGAGGCCAAATACATATTGAAAAAGCGTCACTGTGGATGTAAAGCCACAGATGCGTAATAAGATAATCTAAGACCCTACTTTATCATTGTTAACATTGAATTTTAGCATTCTGTTGGTTTGGTCTTCGCCTTCGTCTTCGTAGGCTTGCATTATGTTGTTAACTGTTTCAGAGAATGCTTTGGAGATATCTTTGCCAAGAATCGGCTGAACATCATGCAAGAACTGGGCTGCGAAACGGGCCACTGCATAGAAGCCGGTTTGAATATTCAAGCCCTGATTCTGTTTACACCTTTCCATCAAAGCCTGATTAAGACTTTCACAAATTTTCTCCGATTCATTCAGTATCTCTTCTACTTCATTCATTTTGCTCATACAATTATATTCATTTTGTTAAAATTTATCTAAAGTCAATTGTATACTCTTCATTGTCAGGATTCGTAAATACAATAATATCATTATCCTCTCTTATATATCCTATTAGATACATATTATCTCCAATATCATGAACCATTCTTTGACCCCTTGCATCTATAGGTTTTTTAATCCAAAGATTGCCTCCTGCTGAAGAAAAACCATCAGGATAATCCCCTAACTTGATGTATTCACCAGATACTTCAAGGTAATAGCCATATTTTGAAAGAACTACGCGACAATCGTAAGATAAAGACGGGATCGGTTTACTTGCTTTTGTAAAAGGAACACTTTTTACGAAGAACCACTCAGAATCATTTTCGCTTCCATTCTCTTCTTCCTCTTCATCTGGCAAACTGTCAACCTTGTATCTACACAGATCACGAAGTAAGGATTGCGTATTCGGGGTGATTGTATTTCCCGGGACATTCTTCAAATATTTTTCATCACCCACCATTATTAACTTATGACGCGCCCTGCTAACGGCTACATTTATTAATCTTTCGCCTTCTTCACCTGCATACAATCTACCTATTCTATTTGGTTTGCCACTTTCTAGTTCCGGGCAGTCAACCATGTCGAATATAATGACATCGCATTCTGAGCCTTGGAACTTATGTATCGTTCCAATCTTTATCCGTTTCTCAAATTTATCGGAGTATTTACGTTCAGCTATTAATGCACGATACATGGAAACCTGACCTTTATATGGTGATATGATGCCAATCGAAAAGTCTGCTGCCTTGTCTTGATTAAAGATATCCAGCATTTGCATAACCTTCATTGCATAATCTTTATTTTGCCTTGTTCCACCCTTCGTATATCTTACAGCTCCTTTACAATTACATAGCGTAATCACCTTTCCTGCAAAAGGATCTTTCATTATGATATTATCATTTGCCTTTGCTTTTGGCATCAGTTTGCCTTTATAAAAAGTCTTATTAATTAGCTCGACTATTTTACCGTCAGACCGCCTTTGATGCAACAATTGATGCAGGGCAGGATGATCGGTATTGTTAATACTTATATCATTCATCTTAAATACGCTCTCCGTCAGGACTGGAACTCTGACCAAGGCGATAGGCGACAACTGCTGGAAGTCACCAACCAGTATCACTCGCTTCGATATATTATGACCTAATGCAAACAAACTTGGCATAGCCATCATGCTCGCTTCATCGACTATGAGATTTTCAAATATGCTGTTGTAAAGACTACTGTTTAAAGCGAAATTAGATATCGTGGAGAATACCAATCTTGAACTTTTCACCAAAAACTCTGTGTGTTCCTTTAACTCATCGCGCAGTTCCTTATTCTCTGCTTTAAGAAGTATTGATTCTTCAGATTTTCCCCTCTTTCTCTCTTTAAGTCTCTTTATTTCCTCAAGATTTTGATTAATTCTTTTTCTCAGATTTCCTGTCTTTAGATCTTTAGGGAAAAGATAGTCTGTAGATATCACACGGGGGTCTAATGACCTGCCTGCTCTGTAAATATTACCAGGCTCGATAATTTCATTATTTGAGTCAATTCTATCCAGAACTTTGCATAAGAGCTGGTCTACTGCCACGTTAGAAACGCAACATACAGCAGTTCTGTCTTCACCAAGTTCGTATAAAGCATAGATGATGGATGCAAGTGTAAATGACTTACCTGTCCCCGGAGGCCCCCAGATAAACGTAATGTCATTATCTAATGCTGCATCAAATGCCTCACTTTGGGAATCATCAAGCTTGGACTTGAAACGTTCTGGCACCTGTTTATGTTTTACTTCTGTTAGGTTATCTGCATCGTTAATCAAGATTTTTACGAAAGGAAGATTCTCGTCAAGCCCATCATTATCTAGATCCACAAGCCTTTGTTTGAGACCTTCCAATATAAAAGTTGAATCTAACAGGATCTTACAATAACGTGCAGACTTTAGAAATCTGTTTGATGTGAAGGAAAGTCGCCCACTCTCATAATCAAAATCCACATATTCACATCTAATGGGTTTGTTGTCGAAAATTTGAATATCGAAAGGGGTATCTTCATGGAAATTGGGTTCCTGATGATCTGAAATTGATAGTGAAACCTGGTATAGATATGAGTTTCCTTGTTTCTGAACGAGAGTTAAGTCATTACCTTTGAAAATTTCTATGTTGTTTGGATCCATCTGTTCCTCAATCTCATGACTTACTGCTTCTATCGTCTCTTGAATAAGGCTGTTCTCTTCTACTGAAATCCCGAACAGATCGGGAAAATCTCTTTTAATCTTTTCTTCAATGAATGCGTATTTGTTTTCACGAGTAAAGTAAATTGAGTATTCTCTTTTAACTTTACTCATGTTGTCTTCTTTAATTAAATTGTTATTCTCATAGCTGAAGATAATATTAGCCCACTGAGTGTGAGTCAGAGTTTTAGAGAATAGCCCCTTTTGAATAGCCATTTTAACACAATGGCTGAACAAATCTTCTGGGCTATTACTTCCTGGTCTATTATCTTGATAATATATCTGCCCCATATTTAGTAACAATTATCAGCTTCAATTTTCTTCATCCATTCTTGATGGGCCATATACCATTTATCGCTATGAGACCCAAGTGCGCCTATTTGCCTTGGATGCGCCAGAGGGAGCACCTTGATGACACGATTGTCTATCATTACTTCTGTGCTCATTCCATAACCATAGGCATTCTTATACTCCTGAAGTGAATGGAAATCGACTTTAACCACTTTATTGAGGAATTGCTTAATGGGTATATCTCCGAGCAAAATCAGCAAATCGGCTTGCGACAACCATAATTCTGCTAAAATCTCTCTGATACGCTTCTCGTCACAATATTCTGTAGGACATGGCGGTATTGTGACAGGATTGAGCCCATATTTCTCCATTCGTGGCTCATATTCTCTCTTTATCGCTTTTACCTGCCCCCCATTCAATCTGGTTTCAGGAAGAAGATCGCACAGCCAGGCATCTTTGCGAGTAAATCCAAGCGGTGATAAGATATTATTAATGAGGACTCTGCCTGATGGTCCATTAAATGTGCTTCCTGCTGGTTCTAATTTTCCAAGTTCTGACGGGAATGAGATTCCATCGATTATAAATTTGGCCTCTTCTATATTGCCATTCCAGAAGATGGTCGGCTCACTGGCTATAGCCAAAGCATTGCAAATCACCTTTCCATTGCATATCCATTTTGCATGAACAGCACTCGCATATACACCTAGTACAAATACTTTCTTAGGAGTCTGGTCTTTCTGGACTACAGGTTTTAATTCTTCGCCAAACGGATAGTAGTATTTCATTTTTGATTCTCTTTAGTCGAATACCTTCATTCTTTTAACAATATGTCGTATGCAAGAGGATTATCATAAACTTCCATTCGACAGTCACCTCTCAAACTAAGAACTAATTTTTGCACAGGTCCGACATTCTTAAAGTCAATTACTTTACCTTTGTCCCCAGTTGGTTTCCACAATATCCAATCTCCAATATCTGCTTTACTTCTATTTTTCTTCCCGTCAAAAGACTTTTCAGAATCAGAACAATCATTGTTGTCAGCAGAAAATTCATTCAACGATTTATCGCTTACTATATCATATGCTGCTGGATTGTCTATTATGGACTCAGGGACTCCTTCGGTTTTATTCATTATTATTCTATCCAATCCACCTCTTCTCATAAAACCTTTAACAACACCTATGCCTTTGGTTAATTTAAATCGGATACTATCGCCAACTTTGAGTTTTGAGCCTCTTCGCGTAGGCTCATTATACAAAATGCCATCATAAATCGTCTTTGTTTTATTTCGTTTTGGGGGAGTAATGTCTCGTTCTATATCTTTTCTTTCTTTAGATTCTATTAGATATCTTTCCCTTTTTGAAATAACCTCATCCTTTTCTTCTCCTTCCAAAATAGTAAACAGTCTCGGGTCATTTTCAAATAATACTTTTGTACCATCAAAACGTCGAACGATGATATTAATTGTCCTGCCTTCATTTTCAAAACCGACCACTATTCCCTCTTCTTTGGTATAGTTCCAGCGAATGGCATCCCCTTTCTTTACTCCTATATTTTCGCTTATTACCTCCTCTTTAGATTTGATTTTTTTCTTGGGGGTCCGCTCCAGATCGCGTTTAATTAACGTATTTGGTCTTTTATATACATTATGCTCAATCTCCTCGAATATATCCAAGAGCTGCTCCGATATCTCATCCACGATGTCATTTTCCAAATCCACGATGTCATTATAGGTCATTCTGGAAAGCTTTGGTAAATAAGGCCTAAGATAGTCTTTTATTGTATCGGATAGAGGTTCTGTCAAAAAGATTAAATCGTCTTTGGTTAGACCCAATTCACCAAAACAAACTTCCTGTTTCATGTCCAGATATAAATCTGGCCTATATTTCTTTAAATCCTTTAAACTGATATCATCTACATCCATAGTATTTAGTTTTCTAATTGGTTAGACGTCAAATCCTGAGCTTCCCGTGCTTCTCGGCTTTTAACTAACTCCAGGAACTTCAGCTTTGCTGCATTTTCATCAAGTTTTCCTATATGGTTTATTACGGAGTGGAGTACCACCAGAAATAATTCTGCCATTCTTGGACTATTTATATCCTCTCCCTTTATAGCTGCATCCAGCTTCAAAGCCAAATCGTTGATTTGCTCCAAAGCTTTCTGTGGGGATGACACGCCAAGATGTATCATCTTCAGAAAATCCATTTGTAGATCATAAAGTATTTGCATAGATCGTCTCTATATTTTAGGCTTTGCATTTGCAAAGATAGTGATTATTTCTGAAACTTCCAAGTGATTTGAGAGTTTTTTTTGAGAATAGGCCTTGAAAAAGGGCCCCCCACTGGAGCCCCGAAAAACAACTTTATAAGTTAACCTTCTTAATATAAAAACACAATACCTAACAACCTAACATCCTAACATTTGTGAAATTAAAACCTAACTTTCAATGGTATGTATATATTATTAAATTTATATATATTATAATATATATAAATTATACAAACTAGGTAAGGCTTCTATGAAAAGTATTAGATTTACCTAATGTTAGGTTGTTAGGTGTTAGGTTGTTAAGACGAATTTAGGTTGTTATACCTAAAATTGTGTACCAAAAATAAGTGCCTCCAGAATTTTCTCAGGAGGCA
>JAEEGL014358027.1_pt1 | contig 13172 bp, 13 predicted proteins | sample 9134231 | NCBI WGS metagenome assembly JAEEGL01 (sample SAMN16246548, study PRJNA631951) | gut metagenome | biome: gut microbiome; feature: rumen; material: fiber-attached | host: Bos | place: Iran: Karaj | collected 2018-10
CTTACGCTCTATCCGTCGATACTTACAGGTAAGATCTTAGATGAAGGTATCATAGGCCGGAACCTGAAGCTGCTCATAATCTATATCGTGGCTTCACTTGGCCTGTCGCTTGTATCGAATCTTATCGGCGTTCTCGAAACCTATATCAACACCTGGATCGCGCAGCATATCACGTTCGATATGCGAAACCAGATGTACAAGCATCTGCAGCGTATGTCGCAGAGGTTTTTCACCACAAACAACCAGGGCGATATAATCACCCGTATGACAAGCGATATTTCCGGTGTTGAGTCTGTTATAACAAACACCTTCAGAAATATCATCTCTAATACGATCACCCTTGTTGTTGCGCTTGTGATGATGTTCAGCAAGAACTGGATCCTCGCAATCCTCGGAATACTTGTTATTCCGCTGTTTGTCATCCCTACGCGAAAAGCAGGAAAGACGCGCTGGGAACTCACAGGCGAGGCGCAGAAGTGCAACGACGAAATAAACGGCATTCTCAACGAGACGATGTCTGTAAGCGGCCAGCTTCTTGTTAAGCTTTTTGGCAAGGAACAGCGGGAATACGAGCGTTATGAAGGCGCAAACGAGCGCATGATAAAGCTCAATATCCGTGAACGCATGGCCGGGCGCTGGTTCTTTGTTGTGCTCAACACCGTTACCAATATCGGACCTATGCTGCTTTATCTTGTCGGGGGCATCCTTATAATGCATTTTAACAGTTCGCTTACCCCCGGTGATATAACGGTACTTGTAGCGCTGCTCGGACGTACATATATGCCTGTCAACAACCTGCTCAACATCCAGGTTGACTGGATGCGTTCCATGGCACTTTTTACCCGCATTTTCGAGTATTTCGATATGCCTGTGGAGATACAGAACGCTCCCGATGCGATCCTTCCCGAAAGCACAACGGGAGAAGTCGAGTTTTCACATGTTGATTTCTCATATGACCCGGAACGGCAGATACTTAAAGATGTAACTTTCAAGCTCGAAAGCGGGAACAGCATAGCGATAGTCGGTCCTTCCGGCTCCGGTAAGAGTACGATAATCAACCTGATCCCGCGTCTTTATGATGTTCAAAACGGTGAAGTGAAGTTTGGCGGGATAGACGTGAGAAAGCTTGACCTGAACTTCCTCAGGAGAAATGTAGGCGTGGTTTCGCAGGAAACCTACCTGTTCAACGGCACTATCCGCGAAAATCTGCTGTATGCAAAGGAAGATGCTACGGAAGAAGAAATGATAGAAGCATGCAAGAAGGCCAATATTTACGATTTTATCAGTACTCAGGAAAAAGGACTTGATACGATGGTCGGAAACCGCGGCCTAAAGCTCTCCGGTGGCGAGAAGCAGCGTATTTCCATTGCACGTGTGCTCCTTAAAAATCCGGCTCTGCTGATTTTTGATGAGGCTACATCGGCTCTTGATTCCATTTCCGAAAGCAAAATACAGGAAGCGATAGATCCGATAATAGAAGAGCGCACGAGCATACTTATCGCACACAGACTTTCTACCATTCTTGCGGCAGACGAGATCATCGTTGTTAAAGACGGCAGGATTGTGGAACGCGGCCAACACAAAGATCTTGTTAAACTTGGCGGCGTTTATACGGAACTGTATAATACACAGTTTAAAAAGATTGATGAATAGAATCAAATTTCGGGGCTGTGGCTGTCAATATTGAAAGGAGGGTGCGATGAAAAAGAGAGCTATATTCCTGATCGTTGGTATAATGTGCATTGCAGTATGTATTGGTGTTGTTGTCATAAAAACTTTTTTTGTTGATAACAAGAACGAAGCAAAAGCAGTAACTAATACTTCAAAGACAGGTGATGATGAAAAAATAGTTGCGAAGAAACACGATGTAGAAGCGATTCTGGCTCATGTATCATTTGATCCCCAAAAAACACCTTCTACTACAATACAGGTTATGAAAGGAAGCGTCGACCGCTGGCCCGAATTGTCAGATGATCAAAAGGCATTTTTGGATGCACGGGTATCAGAGCTTGAATCAAAAGGTATTGTGGAAAAATATGATGAATTCTTTAATGCTTGGGTTAATGAATACTATACAGATCCCCAATATGCTTTGTGGTCTAACACAAATATATTTTTTACATTTCAGAGTTTCCAGCCTCTTTGGGATTATATTATGCAAAATGATGTCAATTTTTATATTGCAATTGACAGATTTATGAAATTCAGAGGAGAAAGTGGACGAGGTATTGAGTTCCACTTTTATACGACTTTGATCAGTAGATGGACCGGACTGGAATCTGAATACACAGATGTGTTCCATGAATTAGGCAATATCGTTAGAGAGACCAACAATAAGGCCAGCAAAGAGTCATTAGACAATGGCGGTCCTTATATAATGCCTAATTATGATACGAATCAGCGTGATGTTTTGATTCTTTATATTGAATTGAAAATGAATGGCATAATATGATCTTTTACAGGGCTGCGACAACCGAAAGGCGGTACACAGCCCTATAAAATTGCCCTCTTTATTTTTGCAATGAAAGAATGATCAAAAATTCCTGTTGACATTTTCTTACCCCTGTTGTATTATTTTTAGCGTTGTAAAGAAAAAAACTTTACACTCAGCGGAGCAATGTATGAAAATAAGCAAAGGAATAACCGAAGAAAGCGGCCTGATCCTTAAGGAAAGAACCGAACTTTCCCTGCTTTTTGATTTTTATAGCGAATTGCTTGACGAACATAAAAAGGATATATTCGGAGAATATATCATGAACGATCTTTCCCTTGCCGAGATCTCCGAAAACGAGGGTATCAGCCGGCAGGGCGTACATGATATTGTAAAGCGGACTTCCTTACAGCTTCGCGAATATGAAGAAAAGCTGGGTCTTGTTAAGAAATTCAGAGAATTGCAGCAGCTTTCCCGGAAGATCGATTCCGTTGCAGACGGGCTTTTGGCTTATGGCAACGAAGAAGCGGCCGGTAGATTAAAAAACATCTCAAAAGCGGTAAAAGAAACGATCTGACCCTGCTTTACGCAATTTTTTTGCAACCCGAAAGGTTCACTATGGCTTTTGATAATTTAAGTGATAAACTACAGAATATATTCAAAACTCTTCGCGGCAAGGGAGTTCTTACCGAAGGCGACGTAAAGACAGCAATGAAAGAAGTAAAGCTCGCTTTGCTTGAAGCGGACGTCAACTTCAAGGTTGTCAAAAAGTTTGTAAGCGATGTCCAGGAGCGTGCTATCGGACAGGATGTGATGAGCAGCCTGACACCCGGCCAGATGGTCATAAAGATCGTTAACGAAGAGCTTATCTCACTCATGGGCGGAACGACCACAGAGCTTTCCCTTAATCCTTCCGGAATGACAGTCATTATGATGGCCGGCCTTCAGGGTGCCGGTAAAACGACCGCTGCCGCAAAGCTCGCAGGGAAGCTTAAATCCAAAGGCAAGCAGCCGCTGCTTGTAGCCTGCGATATCTACAGGCCCGCCGCCATAGACCAGTTAAAGATAAACGGCGAGAAAGTCGGAGTTCCCGTATTTTCAATGGGTACCAATGTTAAACCCGTTGATATTGTAAAAGCCGCATTAAACCAGGCAAAAGCGAACAACAATAATGTTGTCATCATAGATACTGCAGGACGCCTTCACATAGACGAAGGCATGATGCAGGAGCTTGAAGAGATCCGTAAAAATGTACAGATAGACCATGTTCTGCTTACCGTCGACGCAATGACAGGACAGGATGCGGTAAATGTTGCGGAGACCTTCAATGAAAGGCTTGAAGTAACCGGTGTCATCCTTACAAAGCTTGACGGCGATACACGAGGCGGCGCAGCGCTTTCTATCCGCGCAGTGACCGGAAAGCCCATACTTTTTGCCGGAATGGGTGAAAAGCTTACAGATCTCGAACAGTTTTATCCGGACAGGATGGCATCGAGGATCCTTGGGATGGGCGATGTTCTTTCTCTTATCGAAAAGGCAGAGGCGGAGCTTGATGAAGAAAAAGCCCGTGATATGGCCCGGAAGATGAAGAAGGCCGAGTTTGATTTTAACGATTACCTCGACCAGATCCGACAGATGAAGAAAATGGGCGGACTTGCCTCTATCCTTTCAATGATGCCCGGCATGGGCGGAAACCTCAAGGGTGTCGACCTCGACCAGACCGAGGATTCCATGAAATATGTTGAAGCGATCATCTGCTCCATGACAAAAAAAGAGCGCAGTAATCCGGATATCATTAATCCGCAGCGCAAGAACCGTATCGCAAAGGGCGCCGGAGTTGATATTGCCGAGGTTAACCGTGTGATAAAACAGCACGGCGAAATGAAAAAGATGATGAAGCAGATGTCCGGAATGATGTCCGGCAAAGGCAAAAGGGGCTTCGGCGGCATGAAGTTCCCCTTCAGATTTTGATTTCAGGTAAGCTTGTTTTTGGCGAAAAGCTGTATGAATTAAGCTGCTTGACATAAAAACACTATAAAACAAGAGGTGAAGAAAATGGTAAAGATCAGATTAAAGAGAATGGGTCAGAAAAAGGCTCCTTACTATCGTGTGATCGTTGCAGACGAGAGATCCCCGAGAAACGGCCGTTTCATCGAAGAGATCGGCACTTATGATCCCGGCGTTGAACCCAGCAAGGTTCAGATCGACGCAGAGAAGGCTAAGAAGTGGCTTGCCAACGGCGCAAAGCCCACTGAGACAGTTGCCCGTCTTTTCAAGAACGCAGGTATCGAGAAGTAATCGGGAAATGACTAAAGGAGGTCTGCATGAAGGAGCTTGTAAAAATCATTGCAACGGCACTCGTAGATCATCCCGATCAGGTTACTGTTACGGAAACCCAGACAGAAAAGGCACTTGTTGTTGAACTTAAAGTTGCTCCCGAAGACATGGGTAAGGTTATCGGAAAACAGGGCAGGATCGCCAAATCCATCCGTACCCTTGTTAAGGCTGCAGCGACCAGGGATGACATGAAAGTAGTTGTCGAGATTGTGCAATAATCGATTTGCAAAATGGCGTAAAGAGCATTTACGGTACTGCCGTAAGTTTTGTTTGCGCCATTTTCCTTTTGTTTTCCCGGGATATATCTTTCCGGATCCAAACTATGCCTTGTAAAGGCCGGAGGTTACAGTGAAGACAGAATTTTTCAGAGTTGGTGTCATTTCAAGCGCGCACGGAATAAAGGGCGAGCTTAACGTATTTCCCACCTGCGAAGATCCCTCGCGGTTTAAGAAGCTTAAGACCGTCTATCTTGGCGAAGGCGGGACCGTGCTAACGGTTGAAAGCGTTAAATTCTTTAAGAACATGGTAATCCTCAAGGTAAAAGAGATACCGGACCGCACCGAAGCAGAAAAATACAGGAACAAAGAGCTTTATGTGGACAGAGCCAACGCCGTTCCGTTGAAAGAAGGAGAATATTACATAAGCGACATCCTCGGTTCAACCGTTATTACGGATGAAGGAGAAGAGCTCGGAACGCTTGTGAATGTTATGCAGACCGGCGCAAATGATGTCTTTGAGGTACAGCTCAAAAACGATAAAAAGACTGTGCTCCTGCCCAAGATCGACGACTGTGTGCTTAAAGTCGATGCCGAAAAGGGCGAGATCCTTGTACACATGATGAAAGGGCTTCTCTGAGTTATGAATTTTTATGTTATGACGCTTTTTCCCGAACAGTTTGATGCAGTCTTAAGTTCAAGCATCTTGAAACGCGCGATAGAAAAAGGGCTCATTAAAGTCGAGCTTATCGATATACGTGATTTTTCGGGGAACAAGCATAATAAAGTTGACGATTATACATACGGAGGCGGCGCGGGTATGCTGATGGCAGCTCCACCCGTCTATAACTGTTATTTATATATAATTGAAAAATATGGGCTGAAAAACCCAAGGACAGTGTATCTTACGCCCCAGGGTTCCGTATTTGACCAGAAAAAAGCAAAAGACCTGGCTCTCGGGCAGGATATCATCCTTCTTTGCGGCCATTACGAAGGAATAGACGAAAGAGTGCTTACAAGAATCGTGACGGACTATATCTCGATAGGCGATTTTGTGCTCACCGGCGGTGAGCTTCCCGCAATGACTGTGATAGACGCTGTTTCGAGGCTTGTGCCCGGAGTGCTTTCAAACGAGACCTCGGCCGATACCGAGAGCTTTAACGGGAATCTTCTCGAATATCCGCAATATACGCGTCCGGAAGAGTTCATGGGCGAGAAGGTGCCTGAAGTGCTGCTTTCCGGCCATCATGCAAACATTGAGAAATGGCGAAGGGAACAGTCTGTAATTCGAACCGCACAAAGAAGACCGGATCTTCTTGAAAAAGCGGAGCTTACGGAAAAAGAGTTGGAACTTGCCGGTAAATACATATCCCGGTAAACGGTGCCCAAACAAGTTATAAAGGCCGAATACATATTTTTTCTGATTTTTAAATTTTTCTGTTGCTTTTTGAACAGCCATATGATATACTTTTTGTTCGAGACTGATGTTCCGCTGTACGGGAGTCGTAGTAAGAACATCGAGTATAGGAGGATCAAATAATGGACGATATCATCAAGAGTATCGAACAACAGCAGCTCAAGGAAAGCGTTCCCGAATTTAACGTAGGCGACACCGTTCGCGTATACGCTAAGGTTAAGGAAGGCAACAAGGAAAGAACACAGGTTTTCGAAGGCATCGTTCTTAAGCGTCAGAACGGCAGCGTAAGAGAAACATTTACAGTACGTAAGGTTTCCAACGGTGTAGGCGTTGAAAAGACATGGCCTCTTCACAGCCCTGTAGTTCAGAAGATCGAAGTTATCCGCCGTGGTAAAGCACGTCGTGCTAAGCTCACCTACCTTCGCAAGAGAACAGGTAAGGCAGCCACCAAGGTTAAAGAGATCATCACAAGCAAGAATGACTGATTCGAAAGATACGGCGCTTTTGGGCGCCGTATTTTTTTCATCATTTTTTATTGATTTTATTGCGGTTTAACGCCAAAAGTGATAACATGATTTCATTAAATAAACGGAGGCATTTTATGTCAAAATACTTTGGTACTGACGGATTTAGGGGGAAGGCAGGCGAGGTCCTTACAGCCGAGCATGCTTTTAAAACAGGGAGATTTTTGGGATGGCACTACTCAAACGCACATCCCGATAAAAAGGCGAAGATCGTTATAGGAAAGGACACAAGAAGATCTTCCTATATGTACGAATCGGCGCTTGCAGCCGGCATTACGTCTTCGGGAGCGGACGCTTATCTGCTTCATGTCACAACTACTCCGTGCGTAAGCTATATCACGCGTACAGAGGATTTCGACTGCGGTGTGATGATCAGCGCCAGTCACAATCCTTATTATGACAACGGCATAAAGCTCATGAACGAAAACGGCGAGAAGATGGATGACGCCCTTCAGGATAAGGTTGAAGAGTATATCGACGGCAATCTCGGCGAGCTGCCTTTCGCTACGGAAGACAAGATCGGATGCACCGTTGATTTTTACTTCGGACGCAACAGATATATCGGATATCTCACAAACCTTGTAACAAAGCCTTTTGACGGCAGAAAGATCGCTTTGGACTGCGCAAACGGTTCAGCCTGGATGATCGGTCCCGCCGTATTCAACGCACTTGGCGCAAAGACTTTTGTCATCGGCAACGAGCCCGACGGTATCAATATCAACAAGAACTGTGGTTCAACGCATCTTGACGCTCTAAAGCGCTATGTTGCCGAGAACAAGCTTGATGTCGGATTTGCATTCGACGGTGATGCCGACAGATGTCTTGCCGTTGATGAAAACGGAAACGAAGTAAACGGCGACAAGATCATGTATATCTGCGCAAAATCCATGAAGTCCAAAGGCCTTCTTCCGAGCAATACCGTTGTTACAACGATAATGAGCAACTTTGGCCTCTACAAGGCACTTGATGAAGCCGGGATCAACTACGAAAAGACTGCCGTTGGCGACAGGTTCGTATACGAGAACATGAAGACCTACGATCATCTTATCGGCGGCGAGCAGAGCGGTCACGTTATCTTCAGAAGGCACGCAAAGACCGGCGACGGCCTTATAACCGCGCTCATGGTTATGAGTGTCATGCAGGAAACGCAGCTTCCTCTTTCCGTTCTTGCAGATCCCATCAAGATGTACCCTCAGGTACTCAAGAATGTCAAGGTTGATGACAAGGACGGCACCCTTGCGGATGAAGCCGTAATGGCTGCGGTAAGCAGATGCAGCGAGCGTCTCGGCGATTCGGGCCGTGTGCTCCTTAGAAAGAGCGGTACCGAGCCTGTGCTTCGCGTTATGGCAGAGGCCCTTTCCATCGAGGAATGTGAGCGCAATGTCAACGAGATCATCGATTCCATGAAGATCAACGGACATTTCATCTCGCTCAAATAATCAAGATAAAGACCGGGGGCTTTCATGCCCCCGGATAATCGGAGTTTTTAATAAATGAGTATTTCCGAAAGAACCATTGAAGTAACAGTTGAAGAGCAAAAAGCTGTCTTCGGGCAGCTCGATTCCTTTGTAAAGATCATCGAACGCGCCCTAAATGTCACACTTATCGCCCGAAACGGCGAGATAAAGCTTATCGGCGAAGCCACTGCGCTTGAAAAAGCGCAGAATGTTTTTGACCAGCTTCTTAAAAAAGCACGCGCGGGAGAGGAGATAAACGAACAGAGCGTAAACTATGCGCTTGCCCTTTCCCTTACCGAAAAAACCGAGCTTGCGGCAGAACTCGACAAAGAGATCATCTGCCATACCATACAGGGAAAGCCTGTCAAGCCCAAGACAGTCGGACAGAAGAATTATACAGATCTTATCGCCAAAAACATGATCACCTTCGGAGTAGGTCCTGCCGGTACCGGCAAGACTTATCTTGCTATGGCAATGGCGGTGAGAGCCTTTAAGAATGACGAGATAAGCAGGATAATCCTTACCCGTCCCGCGATAGAAGCGGGAGAGAAGCTCGGTTTCCTTCCCGGAGATCTGCAGAGCAAGGTTGATCCGTATCTTCGTCCTCTTTATGATGCGCTTTTCCAGCTCATGGGCGCAGAGAATTTTCACAAAAACATGGAAAAAGGGCTTATCGAGGTAGCGCCTCTCGCATACATGCGCGGCCGCACCCTTGATAATGCTTTTATAATACTTGATGAAGCCCAGAATACAACTCCTGCGCAGATGAAGATGTTCCTTACACGTATCGGTTTCGGTTCAAAGGCCGTCATCACCGGTGATATCACACAAAAAGACCTTGCTCCCGGGCAGGTCTCAGGTCTTGACATCGCACTTGAAGTCCTTAAAAAGACTGAAGGCATCGGTGTGGCAAGGCTTTCTGCAATAGATGTCGTAAGGCATCCGCTCGTACAGGCAATAGTGGAAGCATACGAACGCTACGAGAAAAAGCAGGGTGAGAAGCGCGAAAAGGCCAAAACAGACAGAAAAACAAAAAGAGGAAAGGCATAATGGGATCCGCAGCACGTAAAAACATAATCGTGACTGCAGTTTTGCTGTTGATCACAGGCATGCTCGCAACAGAAGAGATGTACCGTTTTTATAAGCCGTCCAATCTTTTGTTCTCGGCGAGTACGGTCTCTTTGATAATGGTGTTTGCGCTGCTCTTTTTATTGTTCAGGAAAGCCGGGCGTATTGCGGAACATCCCGTATTTTCCTGGGTCCTTGTGTCGTGTTATCTTATAACAGCTGTTGTCCTTCTGTTTCCAAACACCTACATAGACAGGTATTATCTGTATTTTTTAGGTGCTGTTATCGTTTCGGGCTTTAACGGTGCGGATTTTGGCATAACACTGCTTATGGGAACATTCGGTATAGTCCTCATACAGAACGGTGCTTCCTTCGGATTGCTTGTGACCGGCTTTTTATCATTTGTCTCTGTGATAAATGCCGCTTCGAACAAAAAAATGTCTGACTTTCTGAAAACGTCCGCAGGAACGGCCGTCATAGAAGGAGTGCTCGTTCTGCTTACGGGCATGTATCTTAAGGACAGGAGCTTTTATATCACCGGCGGTGCGCTGATCCTGCTCTATACCCTGATCTCTGTTTTCATCTGTTATCTAAGATCGCAGGATACCCTTATCTGGGATGCTTTCAATTACAGCATCTTTGAAGAAGAAGAGGTACCTGCCGCAGTCACTGCGGAGGCAGTCACCGTAAACGGCAGCAGGGTATTTACCATACAGGAGCTGTGTGATACGGAAAATGTTCTCTTTGCAAGTCTTCAGAGCAAGCTTCCGCGTACGGCAGACAGGGATATGAAGACCTCCTTCCTCGCAAGAGAGGTGGCGGGAAATACAGGTGCGGATCTGGAGCTTGTACAATGCGCCTGTCTTTACAGGAATATAGGCCGTCTCTTTAACGATAAAAATGTCGGAAAAGACGGTGAAACTTTTGAAGACCTGAATATCCCGGCAAATCTTAAGGCGCTTATCCTTAAGGAATCATCGGATCAGTTCAGGCCGGCAAACTTTGAAGAGATCATTGTCTATACCGTTTGCGAGACTGTAAACGCCTTTTATTATTTCAGGAAACAGAAGGCCGATTTCACGGTGGAACAGCTTGTCGAATCTATCTGCAAGCTTCTCCTTCAAAAGGGTGTCGTCAGGGACTGCATGCTCCCAATGTCTCTTTTTCATCGTATGAAGCAGGCTATAACCGAGCATTTCAGGGATTATTTTAACTAATTGCGAAAAGCCATATAAGAGAGGGATAAAATGACCGTTTATTTTGAAAACGAACAGGATCATGCCATACCGTTTGACTGTGAGGAGCTTGTAAAGACAGTTATCGACGCAACTGTAAAGTCCGAAAAATGCCCCTATGAAGTTACCGTTTCCGTTGTTATTACCGATAACGATACGATACATGAAACAAACAGGGAATTCCGCGGGATCGATAAGGCCACCGATGTACTTTCTTTCCCTGCGCATCAATATGATACGCCTTCAGATTTTAACGGTCTTTCCGATGATGATTTCGATATAGAATCCGACGAGCTTGTTCTCGGCGATATAATGATCTCTTTTGAAAAAGCCATGGAACAGGCTAAAGAATACGGTCACAGCATCAGACGCGAAATCGCGTTCCTCACCGCCCACAGCGTGCTTCATCTTCTGGGGTACGATCATGAAACGGACGACGAGAGAAAAGAAATGGAGGAAAAGCAGGAGGCTGTCCTTAAAAGCCTTGGCATAACACGAGATGAAGCATAACAGGATATTTGCGGTCTTATTACTGATACTGTTTGTTCTTGCGGGTGTTTCATGCGGCAATAAACCTACGGAAGAGCATATTTTCCCGCCCACGAACACGCCTTCTCCAACAAGCACCTCTACACCTACTCCGGTGATCACACCGACATTAAAGCCTACACCTACTAATACTCCGACGCCTACCATCACTCCCACGGAAACGCCCACTCCGACGGAAACACCTACTCCGACACCGGATTATGAGGCGCTCGGGTATACCCGTTCAAGGCTCACAGGCCTTTGGATCCCCAAGGATTCGGCAGACCAGAGGCCCTATGCGGTAATGATCAACAACATACATTATGCCTATCCGCAGTGCTCCATAAGCCGTGCGTCGGTTGTTTACGAATGCATGGAGGAATATGGCATCACAAGGCTAATGTGCCTGTATGAGACCTTTAATTCATCAGACAAGATCTGTACGAGGATAGGCTCCATAAGGAGTTCGCGTCCTTATTTTGCAGAGCTTTCAAAGGATTTTGACACGATCCTTGTACACTTTGGCGGTCTTGACACCAATCCCGCCACAAGGCCGCTGCCGGACAACATTGACGGTATTAACGGCAAGATCGGTCTCGGCTGTTTTTACCGTGACAACACGCTGTCGTCGCCGCACAATGTTTTCCTCGATCTTTCAAGCCTTTCGTATGTCTTAAAGAACACTAAGACCTACAGGACCGCGCTTAAGACAAATGCCGTCTTCCCATTTACTTACCGTGAAGAAGAGGAAGAGCTTAAAAACGGGAAAAAAGCCGGAAAAGTCACATTAAAGTATTCGTCGTACGCACAGCCTTATTTTGTCTTTAACGAAGAAACAGGGACTTACGACAGGTACCAGTTCGGTTCACAGCATATTGACGTTGCAAACAATGAGCCCTTTACCTTCAAGAATATCATAGTCATGTTTGCGAACCAGACCGTCCAGAAAACATCAAACGATTATCAGCAGATAGACCTCGGAACAAAGTCCGCAGGCTCAGGATACTACATCTGCAACGGCCTTTATGTCCCGATAACCTGGGACCGGAACAAAGGGACCACGCGTTTCTATGACGCTTCCGGCAAAGAGCTTGTGCTGAATCCCGGAAAAACTTTCATTTCAGTATTCCCGAACAGAAATACCAAGGGGGTTGTGTTCGAATAACAGGTCATGAATTCGAAAAACAGCAATGAACTTAAACAAGGCAGTATCCTCGCGGTGGCTTCCCTTGTGACACGTATGATCGGCATGCTCTACAAGATACCGCTCACAAATATCGTGGGCGAAGAGGGCATGACATATTATACGAGTGCCTATGAAGTATATAACATCGCCCTGATCCTTTCATCCTTAAGCATTCCGATAGCTGTCTCAAAGCTCATCTCAGCAAAGGACCAGACAGGAGAATACAGGCTTTCATATAAGATCTACAAACTGGCGTTGGTGTTCGGTTCCTTTACCGGCGGAGTCGCCGGGCTTGTGGTATTCATATTTGCGGACAAACTTGCCGGCTTCCTTGAATATCCGTCGGCAGCATATGCATTGCGCGTCCTTGGCCCGACGATATTCATCGTTGCAGTGCTCGGCGTTATGCGCGGGCTTTTCCAGGGCAAGAAAAGCATGGTGCCCACAGCTTTTTCGCAGGTCTTTGAACAGATAATAAATGCCGTTGTGAGCATTCTTGCGGCTGTACTCTTCATGCATTCCGTCGGTGCGGACATGAAGCCCGCATTAGGAGCTGCCGGCGGAACGCTCGGCACGCTTTCGGGCGCGCTCTCCGCAGTTTTCTTCATGCTCTTTGTTATAAAGCTGAATTCAAGATATTTCAAAAAGCAGGAAAGCCGGGACAGCCATGAGATCAAAGAGAGCAATGCACAGATCCTTTCCATGATCTTTTTCACAATGCTCCCCATTATCTTAAGCCAGCTTGTTTATCAGCTGAGCGGCATCGTGGATACA
>JAEEGL016522702.1_pt1 | contig 13172 bp, 11 predicted proteins | sample 9134231 | NCBI WGS metagenome assembly JAEEGL01 (sample SAMN16246548, study PRJNA631951) | gut metagenome | biome: gut microbiome; feature: rumen; material: fiber-attached | host: Bos | place: Iran: Karaj | collected 2018-10
AAAAAGTAGAATTATTACAGTCGCATCCAGATGCTATTAAGGAGATAAAAGAGAAAGAAATAGCAGAGATCTTGAAGAAAGATTATCCAATTAAAAAAGGAATGCATGTTTCGAATGGTGTTTATGATTATATGGCAAAGCATATTTATTCCGTCTTTGATTCGTACATCGTAAAAATGGCCAGAATGGAGAATAGTACTATTATCTTGAAATTGAAAGCGACTGTTACGTGTGGTGGAGAGGAACGCGTAGTGACGAAAACAATAGAACTACCAAATTAACTCATAATTGCAGACGGGAGGAGGGGTGCGGCGGCACTCCTTCTCTCTTTGTGATTTTGTCTAATTTTTATGGTTCATAGCAGAAAAAACAACAAAAAATAACAAAAAACTTGCATAATTAAAAAAAAAGTAGTAATTTTGCGCAAATTCTAAATCTTAATGCCAATCCCCAAAGGCGTAAGAGGGGACACTTTTAACCGAAATCATGAGAACGAAACTGCTAATTTTATTATCCATTTTGCTGATGAACCAGTGTACGAGTAAGAACCTGGTTATAGACGGCAATTTCAAAGATTGGGATAGAGTCCCTGCAAGTCGTTTGGCCCAAGCTTCAGCCGGTGATAAGGCGAAATACAAAGATCTCTACAACGTCAAATTCTGCGCCGATAGCACTTACATTTACTTTTATCTGGAATTCAACGGAGGAACGGAAGTTCTGAATATAGAGGGAGAAGACGTCACACGCGATGTCGCGTGGGCGATCGATTTCTTTATGAACGTTGATGGCTGTTCGCAAACAGGCGGTCGCGATTGGTTGTTCAAAGATGCCGGTTCTGATATCCTTATCGAAGGCAGTTGGACGGACAATTTCTCGCGAGCAGGAATACACGTTTTCCCGCCTGATGCTGACCAGAACTCATGGGCATGGCAGGACGCTAACATTGAGGGAAGCACCATGTGCTGCGATCCTGTGATTCTGTCTAACGGTCACAAGGCCGTAGAGGGTAAAATCAGTATCGACAAACTGCCTATCGCCATTCAAAAACTGCGAATAGGTGTGCTTTGCTCCAATGCGGGATGGACGCTGAATGGTCTGTTGCCGCAAGCGGAAGAAGAGAGTGACGGCGCAGATGTGGTGTCAGAGATGCTGGATGTACCGATATTACAATGATACTCTATATAGCCAATCCCCGAAGGCGTTAGAAGGGTACAAAAAACACACGTTATGAAACAGAAATTATTTATCGCGCTATCAGTATTGTTGATGTGCTCCTGCCAGCAACGTCTGATAGTTATCGACGGCAAGTTCGATGATTGGGCTGCCGTTCCCGCCGATCGACTTGCGCAGGCTTCTGCTGATGAGAATGCCCGCTACAAGGACCTCTATGACGTTAAGTTCTTAGCAGACGGTAACGTTCTTTATTTCTATCTTGAGTTCAACAATGAGAAAGCCATGTATGATGTCGAAGGTGTCGACTCCATATGCAATAAGGTGGACTGGTTCGACATATTCATGAATGTAGATGGCAATGACGAGACCGGTTTTAATAGCTGGACGTTCAACAACTCCGGAGCAGATATCTTGGTAGAAGGCAAATGGGCTTATAATTTTGCATATGCCAGACTGCTCACGTTCCCCGCTGACGCCAACCAAAATGATTGGGCGTGGGAAGATACCGGACTTGAGGGTTGCGCCTCTTGCTGCGACGCCGTGCTTCTTCCTAACGGCCACAAGGCTATCGAGGGAAAGGTCGACATGGCTAAGTTCCCTATGCCTATTCAATCGCTGAAGGTAGGTGTCTATGGCTCTACGATTGAGTGGGAGGAACGTGGTATATTGCCGCAAGTGACTATTCATGAGGACGGCACCGACAGCATGTCTGATCTGCTCGTAGTTCCGATGCAATAGCCGGATCTTGTTCACACAGATGTCTATTAGAGGGTGTGCCAATCGGACACACCTTCTTTTTGTAATAGGACTTTAAGACTTTTTTGTAGTGGAATTATGAAACTTTTGCCAAAAAAGCAAAAAAAATTTGGTCATGTCAAAAAAAAGTAGTAATTTTGCAGCCGATTTTGCGCTTATGAGCGAGCATGACCATAATATCGTCGATTTGAAACGCCTTGAGATAGGCGTGCATCAGTTTGATATTCAGCTGAATGACGCATTCTTTGCGTCGCTGGAGAAAACTGATATTCTCGGCGGACAAGTGACTGCCAAAGCAACGCTTAATCTCCGCGAGGATTTCTATACGCTCTCTTTAGCCGTTCGTGGAACGGTCAAAGTTGTATGTGATAGATGTCTTGACCCGATGGATTTGCCCATTGAGGATGAACAGGATTTGGATAGCGATGAGTTGGCAGAGGAACAAACAGCGATGAGCAATCAACATTTGCTCGATTTGACATGGCTCGCCTACGAAATAGTAAGCATTAACATCCCGCTTGTGCATTGTCACCCAACAGGTGGTTGCAACCAGCAAATGGACCTTCTCCTCCAGACCCACCTTTGCGACGAGCCGGATAGTCCCGAACAAATAAACGAATAAAATTGTATAATAATTAATCCCTCCTACCGGCGTGGAGGAACCGAACGACAACGTTCGACGAAAAACGCCGAATAACATGGCACATCCTAAAAGAAGACAAAGCCACACCCGCCAAGCGAAGCGTCGTACCCATGACGTAGTGAAGGCTCCAACATTGGCAACATGTCCTAACTGTGGCGCACTTCACATCTACCACACTATCTGCCCAAGTTGTGGCTACTATCGTGGTAAATTGGCAATCGAACAAGCTGAGGCTTAATGTAGGCTAATGGCTAAAGGTTAAAGGTTAAGGGTCTGGATGATGATCGTTAGCCTTTATCCTTGTTTGTATTTCACGCGTGCGTGAGCACGTGCGTAGCCCGTGAGGGTTACAAAGAAAAGTTTATAAACTAACCAGTAAAACAGATCTATCGTACAATGTACAACAATCATTTCAACAATGACAATCGTCGTCCGGGAGGTTTCCATCATGAGGATGGCGCTTCCGCGACCCCGCATCGTGACGGTCAACGTCCACGTTTCCAACGTCCTCGTATAGGCGAGGGTCGTCCGCAACAATCGGATTCAGAGTTCTCGCCTCGTGCTCCCCGTCCACGTTTCCAACGTGAAGGTGGTTTCCAACGTGAGGGAGGTTATCAACCGCGTGAAGGTGGCTACCAGCCACGCGAAGGAGGTTTTCGCCGTGACGGCGAACAGCAACGCCCTCGTTTTCAACGCGAAGGAGGTTATCAACAGCGCGAAGGCGGTTTCCGTCGTGACGGCCAATCTCGCCCTCGTTTCCAACGCGAAGGCGGCTATCAGCGTGATGGCGAGCAGCAACAACGTTCGTTCCGTCCGCGTCCACAACGCAACGACGGCGTTTATTCGGAGCGTAAGCGTCAGGCTTATCGCCAGCAAACCGAAGACCCGACTAAACCTATCCGTCTGAACAAGTATCTCGCTAATGCCGGCATTTGCTCGCGTCGCGAGGCTGATGATTTTATCCAAGCAGGTGTTATTACCGTTAACGGCGAGACTGTTACTTCGCTCGGTACCAAGGTGTTGCCGACAGATGAGGTTCGTTTCCACGATCAGCCGGTTCGCCGTGAGCGCAAGGTATATATCCTGCTCAACAAGCCGAAGAACACAGTTACCACTACCGATGATCCGCAAGAGCGTCACACTGTGATCGATATCGTTCGCAACGCTTGCGCTGAGCGTATCTATCCTGTAGGTCGTCTGGACCGCAACACCACCGGTGTGCTGTTGCTGACCAACGACGGTGACCTGGCTGCCAAGTTGACCCATCCTAAGTTCAACAAAAAGAAGATTTACGCCGTTACTCTCGATCATGATCTGGAGGAAGTGGACGAGGCTATCGTTCGCGCCGGTGTAACACTGGACGATGAACGTGTAGTGCCTGATGCACTCGAGTTCCCCAAAGGCGACCGTCGTCACATCGGTCTGGAGATTCACTCCGGTCAGAACCGTGTCGTTCGCCGTATCTTCGAGAAGGTTGGTTACAAGGTGGTTAACCTCGACCGTGTATCATTCGCCGGCCTGACAAAGAAGAACGTAGGTCGCGGTAAGTACCGCTTCCTCTCGCCTAAAGAAGTAGCTATGCTGCAGATGGGCGCGTTCTAACTAACTGATAAGTAAATCGTCCCTCCGAGAGCAATCGCGTTCTCGGAGGACGGAAATATTTTGGTAATTAGACATTTGAAAAGAGCAACCCACTATATCATCTTCGCCGCAACGATTGTTTTGACTGTCGTTTGTGGTTTCCTGATGACACACGTCAATGTCAATGCTGACATGACGAAATATCTGCCGGATAAGTCGCAGATGAAACGTGGACTGGAGATTGTGACTGAGGAATTCGGATCATCGGCCCAGATGTCCGGAGCTGATGTGCACGTGATGTTTGACCATCTCAGCCCTAAGGAGGTGCCGGGTATCACCACATTGTTGGACGCATATCCCGATGTGCACAACGTCAGTCATCGATTCAATGCAGACAGCACTTACACCGTGTTCGATCTGGATGTACCTAAATCGGTCGATCAAAAAGCACTGGGAAAGCAGATTAGTAACCGATTCGGCGGAAACTGCGTAGTGGAAACCAGCCAGGATGGTGCCACGCCGCCAGTGTCGGTCATGATCATTGCTGCCATCATCATCATGGTGGTCCTTTTCCTGATGGCGCAGTCGTGGTTCGAACCCGTAGTTATACTGATTTCCACACTGATGGCTGTGATCCTGAATATGGGAACCAACGCCTTACTGCCATCTGTCTCTATTACAACTAATTTTATAGGCTCTATATTGCAAGCCGTTTTGTCGCTCGACTATTGTATTATTCTGCTCAATCGCTATCGCCAGGAACAGAACGATCAGACCGACCGCGCAACGGCTGTATTGGCGGCTAATCGTGCTATTAAGAAAGCCGCTCCTTCTGTGTTGTCATCGGCTTTCACGACTATCGTCGGACTGCTGATGCTCTGCTTCATGCGACTCAAGATAGGTGCAGATATGGGTATTGTACTCGCCAAGGGTGTACTTTGCTCGTTGATATGCACATTTACGGTGATGCCATCGCTGATGCTGCTGTTCCGTCGTACAATCAATCACACCGCTAAACGCGTCTATGTGCCGCCAACCGATGGATTGGCGCGTTTTGTGACATCTCATAAAGTAACGATGGCTATTTGCGCAGTGGTGCTTTTCTTCGCGTCATGGTTCTTCTCGCGCCAGGCAACCATCTTCTTCTCGGCCGAAGCGGAATCGAAGATAGAAGAGGTATTCCCTGCTCCCAATCCGTTCGTGCTGGTATACGATACTAAGGAAGAGGCGAAGATTATTCCGTTGGTTGACAGCTTGATAGCACAGCCGGGTGTACAGGCTGTGATCTCATATCCGACTTTGCTGCAACAACCATTGACGCCGGCGGGAATGGTTGCACACGTCAAGTCCATCACATCGCTCTTCGGCGATCAGATGGGTGACGATATGAAGTTGCTGTCGAGCGAAGAAGCGATGACCGTTCTTTCGCCCGAGATAGTACAAGTGCTGTATTACGCCCGCGCGACGAATGGGGTAGAGCCCTATATCACCTTCCCCGATCTCGGACGTTTCCTCAGTGTGCATTGTGCCAAGAATCCGCTCTTCGCGCCGATGATGGATGATACCATGCGCGACCAGATAGCCATGCTCAACGAGATGTTGGCTATGCCGGAGCCGGAACCTGAACCGGAACCTGTTCCCGTTAAGGAAGAAACGGAGGAGGAAGAAGATACAACTCTCGTTGTCCGCGAACAACCGTTGGATCCTATCTCTATCGCTTCGGCCGGCCGACTCAATCCCGATTCGCTGGAGTTGCCCGAGATAGATATCAATCGTTTGGCTATCGTGCCGTTCATCCAACGTCTGTATGTGGCTTATCCGACTGCACTCACTCTCCATATGCGTTCGCTCACCGATACGATAACAATCAGAATGCCGATGAGCGTCAATGAGATGTCTGCCTTTATAGGCTCAACGCCTACCCAGACACGTCTGGTCTATGGCTATGCTCCGGGTAAGACGAAAAAAATGACTCCGTTGCAATATGTTCACCTCTTGGCCGATGACTTGTTCAAACGCAAGTCGCTCCAAGGAATGGTAACAGTTGAGCAGCGTACAATGCTCGAACAACGAGCATACCTGATGGACCTGGCTGACCGCAATGCGCGTCTGCCGTTGACCTCTATCAATCAGATGATTCGTGCATTCGGACTGACTGATTTCAATGACGAACAATTGTTGGCGATTGCATATCCTCATACAGCCTCGCAGAACCAAGAAGTGGCTGTCGTAACAGAACCGACAACGAATGCTCTATCGGAAGAGAAACAAGGTCCGCCTAACGATAGCGTAACATATGCAGAAACAGTAGTGGTCGAGAAACCAGCAACTGAGTTTGCACCGATTACCGACCACACACCGGCTCCTGCACCTAAACCTGCGGTTCATCGCCGCACGGAAGCGGAGCGACAGGCTGAGTTGTTCAGCGAACTGCTCTTTGGCGGCAAGGCGTACAGTTCTAAACAGATGGCCGATAATTTCCGTAAGTTGGGACATCCGATAGACCCGGCTTATGTCTCGCTGCTCTACACCTATTATGGTTCTGTTCATAGTACTTGCGATACGATGCACATGAGCTTGGGCGGATTGCTCAATTATGTGTGCGATACGCTTATCTACGATGAACGTCTGTCATCGCTGATTGCCGATTCGGTTCGCACCAAGGTGTCGGAGGGTAATCAGAAAGTGCAGCAGATGATGGGCCAGTTGCGTCAGCCGGATCATTCCTTGCTGGTGGTACTCAGTACATTGCCGCCTGAGTCACCCGAGACATATGACTTTGTGGATACACTGACAGCTCTCGCAGACGCGCGCCTTGCGCACGAACATTATTATGTAGGCGAATCGGTCATGTACGCCGAGATGCGCGGAGGCTTTGAGCATGAGATGAATGTGGTGACGCTGTTGACAATCTTGGCAATCTTCCTGATAGTTGCCGTTACGTTCCGTTCGGTCATTGTACCTACCATCTTGGTCGTAACGGTTATGACGGCTGTTTATGTCAATGTGGTGGTAGCCGGTGTGGTAGAAGGACAAATGCTGTATTTGGCTTACCTCATCGTACAAGCCATTCTGATGGGTGCCACTATTGACTACGGAATACTCTTTGCAAACTATTATCGTGAGTATCGTCGCACGATGCATCAGTTCGATGCTGCTGCGGCTGCATACCGCGGTTCGATACGTACTATTCTTACCTCTGGACTAATCATGGTTCTTGGTCCGGGTGCGATGGCACTCTCGATAGATGATGTGATGATTAGCAATATTGTCGGTTGTTTGGCTGTTGGTGCTTTTGTGGCAATCGTGTTGATCCTGACCGTCGTTCCTGCTGTGTCTGTGGCGCTTGACCGCTTGGTGGTCTATGGTAAGAAAAACCGTTATACAGCTCCGGCCGAGGAAACCGGAGAAATAGAAACACCTTCCAATCAGAATACGAAGAATGAGTAAATTCAAACCCTATTTGGATCAACAGGGTAAGGCATTGCCCTATCCGTGGATCATCAACGCAATGTTGATGTTGGTCGGTGGTAGTCAAACAGTGCGTTTGCGCTTCTGGAGTCGTAAACCCAAGCACACGGCTGAGAAGACGCTGCGTGATATATTGACTATCTCGCGTGACACCGTTTATGGTCGCGAACACCATTTTGACCGAATATTATCTGCCACTTCGGCTGAAGATTTGTTCCGCCTCTATCGAATGTATGTGCCTGTCAATGACTCGTTTGAGACATTGCGTCCGTATGTGGAGCGCCATAAGCATGGCGAAGAGAATATCCTGTTCCCAGGCAAACCGGATATGTATGCCACTACATCGGGTACAACCAGCGAACCCAAATGGATACCGATGACCCATAAGTACCTCAAGGATGTGTACGGCAAGATGTCACATATCTGGACATGGAACTTCATCAAACACCGTAGTCGCGTGTTTGCGGGACATCTGTTTACCACAGTGGGTAAGGAGTGCGAAGGTTACGCGCCTGACGGTACACTCTTCGGCGCTGTCAGTGGTGTGCTTGTACGCGACATACCGCCCATCATCAAGAAACATTATACTGCACCGGCATCGGTAATGTCTATTCCCGATTACGGTGCGCGCAACTATACGCTGATGCGTCTGGCTCTCCAACATCGCGATGTGACTCTCTGGGCTACAGCCAATCCTTCAACTATTCTGGAGTTGCTCCGTGCTCTCAACGAGAATACAGAAGAGATGATACGTGATATCGAGCATGGTACTATATGCGAAGATTTTGATATCCCGTACGAGATTCGTTCTGAACTGGATGCGTATATATCTCCCAAACCCGAGCGTGCAGCCGAGTTGCGTCAGATATTGGCCGATACGGGGCACCTCTATCCGCGCGATTTCTGGCCGTGGTTGCAGTACCTGAGTACTTGGAAATGCGGTAACACCAAGATCTATATGGACAAGTATATGGATCAGTTCGATTGGGACAAGACGTTCTATCAGGAGTTGGGTTATATCGCTACTGAATGCCGTTTCGGATTCTCGCTCGACGAGACCAACGAATCCGTTCTTTTCCCGCAGTTCCATTACTATGAGTTTGTCGAAGAGAGCGAACTGGATAGTCCGCGCAAACACTTCCTCCAGATTTATGAGTTGGAGCAGGGCAAACGTTATTGCGCCTATGTGACCACTTATTCCGGTCTGTTCCGCTATAATATGAACGACCTGATTGAGGTGGGCGGTAAGTTCCGTGAAACGCCTACCGTCCACATGGTCAGCAAGGTAAACGGTATTGTCTCGATGACAGGAGAGAAACTCTACGAACCGCAGTTCATCGATGCTGTACATCAGGCCGAGGAAGAGACGGGTATCAAAACCAAATTCTTTGTCGGATTTGCCGATGTGGACGAGTCGAAGTATCACTTCTACTATGAGTTTGAGAACGAAGAGACAACCCAGGAAGAGGCTGAGGCTTTCACCAAAGTAGTGGACGAGAAACTGCAGCATATCAATCTGGAATACGAGTCGAAACGTCAGTCCTTCCGTCTGCACGACCCCGAGACACATATCCTCTTGTCCAACGCCTATGCTCGTTTCAAGGCTGCCTGCCTGAAAGACGGTTTCCGTGACGGACAGTTCAAATTCAACCTGCTGATGCAGGATGAGAAGCGTCGTAATAAGTTCAATCTGCTGCAACGCTGGGAGAACCGCTTCGAGCAGATTAGCGAGAATATTATTAACAGAGCTGAAAGAATCGATGAAAGACGCAATGAACGAGAAAAGCGCCGCGATGAGCGCGCTAAACGACGTAAAAACCGTCGTGCTGGATCTTGATGGTACATTGTATGACAAACGTGGCTTGGCTGCGCGACTGACAGCGTGCCTCTGGTGGTGTTTGCCGGTGTTGGCTGCCGAACGGCTGTCGCGACGTAACATGCACTATCTGCAGTTTACGTCCGAAGAAGAGTTCTATAGCCACTTTTTTGCCATGATGTCGCTTGGACACTTGTGGACTGCCGGAATGGCTGCATGGTGGCATCGTCGCATCTACATGCCGCTGATGGTTCAACTGATCGGCAAGACCTGCAAGAAACGTCAGGAGGCGCTGGATATCATCGAAGCGTGCAAAGCACGCAGACTGAAGATGGCTATCTATTCGGACTACGGCTGTGTAGAAGAGAAACTGCGTGTGCTCAATATTGACTCGAAACAGTTCGAATTACTGATATCTGCACCCGAATTGGGCTCGCTCAAACCCTCAGAGGATTGTGCCCGCCAAGTGCTGGAGATGTTGGGCGCAGACCCTCAAACAACGCTCTTTGTGGGCGATAGATGGGATACCGACGGAGCAAGTGCTATGGCTGTCGGTGCAAAATTCTATTTAATTAAATAAAAAAAATGGAAAACAAACGTTATAAAGATTTGCGTGTCACGGAAGGAACGTACGTGCCGCCTGTGACAACCAAATTCCCTGAAGATGACCCCTATGTGGGACTCTACCAACCTGTTTACGACCACGATTTTCCGGCTATTGATGCCGATTATCCGTATTTCGACCATAGTCTCGGAAAACGCAGTTTTATGTATTGGGGCTATATCTTCATCCTACGTCCGCTGGGAATGATGTTACGTCTCAAGTACGGCTTACGCTGGCGCATCGAGGGTGAGAACAAATGGTACCGCACGACTTGGCATATACGTCGTTGGCTCAAGCGTTTCGATCTGAGTCATGGCGCAATCACGGTGGCCAACCATTGCTATCGCCACGATTGTGCTTCTGTACTGACTTCTATACATGCTTCGTCTCGTACACGCATTCCGATGTTTGCTCCTAATTTCCGCACCAAAGACCAGTTCTTCCTTTGTGCAGTAGGCGGAGTACCTATTCCTGCGCCCGAAGAAGGACTGAGCGCGATGAAGGCATTCAACGCAGCCTTCGATGAATACGACCGCTTGGGCTATTGGTTCCATATCTTCCCTGAGGCTAAACGATGGGATTGGTACAAACCGGTTCGCCCGTTCCAGAAAGGTGCGTTCACCATGGCATACAAGTACAACAAACCTATTCTGCCTTTCGCTATCACCTATCGCCCGCGAACGGGTATCTTCCGTTTCCTCGGACCGAAAGACGAACCGTTGACCCAGGTCACTATCGGCGAACCGATTTTCCCGGATAAAACGCAGCCGCGTTCCGCCGAGACCGAGCGCTTGCGCCGTGTAACGCACGAAACGGTATGTCGCTTGGCCGGTATTACCAACAATACATGGCCGTATAAACCTGAAAACGAATAATCGTCAATTGAAAAAGTATCTTCCTTACATATCCGTCATCGTGGCGATGCTCTGTTGGTCTGTCAGCGGTATTGCTACCAAACATGCCTTGGCTGTCCTGCCGCCGTTCACGTTGATTATCATGCGTTTTACACTTTCGGTAGCGTTGATGCTCGTTATCGGCCTATGCTGCCGCAAGAGCAAGATGCTTCGTTTGCAGACGATTAGTCGCAAGGATGTTCCGCTATTTGTGTTGGCGGGATTTTTTCAGCCGTTCCTCTATTATCTGCTCGAGACCTATACCTATAATGCCTTCAGCAGTCCCACTATAGCGGAAACATTGCTGTCCACCAGTCCTTTGCTCAGTCCGCTTTTTGCGGCTGTCCTCCTACGCGAACGCGTGACGCGTAATAATATGGTGGGAATCCTGGTTTCTACGGTCGGCATGCTGATGTTGCTGTTGCTCGGTCGTAATTTCCAACTCATGGACTTTAGTTCTCAGTTGTCTATCGGCAATCCGCTTGGCATTCCGTTGGCTTTTGCCTCGGTCTCAACGGCCATACTTTATACGGTTATCCTTAGGCGTGTTCCGTCGGACTACAGCGATCTGTCAATCGTCTTTTGGGTGCAACTCATCAGTCTGGTGTTCTTTTATCCCGTTTGGGGCTTTATCGAAGGACCAAAAGCACTTGCTTCGTTCGATTGGGCGCAATTGACAGCACTCAATTCCCAATTGTCGATTGCCGTCGGCTGTGTTGCTTATCTGGCTATATTTGCTAGTGTGTTGGCGTTCATCCTGTTCTGCTATACCGTCCGTCGAATAGGGGTTACCCAAACCAACGCCTTTAATAATATCCGTCCGGCCTTCACGGCCCTGTGGATGCTCCTCTTTTTCGGAGAATCACTCCCCGTCGGAAAATGGATTGGAATAGCTATGATTATTCTCGGACTTTTTGTCTGTCAGAAAAAATAAGTGCATTTTGATAAGAAAAAGTATACGATTATTAAGATTTCTTGCATAATTTAAATATTTTTTGTATCTTTGCACGCTAGTTTTGAAAAACATTCATATATGATGGAAAATATTTACACGATTGAATTCTTTTATGACCTGCTCTATATCATGTTTCTGGTGGGTCTTGTGGTATTCGTTTCACTTTATTTTGTAGATGCCGGCTACGGCAAGATGCGTTCCGAGAAATGGGGACCTGCTATCAATAACAAAGTTGGATGGCTGCTCATGGAGTGCCCCGTCTTCTTTGTGATGCTCTATCTCTATTTCAAGGCATTGGGCGATCCGACTCTGGCGCCTGTCGTGAAGAAAGCGCCGTATTGGTTGTTCTTCTTGATCTTCGAATTCCACTATCTCCAACGTTCGTTCATCTTCCCATTCCTGCTTAAGGGAAAGAGCAAGATGCCGCTGATTATCATGCTGATGTCTGTTGCGTGGAATCTGATCAACGGTTATATTCAGGGCTACTGGTTGTTCCATCTGGCACCGCAGTACTACCCGGATATGTACACCACTTCGTGGGTACTCAAACCGCAGTTTATCATCGGTACTATCATCTTCATCATCGGATGGGGTATCAATATCCAGTCCGACCATGTCATCCGTCACTTGCGCCAACCGGGCGATACCAATCACTATTTGCCTAAGAAGGGTATGTACAAGTATGTGACGAGTGCCAACTATCTGGGTGAAATCACCGAGTGGCTCGGATTCGCTATCCTCACGTGGTCGCTCGCTGGATTGCTCTTCTTCTGGTTCAGCTGCTGCAACCTCGTTCCGCGCAGCAACGCGATCTACAAGAAGTACGAAGAGGAATTCCCGGATGAGTTTGATCGCAAGAAACTGAAACGTATCATTCCGTTTATCTATTGATAAATGACCGAATCACTCTCGGGCCATTCCCGAGAGTGATTCGAGTCAATCCTAGACAATACACGAGGTAGATTCGGGACAGATACGACTGGAAATCCAATTACCATAGGAACAATAAAACCTATAACCTAAATAATGAATAATAACAAACTGTTTACTCCCTATCAATTGGGACCTATTACGCTGCGTAATCGCTTCATTCGCAGCGCTGCCTTTGAAAACATGGCTCGTGCCAATCGGCCGACCCAGGAATTACAAGATTATCACGTCAGCGTCGCACATGGCGGAGTTGGTATGACTACTGTCGCCTATTGCGCAGTGGACTTGAGTGGCGTCTCTTTTGACGGCCAACTCTATGTTCATGATGAGATCATACCCGAACTGAAGAA
>JAEEGL016970629.1_pt1 | contig 13172 bp, 5 predicted proteins | sample 9134231 | NCBI WGS metagenome assembly JAEEGL01 (sample SAMN16246548, study PRJNA631951) | gut metagenome | biome: gut microbiome; feature: rumen; material: fiber-attached | host: Bos | place: Iran: Karaj | collected 2018-10
AATCTATCTTGTTTTTAGGGGAGTGGCTCAACGGTAGAGCAGCGGTCTCCAAAACCGCCGGTTGCGTGTTCGAATCGCGTCTCCCCTGCCAAAGTCCTTTATCCACAATATATGGTGGTTAAAAGGACTTTTTTATTACAATATATAGTGTATTTATTCTTTTGTGCCACAAAAATGTCATAATTTTATAAATTTATATAAATATTATAACAAAAAAAGTAAAAGGTGGCAAATCATTTTACCACCCTTAACTTTAATAACCGCACTTTTCTAAAAGTTCTTCCTTTTGCGCCTTTGACAAATTCGTCTTATTTATCAAGGCTTTTACAAGCCCTTTCCCGTTCTTATTCTTATACCCGAAGTATCCCATCAAGATATATTTTTGCGCTGCGGAAAGTTTTTGTTTTTGCAAGTATTTTTGTATGTATGCCTTTTTATTTTTTGCACCTTCCGAAAGCAACGGAACTTCTGCGATTATGCTTGCAAGTTTCTGAATATCTATAAGTTGACCAAACATATAAAGTTTACTGTCAACGTCCATATTAAGTGTTTTTGCCTGCGCTTCATAATAGTAATACTTATAGATATACGAAATAGTTCTTGCCTGAACTTCGCTTGTTTTGCCGTTCAGACTACCATCGCTTAAAACTCTGTCCGCAACAGACGATGCCTTTGAATAGATTGCGCCAAATTCACCCTGCTGTTTCGTGGTAAGTGCTACTTCTTCACCGTTGATTGTTATTTTATCTGGTATCGAAGACGGCAACGAATACCCTTCGCCATAAAGTTCGGCAAGTGTTCTCGCCTGTTCTTTCGAGATGCTAAACCCTTTTTTGCCCATTAAGGACGACACAATGGTGCTTGCAAGTTCCGTATCGTTCTTTTTTAGGGCAGCCTTCAAGTCTTTCGGTTTCGGGTCTGTAAAGAGAGAATTTATCTTATATGCCGTTGACGGCGATATTCTCTTTGTAAAGCCGTAAACCGTGTTATACATATTCCTTATGGGAATACCGACAATTAAACCGCTTGCGAATAAACTCTTTTTCAAAGAATTCATTAAGTCTTGCGTATCCGCATCGCCACTTATAACTTTACCAGCCAAGTCAACAATACTCTTTGTCGATGCAATAAGGTCGTTTATAGCGGAAGTCTCGTATATATCTATCTCGTATCCCTTTGCAATACCTTCATAAATATCGCTTATTATCGGGAACATCGAAATAGACGTATCCATAAATTGAGACAAAATCTGTTCGGGTATGGACTTTCCGTCATTTTCATCTTCGTCATCTTTATTGTATAGGTGTTTAACGAGTTGACAAACCATCGCATACATTAAGTTTGCCGCCACATTTGCGCCTACGGCTCTTGCAACCCCTTTTTTCGCTTGATTAAGTTCACGGTCGCTAATATGTTCGCCAAGCCTTATTCTCGTCTTATATGCCCTTAATTTAGCAATACTGCCGATTAAGTTTGAAACCTGTTTCATCGGAACGGAAGTAAACATTGAAATCGTCTTTGCAAGAGTGTTTTTACTTCTTTGCAGTGCCGACCTATCTATTGCCATATAAGTAGGTTGCGTTTCTGTAATTACTTCGTCAAGCAATAATCCAGCCTTTTTCATATTTTCGGGAGAACCGAACTTTAAGCCTTCTGTCTTTTCGATTTGTAATTGTGATGCCACCCACAATCTTCCGATTGTCTTTCTGTCTGACCATTGAATACCCTTTGTTAGCGCATCGCTTAAAGATGAAACTTTATCAAGCACGCCTTCCGCTTTAACTATCGCTTTATTGTAATGTCTGGTTAATGCAGATTGAGAGTATTTATCCATATCTTCGTAGTTTACCTTATGCCCCAACGCTCTCATTAAAACGCCAGCATCAAGTTTTATAAATGCGGTAGGATACGAAGCGAATTGAGACAAGCATACTTTCAAGTTAAAACCGAGTTGTGCTTTTGCGTAATTCGTTCTTAACGCTTCCAGGACTTTTGTTATGGAACTTGAAACATTGTCTTGTGCCATACCAACGCCCTGCACGTCCGCAAGCAAGTCTCCCCAATATTTACTTGTTTTATCCCAAACTTTGCCGTCCATAATCATTTTTATTGTTTTCGGCGAAGTGGTATCCGAGATATTTTTAGTAAATAATTTATCGAAGTTAGCAAGGTCTTCCGAAAAGTTTTTATACAATGTAATTTGATTTACATATCTAATCATCTTTTGGTAAGAATTACCAACCATTAAAGGAATATTCTTTGCACGGGTTCTGCGCGCTTTATTGATAGATAGATTATTTGCAATCTGAATATCTTTTATTGCAGACCGAATATCCGAAGTAGAACGGGCTATCGCTTCTTTCCAGCGTGTTAAAGTATAATACTCTCCGTCTATGATATTTGAAAATCCCATACGGGCAATATCGGTAGGCTTTTTATACTCTATACCGCCTTTTTTGTATATATCTTTTAAGATTTTAATATACTCTTTGTCCTTTTCTGTAAACTGCTCATACATCGCATCAATTTGTTCTTTCGAGACAGTTCCGCATTGCGTAACGCCGCCACGCTCGTTATCAAAAACAAAGCCGGCACCTTCGGTCAAGGTTAATAAGCCATTGTCTTGCGTTGACATCAAATAAAGGTCAACCGCTTCCGCTATCGTTAAGGAATAATTGCCGATTTTTACTTGAATTTCTTTATCAAATAATCTCTTCTTGTAATCTTTGTTTTCCTTAAAGAATTTATCTGAATTTTCAAGCAAAGTCATACGGTCGTATTCCATTTGCAAACTATCGCGCCAAAAACGTTGCTGATAATGCGTGTTAAAGCCGTCTTTATAATATCCGTCAAGCATTTCGCAGACGAATTTCGGCGACATAATCATCGCATTGTAATCAAACACTTTACTCGATAGCCAACCCATAAATTGTGTTTTATGGACGGTGTGGGTATCGTAAGACTTTTCGGCGAGTTCGTAATACTTTGTTGCTGCCTGTTTTTGTTCTATTCTCTTTCCGTCTTCGTATATCGCATCATAGTGTAATAAGAAGTGCTTACACATTTTGAGAATAGTCGCGGTCGCTTTTAACTCTTCTGTTGTCAGGTAAGTCGTTTTATAAGTGCCGTCTTCTCTTTTAGCAAGTTCGAGTTCCGCAAACTGGTCTAAAAGGTGATTAAACATCGAATTGCTTGTGCCTTCTATTTCGGTGGTTGCCTGCGAAATATCGCCTATGCTTAAAGTTTCACCGTAAGTCGCTTCAAAGTAGTCTTGTAAAAGTTTGTTATCTTTATTGAAAAACTGTTTTAGCCCTTGCATACAAGCCCGTGCTTTTACGGGGTCAATTTTGCCGCCCCAAGTAATCTTACCCATATCTTCAAGCATTTTCTTAAAGTATGGGTCTTTCAATACCGTTGCGCTTCCAAGTTTTTCGATTTTTCCTTTTTCGGTATATCCACGAAGGTCTGCAACCGTTCTCCAAATATCGCCTTGATAAGTTGCTTTTGCTTTCCAGTAATTTGCATTTTTTGCAAACTGCTGCTTTAATTCCTTGATAGACGTTGTAAAGGTTTCTTTAAGTTTTCCGAGTGTGCTTAATTCGCCGCCTTCTTTTACCATTTCAAGCAAGTCTTTCGCTATACTCTCTTTTAATGCGTTCAACTTGTTTTCCGATAAAACCAGCGACAAAGCCGTCTTCGATGCGTTGTTTACATCATCAAGCAACGACTTATAATAGTCGGTAAACTGTTCAAACAGGTCAAAATCGTTAAAAGCATCTTGCAAATTTATTTGCGGCAAAAAGCCTTCTTCCTGCAAGTTGCGAACCACATCATAAATTTCCATACCGCCCTTCTTGCCCCATTGCAAGATTAAAGCGTTATTTCCTTTTACCGTCCGAATTTCTTTACTATATGCCGAAGTGTCAATACTGTGCAGATATGGTCTAAACGCTTTTAATTCTCTAAAACTTTCTTCTGCTGTTTCAGTTTTAGCAACTTCTTCAACGGATATTGCATTGACAATATGGTCAGCCATTTCCCTTGCAATTTTGGTTTTTGATTGACTTTCGGCAGAGTTTAATTTTTCAAAAAGCGTTTCTATGATGCTCGTCTTGCCTTTAATTGATGCAGTATAATCACCTTCGGTCATCTCGTCAATCTGACCTTCGGCTTGCGAGAGAATATCTTCGATGATTTGCCTTGTTTCTTTCTTTGTATAAATACTATCATAAACAAGGTTTGCTTTTGCTTTAATATCGTTTGCAGGCTTACGAGAAAATCTAATATCTTCGTTCTCTGTCGGATTGAGATTATCGGTTCGTTTTATTTGGTTAGAATAGAAAGCAACAATCTCATCACCTTCCTTGCTTTGCATAGTTCCGTCATACCCAAGAGATTTTAGTTTTTCACTAAAATCCGTTTCTAAAATTATTTGCTTAAAGTTCGGAATATTAGTTAAATCATATTGTTTTATAACATACATTGATGCTAATTCTGCTTGACTTAACTTTTTATCTAACGAGTTAATAGTAAAACCATATTCTTCAAAAGAGTGTTCTTCTCCGTCCTTGTCAGTAAATTTTACTATTTTTTTATCAGTTGCATAGATATATTCTTTTCCGTAATCTCCTTCTTCTGTCCTTATGATGTTAAACTTTTTACTACTAAAAGCCTGTTTATATATTTTAGCAATTTCTTTTAGTGAAAAATCTTTATGATTAGCAAACGAATATGCGGATAAACCTTGCGGCAGAATATCGCTAAATTTATCTACAAAATTCGTAATAAAAATCAAATCACTATTTTTATCATATTGTGCTTTTTGGTTTTTATATTCAAAAAGTTCTTCGCTAAAATAATACGGATTTTTAATATTAACATAGGATTCAACAATTCTGTCTCCATAATATTTTGCTTCGCCTTTATTGATTACAAAATAAAAACCTTCTCCAAAGAAACCCCTATCGCCACTTGCCGAACCGATTTTGTGTTTATCGAACACATAAAAGTTTTCACTATTTGTGCCGTGATATAATACAAGTAAATTGCCATTTTGGTCAACCACTTTACTATCTTTGAAAAACCGCTTTTGCCCTTCGGAGAGTTCTTTGCCTTCGGAATCCTGCTTTAAGGAAAATCTTATATCTTCATCTTCCGTAGGATTTAGATTGTCAATATTCTTAATTTGGTTTGGATAGAAGGCGACAAAACTTATTCCCCTGTCATATATAGAATCGTCAAAAGTCGGAACGCCGCCTTCGTCAATTATTAAACCGTCATAGTCAAGCCCTTTTTCTTGTATGAAATCAAACATATCTGCGCCGTCAGTCCAGTCAAGCATACCCCTTTCGGTAAGCGGCGCACCATTTCCCCATTTGCCAAAAAACTCTTCTTCAAATATCTTTTTTGCTTTTGGGTCTCTCGTGTCAAACGGCTTTTTGATGTTTAAATATACAGCATACACATTGTCTTTATTAAAGCGTGCGTAATCGGCGGCGTAATCTTTGTTAGCCGTAAAATAAGAACCTTCAAGCGAAGTGTTAAACACGGTAAAGCCTGCTTTGGGGCTTCCGTGATAAACAACGAGAAGATTGCCTTTATCGTCTCTGATTTTACTATCTCTAAAATACTTTTCTTGTTCTTCGGTTAAGGCTCTACCATTAGAGTCTTGTTTCAAAGAAAACCTTATTCCGCCAAGTTCCTGGATTATTTTTGTTCTCTCGCCTTGCTGCCCATTGTATTTTTGATAAGGAATATCTTTTTCTTCGAGTTTAGACACAAAGTCTTGTGATGAACTTTCGGGCAAGAGAACCATTTTTATTTCGTCAAGCCCAACTGCTCTGCGCGGTTTCGCTTCAAAATATGTTGTGGGGACGTGGCTCAATAATTCAAACAATGTAATCGCTTTATTTGCAATTTCATTATTGATTTTATATGTTAAGTTATATTTTTTTATATCATAGTTAAACTCTCTTTTTATTTCTTCAACCGATAAAAGTTTTTTGCTTGCACATCTTGCAAGAATATCGCCAGCATCGTCCCTTCTGCTTTGATTTGACATAAAATCGCCGCTATCCCCAACAATACTCGATACAATCTCATCATATAACTCATAAGTCTTATCGTTAAAAGCCTTTATTTCTTCTTCCGATACAAGCGCAAGGTAATCTTCCGCATCTTTTATGTCCTGGATAGTTTCAAATTGCGTAGAAAGTTTTGCGGCAAGAGAACCAGCGGAAATGCCCCAAGTGGCTTTTCCTTCCTGTTCGCCTTTTGACATCATTTTAACGATATTATTTAAAGTATAAGCATAGTGCCTTTGCTCAAAAGATTTTCTATTGCCATACCTGTCAAAAACATCGCTATCGTTATCAATGCCTTTTTTGTCAAACGTCTCTTCAAACTTGCTCCAAAACCAGTTATTAAAATCTTCTTTATCCGCAACTTGTTGTTCCAACTTTTCGGCAGTTAAACTGTCATTATATACATCTTTTGGACGATTTTCATTATAGAAGTCTTCTGCCATAAACATAATTTGGCTAACGTGTCCATCGTCTAATTCGTTTTTGACAGTTTCAAGAATAGCATCAAAACTTATATCGGGCTTTCTTTTGCGGAGAAATCTATATTTTTCCTTTGCTTTATACTCGATAAACTTGTCAAGAATATTCTTTCTTTGTTCCGCCGTTATGTTTTCTCTGGTAATATTTTTGGAAACGCCAAGATAATCAAGTAAATTCTTTGCTTCTTCTCTTGTAAACGAAGACCAGCCCATAGTAAACCCACGTTCACTATAAACTGGTGCTATATCTTTACCTTTTTCTTGCAAGTAAGCAGCAACTATCCCAGTATTGCTAAACGCCCTTTTTGTAATAGATTCTTTTGAGTAGTCATATTCAGGCAGCACATATTCGCCAGAATTGTTTTTATATTTGCCATCAAAGAATCTATCAATTTCGTGGCTATAACCAGAATAGTTTTTGACTTTTAATTGCAACGATTCTATTAAGTTGTCAACCTTATCGGTATTAAGTTTTATATCAACGGTCGGCGTTGTTGGTGTCCACGCATCACGGTCATAAACTCTATTCCTATAATCGCCTTCGGGGTCTATCGTTTCTTTGCCAAAAACAACCGTTATATTGCCATAGTGTTCGTGCGGCAAGTCGGCTTTTGTTATGGCTATCGAAGGCATAGGAAATCCACCCAAATTCAGAACTTTCATAAGTTTTTCTTCGGATAGATTATGTAAGGCAACAAGATTTTTTGTCTCTTCGCCTTTTACAGTTATGTTTTCATCGCCGATTTTTAAATCGAATTTAACTTCTCTATTACTTCTTCTTCCGTCTTGCTTTCCATCACTATTTGATAGATTTTCGGCAGAATTTCTTCTGAATTCGCTATATTTGAAATCTTTTGCATAGTAGATTTTGAGAAGGTCGTTAGTTTCTGCGTGAATTCCCTTTCGCTCACTTGCATAAATAATACCCCTTTCTATTGATAAACTTGTTTCATTATCTAAATTTATTTCAATAACGGTATCAATCGAATACCTGTTGTTCTTGCCGTCCGTTAAAACTATTTTATTGAGAACACCATTTTTGCCGACAGGTATCATATAGAACCCGTCAGCATTTTGGTTAAAGAATTCTCCATTGTTAAGTTTACCGATTGACGAGTTTAATACACCGATTTCTTCTTTCGAGATGATTTCGTTAGCAATCGCCCAGTAATGATGGTTAAAATCCTTTTCGGTTATAGACGAAGGGTTTCTCGCTTCATAACCCTTTTTACTATACGCCATTTCGGGCGAAAAGTCAACTTGTTCTTGCTGTTCTCCGTTGTCTAAAACGTCATCGTTAAAATCTTCTGCAACGTATCCGTGTTCTTCAAGCCAAGATGCTTTTTCGTCTTCTTCAAGCATATTGTAGATTTTTTTATCTCTTTTATACTCATTTGTGGTTTTTCTTAACTTCCTGGCAAACTCTTCCTTTTCTTTTGCGATGCTTTGTAAGGCGTTGTTAAATAATTTTTCAGCCTTTCTTAATTTTTGGACGGTCTCTTTTGCGTTGGTGTCTTTTAAGGCATCAATCATATCGGATATTCTGTTTTTGATTTTATTGAACAATCCTTTGTCGCTTCTTGCAAGCCTGTTGATGCTCTTTTCATCGGTAAATAGTTTTTCCGAGATGTGTGCTATAAGTTCGCTATAAGCAAGGTTTTCTTTTTTAGTAAGTTTTTTGTCGCTTGCAAGTTTGCTTATAGTTCTGGTTAAGTCGTTCTCCGATAATTTATAACCAGCCTTTATTATGTCATTTATGGCGTCCTGGACTGCCTTTTGGTCTTCTAATACATAATCAACAAATCTCTTAAATTCTTTACTATCTTCTGCAAAGTGAGTGATTTCGTGTGCAAGTTTGTTTGCCCAAGTGCCATTAGATAAAGTCTCTCGCGTTGCGTATATAATGTTGCCACGCTTTTCAATAAAAGAGTTCACGTTGTCATTATTCTTAACTAAAACAAGGCTTAAATTACTATTTGAGATGTTTCCGATATTTTGAATCGCCTTAATTTCTTTTGCGTAATTGCCACGCTCAACTTCCGTAAGCGCATCATTGTCAATTTCAAGACTGTATCCGTTTTCTTTATTGACTTCATCAATGGTTGTCTGAATTTCTTCGCCACGTAAAACAAGGTCAGCGGAAGAGTTGCCCACAACTCTATTCGTTATAGACTCTTGAATACTTTCTTTTATTGATGTCTTAATATCACCGTTCTCGTCAAAAACGCTGGCGATTGTAGGCGAGTTTTCGGCAATAGTCTTTAATGCGTTTGCCCTTTCTTCGCTTGTCATCTTCTTAAATTCGGAAGACATATTTTCAAGGCTTCTTAAAGTCCTTTCGTTTGCCCTTGTGCCTATTGCATCGTATTGTTCCTGCGTGATACCTTGTTTGCTTTGTAAAGTCGCTTGTGCGCCTATCGTGTTTTCAATGGTCTGCATTTGTTCGGCAACTCTTACATAGTGTTTACCGCCCCTTTCAGAGTTTTTAAGGGCAGATGCGCCGTTTTGAATACCATTGAGAACCGATGCGGTTGCACCGCCGACCAGGAAGGTTTTCGGCAACTGTCCCCAGTCCACCGTTGCATCTTTATCCACGCCCGTAATTCGCTTTGCAACAGGGTTTAACAGGTCGGACAAGACTTCTTCCATACCTTCTGAAACAAAGGTGTATGCCGCCTTTCCTATGCCCGTAGATATTGCTTTATCCGTTCCCGTTTTAAGGGCGAGTTTACCAAGCAACGTTTTTGAAAGGTCTGTGGTTTCGCCCATAACACGACCGCCGATATATTCTGTTCCTGCTTCGATTGCACCGCTTAACGCGCCGTATCCGAGTGCTTGTCCGTATGATGCACCTTGTTTAAATGCTTCTTCCGATGCGTTGCCGGCAGCACCAGCGACAAAAGCAACCTTTGAACCTATGCTTAACGCTTTTGCTGCGGCAGTGCCAGCCAGAGAACTACCGCCAGAAAGCGCGGCAAGGGCTATTGTAGGCAGCATACCACCGACACCGTTTGCAACCTGATTGACAAAGTTATCGTCATCAAGATATGATGCGTTAGATAAAGCCCTACCCCAAGACCACGATAAAAGTCCTTCTCCTTCTTCGTCCGTGCCAAAAACATCGGCGGTAAAGTCATAATTGACAAAACTGTCAACGTCAGCACCGAATAAGCCAACAAGCATAGCCCCTGCATCGACTATGCCTTCCAGCGATTTTACACAACCTTGAACAACATTTTTTACAACGTTTCCAAGCGTGGAAAGACCACGAACAAACCAACTTTGTTCTTCGCCGCTTTGCTCCTGGACTGTGTTTTGATTATTACTAACAAGGGGCTGGACGTTATAGTCCACGCCCCTTATTGCTAATTGCGCTTTCTTTCTGTATTCATACGGGTTAATCATAAATTCTCCCTTTTACTTTGTGTCTATCCCTGCAACTGGTTGATAGTGCTGCACGCCGTTGCTACCTTGTGGGTGCGCGATGCCTTTAATTGCGTTTTTCAAGTCTCTTGCCCCATTTTCTGTATCATTATTCCTACCAACTACCAAGACAACATTTCCCGTCTCCGTTACCGCATAGAGTTTATCTCCAACGAGAACAACCGCGCCTTCCATTGCGCTACCAAGTTCTTTTTCAAGTTTCTCTTTAACTTGTGCCGCGATTGATGCGCTTGCTGGGCTACCTACTTCGACCTTATATTTTACGCCATTAAATTTGCAAATAAAATCATCACCCACATCGTCCCCTAAACTTCCATCTTCGCCCTTGCTGTCTGTTGAATTTTGAATTATAGACAATTTCGTAACATTTTGATTATTATATTCGTCAACGGTATTGTTGTTATATGCGTTTAACCAGTCCTTAAAGCCAGAAGTGCTGTTAAGCGTTGCCATAACTTCTTTCGGAATATGTTCAACGCCGTTGTAATAATCTTTTAAGTAGTCGTAAATTTCTTGCGCTTTTTCAGCCTTTATAGTCCCGTTTGCATTAAGCGCGCCTTCGTCTTCAAGTTTTTCCGAGATAGTGCCGAGAATAGTTTCTGTTTTGCTGTCGTTATACTCTTTTTCCTGTAATTCAAGTTGCCTATCCGTTGCTTCTTTGCTGTCCTTTGCCTGCTGCAAGTTAATCATCTGTTGCATATAGTAGGCATAAAGGTCATTATTTGACTGTTCTGACTGTGCGTAGGCTTCGTTCACGGCGTTTCGATACGCATTATAAGCATCAATCGAAGTGTCGCCAGCATACCCCGTATTCGCCCTGCCGTTTGCCTTATTGATTTCGTTTACGTTGCGATTGAGTTCGTTGTATTCGGCGTTAGCGGCAGCCGCTTTATTTGCGGCGGCTTTTTTATTTGCTTCAACCTGCTTATCATATATCGACCTAAAATCTTCCATATATTTCGTGTATGGGTCTTTTTTGGTCGTATTTACGGAAGGCAAAGAACCTGTATCCGCAACGCTTACAACATCGTCAAAGGAATATCCGCTACTATTATTAGTAGGGCTTTGACCTTCTGTTATGGTCGTTTCCGTTTGATTTTCCTGCTCTTCCGCTTTTTTCTTCAATTCTTCATCTACGGTATTAGCCATTGTTTTCACCTGCCTTATCGGTTATATCTTTGTCAACAGTTTTGCTATCGTTTACCTTTTCGGATTCCGTGATGGTTTTAGTTTCTTTATTCTTTGAACTGATATATCCTTCAAATTTTTCAAGGTTGTCTATCTTTTTAATAACTCTGCCCCTAAAATCATTGACTACAAAGGAATATGCGCTTAACATCTTTATCAAGCCCATACACAAGAATAGCCCGACTTGCAACGCCGTCCATAAAAGATTGAGAAAACTAAAATCGTTAATCAACTTAACGCCATAAATGCCGATAAAAATCGCAATACAAAACTTAAACACAACGTCTTTTATCGTTGACTTTTTCTCGTATTCTTTCTTCGTTTCGCCGAGATTGCCAGGGTCGTCAGCCTTACCGCCTTCGCTTGTCAATGCGCCGCTTGTTAAAGGCGTAAGTTTAAGCCGAACCGCAAGCCAATAACACTTAACCCTGTATTTTTCTTCCTTTAAGCCCCGCTTATTTCTATTTTTGACTTCCTGTGCTTTAATCTTTGCAAGTATTTTTTCACTCTTGTTTGTGGTCTTCGGCTTTATATAAACTTCTTTTGCAAACAAGGGTTTATACGGCTTTGATATTCCGTTATCGGTAAAATAATCCTGGTATTTCAAGCCTGCCCTTGATAAAATTTTCGTTCTTTGTATAATGTAATTCTTGACGTTTTCGGTTTCGCACCAGGCATCAAGTTCGTTTATGTAAGGAACAATCCTTTCAACAACCTGTCCGTGCAAATCGTTAGTCTTTATAACTTTATCGTCTCTATCGCCGTTTATCATACCTTGCAAGTCAAAAAATCGGTTTATAAAGATACCCAAGAAGAAGGATAATGCGCCGTCTCCCAAAATCTGCCACAAGGTCTTGCCCGTAGGGTCTAAAACGAATATCGCCGTAAGGATATATATAGCGGACGTAAGTGCTACAATAAAATATCCCACGCCTTGTCTTAAAACCGATTTTATCTTCTCGCCTTTACTTTCAAAACTCATACTCTACCACCCATTTCTTCTTTTATGATTTCCCTGACCGCTTCTTTGGTCATATCGGTTGTTTTTGTCGCAACTCTTAACTCAATCATTTGTCTAATAAGCGGCTGGATTATGATATAATCCGCAAGCGCGCCGATAAAAGAACACAATACAAACCATTTAAGGCTTAATATCAACGGATTGATAAGTTCTAATATAATGAAAAAACATAAGAGTTTTACGGGTCTTGCAAGTTTCGGAGAAAAAGAACTGAAAGCACTCATTATCAAGAAAACAAGCCACACTATTCCCGTAACGGAAAGTGCAATCGACTCGCTTCTTGTTTTAGTGTAAACGTCCCAATTTATTATTAACAAAACCACCAGCGGAGCGATGTTTACTAAAACGCACAATAATCTTAATAAAAGCAAATGACTTGCTTTATATCTCTTTATCTTCGCCATTTAGCATCTCCTTGACCTTTTCCGCCGTGCCGTTCTCTACAAGTTCGCTTATTCCACACGCCATTAAAGCAATCGCATCTTTTGAATTTCGGTAAAAGGCTAAACCTGCCTGGATAAAGGCTTTTTTCTCTTTTTCAAATTCTTCTTTTTCCTTTTTAAGCAGTTGCAAGGCTTCGTCTATCTTATCACGAGATTTATCCGATTCGTCTTTTACTTCTTTCTTACGGGTTATAAAATCGGCTATAAGATTAAGCAATGTCTTCCTAAATATTGCACAAACAACACCACTACCAAGCAAGGACACAAGGGCGGTTATTCCCCAGTTTTTTATATTGTTAAGGAACTCCACATCTTCTTTCGGTTCTTCTGCCTGCGGTTCTTCCGTTATGGTTTCTTCTATGTATGTTTTTTCTGACGGGTTAATCTCTTCCGCTTTGGCATACTTTACCACCAAACTGGCAACGAGAAAACCTACCAGCAAAAGGCAAAACAAAACGTATAAAAACATAAATGTTTTCTTTTTCATTTCTCTGCTCCTTTAAGCATTTTATCA
>JAEEGL010083225.1_pt1 | contig 13171 bp, 7 predicted proteins | sample 9134231 | NCBI WGS metagenome assembly JAEEGL01 (sample SAMN16246548, study PRJNA631951) | gut metagenome | biome: gut microbiome; feature: rumen; material: fiber-attached | host: Bos | place: Iran: Karaj | collected 2018-10
GATGACCAGCGACTCAATCTCCTCGTGGTGTAGCAAGTAACTGTCGCGGGGACCGATTTCGGGATAGGTCAGGCTTTTGTGGATCTCTAACGGCTCGGTCTCCACCCACTGCCCGTTCTCCCAGTAGAGGCCCTTCTGCGTAATCTCACGGATATTGATTTCCGGGTTGAAGTTGGTGGCGAAGGCCTTGTGATGGTCGCCGGCGTTGCAGTCCACAATGTCCAGATACTGAATCTCCTTAAAATGGTGCTTGGCAGCGTAGGCAGTATAGATGCTGGTCACGCCCGGATCGAAGCCGCAGCCGAGGATAGCCGTCAGGCCAGCCTCCTTGAAGCGCTCACGGTAGGCCCACTGCCACGAGTATTCAAAGTGTGCCTCATCCTTTGGCTCATAGTTGGCCGTGTCGAGATACGAACAGCCGCAGGCCAGGCAGGCCTCCATAATCGTCAGGTCTTGATAAGGCAGGGCGAGGTTGATTACCAACTCAGGCTTATAGTCGTTGAAGAGTGCCTTCAACTGCTCTACATCGTCGGCATCGACTTGGGCGGTCTGTATTTTTAGAGGTGAGTGGTGAGAGGTGAGAGGTGAGAGAATACCTTTTTCCTCTATCGCCTTCACTATGGCGTCGCATTTCTCCTTGCGGCGGCTTGCAATCATAAACTCAGTAAAAACGTCGGCATTCTGTGCTATCTTGAATGCCGCTACGGTAGCGACGCCACCGGCGCCGATCATCAATACTCTGCTCATAGATAATTATTATTGTATTTGTCGTTAATTGTTGTTACTGGCTAAAAATCAAAACTCGTATCCGAGATTTATAAATAGATTGAGTTCCTTCGTGCGGTTGCTGTAGCCGAGGGTGGCACCGGCAGGGCCGAAGAGCGTGTTATAGTAGAAGGCTATCTGCCCGCCGAGCATGGTGCGATGGTCAAGGAGTTCCTTCAGTCGACCGGACTGCTGGGCTCCGGCCATACGCAGCAGCACGTAACTGCTACGACCTATGCGCTGCTGAGCCTGCAGTTGGGCGGCCACGAAATGGTGGTCTACATACTCCATATCGCCGACACCGGCAAAGGGCATCTGCTGTTCTATATAATGGCCGAACCATTCGCCGCCTATAGTATTGCCAAAGGCGGGCGGAACAACGGTACCGAAGAGCAGGCGACCATAGAGCATGGGCTGGATGGTGAAACGGCTGTTGAACGAGAACGACATACGCCAGTTGGCGTTGACATCACTCATACCTGGCTTGTCATCGAGTTTGGTAAAGTTGTCGGTCAGGTAGGCATATTCAGCCTTGAAGCGGGCACCGCGCGTTGGGAAGTACCAGTTGTCCTCGCTATTGTAGTTGATGCGGGCATGGTAACTGTAGAAGTGCTCATTCTTGAGTTTTGACTGTATAGATGTCTCTGTGCCGAGTATGTTCCGATAGTGCATAAAGTCCCACCTCAGCCCATACTGTATGTTGAAGTGGCGCAAGTCATGGTTAATGGGAACGATCTCGGCCTGAAACTGGTTGTAGCGTATGTTATAGTCGCGGTCGCCTTCGAAATTGACGTCCACATCGTTGCGCCGGAAGGCATAACTGAGCATCGGCCGAAAGATACTGCGGGGATGAACGGTCAGTTCGCCTCGGGCCATCAGGCGCTTGCCCAGCCGCAGCGTGATGTCGGTGTTAATAGGTACGGCCGTCTTCAGCGGTATGTCAAGCCCCAGGAGCAAGGAGGCGTACTCCTCGTTGTCGTAACGCACGCCGGCATGCAACTCCACAGACTTGCGGTTGCCCGCAATAAAAACAACGCGCACGCCATTGCCCTCGGGCACCAACTGACACTCGGCCGTCTGGTAAAAGAGGTCTACACGCATGGATGTGGTGAGTTGCTGCTCAAGGTTGGCATCGATGCTGTCAATCTTATGCAGGTGGAATTTCTGACGTAGGAATCCTTCCGTCTGGGGTGTCATGTTTACAAACGAATAACCCATGATGCGCTGCTTCTTGGTCATCGCCTCCGGGTTTAACGGATGGAATTTCTTGGGGCGGTAATCATCGCTGATACCGATGCGCCGCTTCAGGGCGATGATGTCTTCCCAGTGGCGCATGGCCTCTTCCTCGCCATAACGTATGAGCGAATCGATGGCCTCCGACGAGAAACTGGCAGTGCTATAGCCATGGGGATCCACATTGATGTGCAGGTCGGTGTTGGCTATGTTCTCATCATACTTGTTGACGCAGTTGACATCGATTATCTGACCTACGACGCTCATCGTACCCGTGATGTCTTCGGCTGTTTTTGCCTTGCCCGACAGGGTGACACCGATGACGATGTCGGCTCCCATCTCACGGGCCACGTCAACGGGATAATTATTGCGCAGGCCACCGTCGACTAGCACTTTGTTGCCCATCCTTACCGGCGAGAAAAAGGCGGGGATAGCCATTGAAGCACGCATGGCGCGCGGCAGTCTTCCACTATGAAACACCACCTCGGTGTTGGTCATAATGTCGGTAGCCACACAGGCAAAGGGAATGCGCAGATCCTTGTTGAAATCGAGCGAATCGGTATAGCCCGTGCAGAGGTGCTGGAACAGTTCGGCCAGGTTCTTGCCCCTGATAAGGCCGCCGGCCTCCTGGTCGCGCTTACCAAAGGTCAAACCAGTGGAAAAGATATAGGTATTCTGCTTTTTAATATCGTTGAGGCTCTGGTTGCGCAAGTCTTCCTTGTCGGTAATCACGTAACTCCAGTCCTGCTTGCGCACTATCGAGTCGAGCGAGTTAGCATTATAGCCGATGGAATAGAGACCGCCCACGATGCTGCCCATCGAGGTGCCAGTAACGATGTCGACGGGTATGCCTGCCTTTTCCAGCACTTTCAGCACGCCGATGTGAGCCATGCCTTTCGCACCGCCGCCGCTCAACACGACGCCTACTTTCTTCCTATCGCCACTTGTGCCTTCAGGATTGGCATTCGTCATGGTGCTTGACAGCAACATGGCAACGAGTATCAGTAAACTTTTCTTCATATTGATTACATTATCACAGCCTGATGCCGACGAAGGCACGGGCAAGCCATTTGTTCTGGTTTACTTTGACCTTGTCATTATCAAAGATAGAGTTGCTCATCATCAGGGAAGCGCCGGCATTGTAACGGGGTGTGAAGTGATAGACAACAGCGGCACGCTCGTTGAATATCATATTGAAACTCAGGCCGTGGTCACGCTTTTCCTGACCATTCACCGTGAGTTTGTTGTGCTTGTAGACCACGGCGGTAGGCAGTGCCGAGAGGTGGAGCAACCACTGCGAATGCTTGCCAAGAACGAGGTTATAGCCGTAGCCGCCTCCAAGGGCAACGTTAGCGAAAGTAAGGTGTACATCAGGAGCCTGGGGGCTTCGTGCCTTCAGTTCTGCTGTTGTCTTAATACTCCCCCCTTGGAAATTCAAGCCCGCCAGCCACGAGCCTGCCGACCTGCGCTGGTAGTAGTTCTGGTACAAGGCAGCAGGAAAGGAAAAGCGACGGTGGTTGAAAGTGTAGTAGGTTGCCACATTGACCACATTCATACGCAGGCCGTCCTCGTCCAGATGACTAATGTTGCCCAGTTTGATGTCACCGCTCAGCGAGGTTGAACGCAGGTAGTTGATATCGAAACTAAGTTTCTGGCCGTGATACTCGAAATTGAACTCATAGTCATTATAGTCGCCGCGCATCTTGGCCGGATTGAGCGACAGCGAAGCGGCAACGTCGCAGTAGTTCACCTCAAGCGAAACGGTGGTATTCTTCTTGGTGTGCAGGTCGTACTTCGACCAGACTTCGTTCACCGTGCCCTTGGCATGGATATAGTTGCCCGTCTGGTTCACCATAGCCCTCAGCAGCCACTTCTCCTTGGGTCTCATCACATAGTTTGTGTCGTATTTCAACTTGAAGTAACTGTTGGTAAGTTTCTTGTCTATGCGCTTTGTCAGGCTCTGCCTGGCTTCAGGCGTTGCCACGGTATCGTTGTCGGCAGCGGTTTGTGCCTGCAACATAACAGGACACCAAAACACCAAGGCACAGAGTATGGCATAAAATACTCTGTGTCTCGGTGTATTGACGTTTGTAAAACTTAAAGTCTGCATGTCAGTCCTAACTTGGTTTCAAAGGTTCTGGCAAACACATTACTATTCTCCCGCAAGACGAGATCCGAGTCGTAATAGTAATTGTAGTGCGTGCGACGCCAATAGTAGGCACTCGAGAGGCAGACAGACCACTGCTTGGCAACGTGGAACTCCAAGATGGGATTGACGACCAGCAGTGCCGCATTACTGTTGTCGCCCTGTACGTTCAGGTAGTGCAAGTCCTTGGTGCCGTCAACGTATGGTTGCAGGTCTTTATCCTCGTAGCCCTTCCATGTATAGATGCGGAAATACTTGGCATTGAGTATGAAGCGTCCGAACTTGCCAAAGTCGAGTTGTGTCTTCGACTTGACGCTGAATCCGCTGCCCATGTTGTAGTCGCGCTCAATAACGTTGAAGTAGTCGCTCTTGGTGCCGCCGAGCAGGATGCCGCTGACAAATATACGCTGTTCCAACTTCGACATACCGCCCGTCTGGGGCAGCGAGAGGATGAAGCCGGGACCGAAGCCGGCAGCCTCGCTGATGCGGTAGGGCGTGAGGTCCGAGCCGTCCTCGATGGGCTTGGCATCGTAGTAGTTGAAGTGCTGGTAGATACCAAACTCACCCGCCATGTCTTTCTTGTCGAGGATGGGCGTACTCCACAGGCGTCCCACGATATTCAGCGTGTTGATAAACGGCTGGCCGCCGCCGAAGGCCGAGTTGGCTTCCAAGTCGAAGAAATCATAAGGCGTGGTATGGCGGTCGCCATCGACAGACGTACCATACGTCAGCGTCACGTTGACGTAGGGTGCATGGATGCCGCGGAACAGGGCACCGTCGTCGGCCAGATAGCGCCAACCCACAGTGAACGACATATCCACGGGTGTCTCACGGAAATTATGGTAGCGATAGTGGGTGTTGCGCACGCGCCAGGCATCGCCACTGATGATGCGGTGCAAACCCTGGATGGGGTTGACAATGGCTGCAACGGCCTCGCGCATAAAGCGGTTCATGCCGCGGTCGCGGTCGTCGAGCACGGTATGGCTCAGGCGGTGGGTCATTTCACCGATGGCCATACCGCCGCATGTAGTGGCAATGATGTCGTTGATGGCCGGTGGTTCGGTCTCGCCCAGAAACTCCCACATGGCCGAACCGGCCAGGGCGTATGGTGCCGACTCCCAGAAGGAGAGCCCGTTGCTGCGTGCCGCATTGAAATAGAGGTTGCCGTGATAGGGATGGGCAAACAGGTTGGTGATAAAGAAGTCGTTGTCCCACACCATGCCATCGGTGAAGTTACGTTTCAAGGTTCTCAGCGTGGTTTGTGCGAAGTCCGAGTTGAGGGCGTAGCGGTCAAACAGTTGCACGCCCACGTTGATGCCCGTCACCTCGGCTGCTGCCTGCCAGTAGCGCTTCTTCTGGGGCAGGGCCATCGTGGAGTCCGCGTTTGTCAGTTTCGACCGTTTCTCAGCCCATGCCTGCCGCCATGAGTCGTGCTGGTTGCGGGGCTGACGCCACGTCAGACCCAGTTCCACCAACGGGCGGTTATGGTAGGTCTCGTTGCGGTCATAATAGCGGGTAAAGTCCCAGCCCACGGAAGCAAAAGCACCTAATGACTTGTTGAACCTATAGTCGGCATTGATGCGGGCCTGCAGGGAGTAGAGGCGCTCGGGCTTTTCGTTGTTATGCTTTGAGAAGGTCTCCACATGATAGTAGCCCACATCGCCGCTCAAACTCCATTTGGGCGACAACTGCTTGTACTGGCCGAGGCGATAGAACACGGCACCCGAGAACTTCGAGTCGAGGCCCATGAAGTGGGTTCCCACACCTATTATATTATAAGTGCTCTTGTTGCGATAGCGCGCGGCGACATTGCCAATGGTCGACGTGCCGCCATAGAACATGACATCGATGTCGGTAGTCGGATTGACATTCACCAGACCAATCTTCCGGCCTACGCTGTCGTACGACAAGTTGACGATACCCACCTGCCAACCATTCGGGCGCTTACGGGCTATGTTGAACAGACCAATCTGTGCTCCCCTGAGCGAGTCGGCATAGTTGATGGCTCCCAACTGCCAGCCCCTCATCTTGCCCGACGACACGTTGAGTATGCCTGATAACTGCAAGCCCCCGTCCATGCCCTGCGTAATGTTGCTTACACTGCTCAGTTGCAGACCGCTGAACTTGTTTGCCGACATGTTTGATACGCCCGAAAACTGCACGCCGTGACCGCCATCAGAGGCTATCGACGATATAACGCCAAACTGCACGCTCTTCGTCGTGTCCTGCACGCTGACGATACCCACAGGGAAGTTCTGCGCATCTATAGTGCTAAATAACAATGAAAAGATAACAAATAATAAACTTCGCGATATATTTTGCATTGTCAATTCGTGTAAATTCGTGTAATTCGTTGTTTTAAATGCTCAGTTCGTTGAGCACCGTTATCAGGCGTCTATCGAAACGCTTGTCTGTGCGGATGCACTCGCTGAAGGGCACATAGACCACATCGTTGTTGCGCACGCCAATCATTACGTTGCGCTGCCCCTGATTAATGGCCTGGATGGCACCAACGCCGGTGATGGAAGCGAGGATGCGGTCGCGAGCCGACGGCGTACCGCCGCGCTGCAGGTGGCCGAGGATGGAGACGCGCACGTCGAAGCCGGGGAACTCGTGCTTTACACGGTCGGCGTAGTACATCGCGCCGCACTTCGGACTCTCGCTGACGATGACGATACATGACTTCTTCGACTTGCGGATGCCTCGGTGCATAAACTCGGCCAACTGGTCTTCATCGGTCACCTCCTCGGGCACGATGGCGGCCTCTGCACCGCAGGCGATGGCGCAGTTCTGAGCCAGGAAGCCGGCGTCGCGGCCCATCACCTCGATGAAGAAGATGCGCTCGTGACTGTTGGCGGTGTCGCGGATGCGGTCTACGCACTCCATGATGGTATTCATCGTCGTGTCGTAGCCGATGGTGTTGTCGGTGCCGTAGAGGTCGTTGTCGATGGTGCCGGGCAGACCGATGACGGGGAAGTCGAACTCCATGCCGAAGTTCCAGGCACCTGTCAGCGAGCCGTTGCCGCCGATGACCACGAGGGCGTCGATCTCCTCCTTCTGGCAGGTCTCGTAGGCAATCTGGCGCCCTTCAGGAGTCATGAACTCCTTGCTGCGGGCTGTTTTGAGGATGGTGCCGCCCCGGGTGATGATGCCGCTGACATCCTCGGTGGTGAACTGTTTCACCTCGCCTTTGATGAGGCCGTCGAAACCGCGGTAGATACCTTTGATGTTAAAACCGTTGCAGATGCCGGCGCGTGTGACGGCACGGATGGCTGCGTTCATGCCGGGGGCATCGCCGCCCGACGTCAGAACTCCGATAGTCTTTATTTTACTCATAATTGGATAGTGTTTGGTCATTTACGTTGCAAAGATACCACTTTTTTCAGACTTGTGAATAACAGAATGCATTTTTTTTATGTTTCTTTTGTTCTTTTGTCTAATCTTTCGGGATAATTTCGTACCTTTGCACCGGCTTTGTTTATATAATAAGGTAAGGAAAATGGAATTCAGGAAAATAACGGTATTCATAGCACTCTTTGTAACGCTGTCTGTCTGTGCCCAGCGCAAACAGATCGGTGAGGCACGCACTTACCTGAAGAGTGGTAAGAATTTCGATAAGGCTGAGAAACTGATGACCGACCTTCTGAAAGACTCTGCCAATCGCGAAAACAAGCGTATCTATGAGATATGGTTCCAGAGCGTGCAGAAGCAGTATGATCAGGCCAATGAGAAATTCTATATGAAGAAACAGCAGGATACGGCCCAGTTCTTTTCGATTGTGCGCCGGCTGTTTACCATCTCCTTCCGTATGGACTCCCTCGATGCACGTCCCGATAAGAAGGGCAAAGTGGATCCTGAACTGCGCAAGGATGTCGCCCGTGATATGATGAGGTATCGTTCCAACCTTTTCTTTGGAGGCAGCTATTTTGTGAGGAAAGGGGATTTTAAAAAGGCTTTCGATTATTTTGAGACCTATATCGACTGTCGTCGCCAACCCTTGTTTGCTGGCTATGATTTCTCGCAGGAGGTGCGTATGGCCGAAGCGGCCTACTGGGCTACGTATAGCGGCTATCGGATGAAGGAGCCGATAATGGCGCTTCGTTATCGTAATCTGGCCCTGCAGGATTCAACTAAGCGTAGTTGGACGTTACAGTATATTGCGGAGTCGTGGAAGTCATTGAAGGATGACTCGATGTATGTCGCTACGCTGTGGCAGGGGTTCAACGACTATCCGATATCATCTTATTTCTTCCCCAGACTGATGGATAGCTATCAGAACCAGCCGGAGAAGGCTTTGGAGGTGGCAAATCAGGCGTTGAAGGCCGATTCCACCAATCGGCTCTTCCTCTTTGCCAAGTCAGTGGTGTTACTTAAGCTTGAGAAGTTTGCTGAGAGTCTTGACTATTCTGATCGTGTGATTAAGCGCTATCCTGATATGGCAGAAGCCTATTATAATGCAGGAACGGCTTATGTCAACATTGCCTTGAGAATGGATCCTATGCGTCATAAAAAGCAAATCAGGAAGATGTATCAGAATGCGATGCCTTATATGGAGAAATACCGTGTTCTGGCGCCCGATGGACAGAATAAATGGGGACCTGCGCTCTATCGCATCTATTTCAATCTGAACATGGGTAAACAGTTTGATGAGATAGATAAAATCTTAAAGAAACAAAAAAGATAATGCCTCATTGAACATTTTTGCGAAATTCTGTGTAACTTTGTAAATTGGAATTTAAAGTATAATCTAAAACAAATAAAAACGAAGAATTATGGCAGATAATGCTCAATTGATTGCTCAGTGCGAGGCACGTGCAAAGGAATGGTTGGCTCCCGCCTTTGATGAGGAGACACGTAAAGATGTTCAGGCCATGTTGGACAATCCCGACAAGGCAGATCTGATCGATGCTTTTTATCGTGATTTGGAATTTGGTACAGGTGGTCTGCGCGGTATCATGGGCGCTGGTACAAACCGTATGAACAAGTACATCGTGGGTATGGCTACACAGGGTTTTGCCAACTATATCAACAAGGCTTTCCCTGATAAGCAGAGTTCGGTGGTGGTAGGTCATGATTGTCGTAACAACGGCCGCATGTTTGCTGAGACCGTAGCCGATATCTTCTCGGCTAATGGTATCAAGGTGTATCTTTTTGAGAGCCTGCGTCCTACACCGGAGATTTCATTTGCTATCCGTCAGCTCAAATGTCAGGCTGGTGTAAATGTCACCGCCTCTCACAATCCTCGTGAGTACAACGGTTACAAGGCTTATTGGGACGATGGTGCTCAGGTACTCTTCCCCCACGACAAAGGCATCATCGACGAGGTGAACAAGGTGAAGATCCAGGATGTGAAGTTTGAAGGCAACAAGGATCTCATCATTCCCATTGGCGGTGAGATGGACTGGGACTATATCCAGGCTGTTAAGGAGGCGATGGTCGATCAGGATGTCATCCTGCGCCAGAAAGACCTCAACATTGTCTATTCGCCAATGCATGGTACAGGTCGTGTGATTATCCCGATGGCTTTGCGCTCTTGGGGCTTCCAGAATATCCACGTGGTGCCTGAGCAGATGGTAATCGACGGTAATTTCCCGACTGTGGTTAGCCCGAATCCTGAGAATGCAGAAGCTATGACGCTGGGTATGAAGCTCGGAACGAAGTTGAATGCCGACCTTGTGATTGCTTCTGATCCCGATGCCGACCGTCTGGCCATTGTATGCCGTAATTCGAAAGGTGAATGGGAGATACTGAATGGTAACCAGACTTGTATGATGTTCTCATGGTACATCATCGCCAACAAGAAGAAACTCGGTCAGCTGAAGGGCAACGAGTTCCTTGTTAAGACTATCGTGACTACTGAGGTGATTGCTGAGATTGCCAAGAAGAATCAGGTTGAATATAAGGACTGCTACACAGGCTTCAAGTGGATTGCTAACGAGATCCGTGTCAACGAAGGCAAGAAGAAGTATATCGGTGGTGGTGAGGAAAGTTTCGGCTTCCTGCCGTTCGACAAGGTTCGTGATAAAGACTCCCCAGCTTCTATCTGTCTGATCTGTGAGATTGCTGCTTGGGCTCGCGACAACGGTATGACGCTCTACGACCTGCTGATGAATATCTATGCGGAGTATGGTTTCTCTAAGGAAGTGACCATCAACGTGGTTCGCCCGGGTAAGACAGGTGCCGACGAGATTAAGCAGATGATGACTGATTTCCGTGCCAATCCCCCGAAGGATCTGGGTGGTTCGAAGATTGTGCTCTCTAAAGACTTCCTTTCGTTGGAGGCCAAGAATGCCGACGGCACTGTGGAGAAGCTCGATATGCCTGATAAGTCGAATGTGCTGCAGTGGTTCTGCGACGATGGCACAAAAGTCTCTGTACGTCCCTCAGGCACAGAGCCGAAGATTAAATTCTATACTGAGGTGAAAGATCCTTCGTTCAAGGGCGCTGCTGATTACGAGCGCTGCACGAAGGCTGCAGAAGCAAAGATCGAGGCTATCAAAAAGAGTCTGAATCTATAAGAAAATCTTTCTACTTAAAGGAAATCCCCACTGTTTTATGAATGAATGGTGGGGATTCTTTATCCCATCACCACGTCGAGCACCATCATGAGCACAAAACCGACAGCGAAACCGATGGTGCTAAGATTACTGTGCTGACCATTGGAGGCTTCGGGTATGAGTTCCTCGACAACCACGTAGAACATAGCTCCCGCAGCAAAAGCCAGCATGTAGGGTAGGATAGGCATCAGCAAAGAAGCCAACAGCAAGACGGCAACGGCACCTACAGGTTCGACAGCACCGCTCAATGAGCCAATGGCGAATGATTTCCATTTGGAATTGCCCTCTGCCCGCATAGGCATGGAGATAATAGCTCCCTCCGGCACGTTCTGAATGGCAATACCCAATGCGACGGCAACGGCACTGGCCAGCGAGATATTCGAGATGCTGCTCTCAGCTCCTGCGAAGACCACCCCTACGGCCATACCTTCAGGCAGATTATGAATGGTGACGGCCAGGGCTAGCATCACCGTCTTGGAAAGATGTGACTGCATGCCCTCGGGCTTGTCTGTTCCGATATGCAGGTGAGGCGTCAGTTCGTCTATCATCAGCAGAAAACCTATACCCAACAGGAATCCTATAGCGGCGGGAAACACCGACCACCGTCCGCTGTCTGCCACCATATCCATCGATGGAATCAGCAACGACCATACCGATGCCGCCACCATTACACCCGATGCGAAGCCTAACAATGTCTTTTGTAGCTTTACGGACATTTCGCCCTTCATAAAGAATACAAAAGCGGAACCGAGCATCGTGCCTAGTAATGGAATCAACAGTCCTATAATCAATGTCGTCATCATCGGGTGCAAAGGTACGGATAAGTGAGCGAAAAAACAAATATATTTGAGTTTTTCTTATGTTCGTTTTACTTCCATAGTTTGATAGTGCCACCAATGACGAACATTCGGCCAGGGGTGTATAAGGCATACTTACGATCGGATGCGTCGATTCTTCTGTCCACCTTGTCGAAGATGTTGTCGATACCGATACTCGGCTTGAATAACACTCCCTTCAGGAAATGAAGGCTATGCGTGGTATTTAGGTTCCAGATGCCGAATCCGGGGGCATCCTCATAGTCTGGATAATAGGTCTTCGACTGCAGACGGCCATTCAGATTGACGTTCAGAGCGTATTGTCGCCAGCTATGGTGGTAGTTGACTGCTATGGTGGCAGCATGACGGATGCTGCGTTCCAGTGTCTGCCAAGCCTCACCACTTTTGTATCTAGCATAGGTGTAGACGTAATTGGCGGAGATGTTCAATCCAGGAAGTATATTGGCAGAGATGTTGAGTTGCATGCCTTTTACATCGCCCTTGTCGCTATTCTGATACAAGGCATAGCTTACCAGTTTCGAGGCCTCTGCCTCGGTCATCTCAGGAAACTCGCGTTGCAGCATTGCCAGCGAGGTGTCGTCAACATCGATTTTCTGCTTGACTATCATATCGTTGATGCGGTTCAGATAACCCGTCAGACTGATGGCTATCAGATGCGTGCGGTATTCAGCATTCAGTGAAAAATAGTGGCTGTCTTCGGGCTTGAGATCCTGATTGCCGAAACTGATTTGCGGCTTTCCGCGATTGACGGCATAATAATGATAGTAGAGCTCGTCGAGGCCTGGCGCACGGAAACCTGCAGAGTAGGTAGCACGGAAACGGAAACTACCGGGGGCAAACATCAGTGACAACTTTGGTGTCAGATGGTTGTTAAAGGTCTCGTGATGGGTATAGCGCAAGCCGAATGTGGCCGTGAAGTCTTTCAGAAATTTCATCTCGTGCTGGGCATAGGCAGCCAGCGTTGATACGTGCTGATCGATATTGCCTGATGTGGCTACGAGGTAGTCCTTACGCCAGTCTGCTCCGAAGATAGTGGTAGAGTGGGCGGTAATTCCCAGAATGGCCTTAAGCTCGCCCTCCATCATGCGCTGTTTCTTCGATTGCACATAGTCGCCAATTTGGTAGGTCTTGGTTTCCACATCGTACTCTTTGCCATAGCGGAAACGGTCGACGGTGAAGTCGGCCTGCAGTGAGTGACGATTGGTAAATTTATAGATGCCGCCCACATTCCAGCGCAGGCCCTTATAGCGCATCTCATAGTCGGTGCCGCCCGTGATGTCGGATCGGGTTTCCGGACGGTTGGTGATTTTGTATGAATAGTCCAGGCCTGCATTCAGTGCAAGGTGCTGAGTGGGGGCATAGGTGAATTTCTGTCCGATGATGTTCGAGCGATAGCCAGTGAAGAAGGGGGCAATCGTTTTCTGTGTCTGGGGCTCTGAGCCCTTGACATATTCTTCGTCGTTGGTTTGATAGCTGTCGGCCTGGTCGTGACTGAATGAGGTATAGGAGCCGAAGCCGTTTTTATAGATATCCAGACTGACGGCTTCGGTCATTATGCCGTGACCGCTGACCTTGGTGTCGCTGGTTATACTGATCAGATTTTGGGTCGGTTGGTCAGTGATGATGTTGATGAC
>JAEEGL012750774.1_pt1 | contig 13171 bp, 4 predicted proteins | sample 9134231 | NCBI WGS metagenome assembly JAEEGL01 (sample SAMN16246548, study PRJNA631951) | gut metagenome | biome: gut microbiome; feature: rumen; material: fiber-attached | host: Bos | place: Iran: Karaj | collected 2018-10
ATCTTCCAGATGGTCGTAGCGACCGGTTCTTACTACGGCGAATCACAGCTTACCATTGCACAGCGTCTTGCTGCTGATATGGTCAAGGCAACAGACAACGCTGAATATCGCGGATCCATCGAAGACGTCAACGCGGTTGTTGATATAATTAACGGCGTAAACTGATCCTATAATAACGGAAAGTAGTTTTCCGTAACCTGAAGCAATTACAACGTCTCTCCTCTGCCTTTCGGGGCAGAGGAGAGCGTTGGATGATTGCCGCGGTATTTTAAAGAGATCAGGGATGTCCCTCATCCCTTATGTCTTTAGAACACCGACACAAACGTGTAATTTTGTTCGATATATTTGGTCTAAGGAGGACAAAAATTTGAGAAAATTAATAAGTCTGATCTGCGCAGTAATGGTAATTGCTGCAGTGTTTTCAGCAGTGTTTGCCGTTCACGCAGATAAGGCTGACTTTGAATATAAACTGACAGTAACCGACGGAGACGGACGGGAGGTCATAAATCCCCGAAATCTCGCTGCCGGAAGTCAGATGGTAATAGAGATCGAGCTTACAAGAACGGACACGAAAGCTACAAGCTATGAGACGTACGGTCTTGAGTTCCGTATTCTCAGCCGCGGTCTTGAATACAATAACGACGGCGTTAGCTTCCGTAGCGGGACCCCGGTAAAGCTCCTTCAGTACTCCAGCGGTGATTCAGTAGGTTTTGCTTACTATGATATGGAGCAGGTAGGCGAGAGAATAGGCAACCCAATACTCGCCGGCAGATGGAGCTACACTGTTACGGACCCGGGTTCTGTAAACATTACAGTTCCTGTAGCTTTGATGTATATAGTACGTGACAGTGAAAGCTACGAGCCTATCGGTAACGCGCGCCTGTTCCTCGATCCGAACGGCGGTGAGATCAAAGGCACCGACGTCAGCGGCGAATACAAAAGCGGTACGGTCGTAAAGCTGCCTGACGCAGTAAATAATGAATATATATTTAAAGGCTGGAGCGACGGCGTACAGCTGTATCCCGCCGGAAGCGATTACACAGTCTCGGGCATTGTGACGCTGACTGCAGAATGGGAAGGAATTGTTCGCAACAGACAGATAATTTTCAATCCAAACGGCGGCTCGATAACCGGAATAGACCCGAGTAAAATGTACGCGGACGGAGAAAAGATAATAATTCCTGAAGCTACGCGCAAGGGGTATACTTTAAAAGGCTGGCGGGACGGCGATAAGCTTTACCAGCCGGACGATGAGTATATAGTCGATAACTCAAAAGTTTTTATTGCCGAATGGGAAGAATTTACCGGGACCACAACGGATACCGGTGAAGATGAGCAAGGAGACAAGACAAACGTCCTGTTGATCTTAGCGATCATCTTAGGTGCGATCTTGCTTGTCGGACTCGGATGGTGGCTGTTCATCATCCTGTGGAAGAGACGCTGGGTCAAGTACAGTCTTGTCAACGGCGACATCTCGCTTGACTTCAAGGATAAGGAGCATACCGTAAAGGTTGCAGTTGTCCTGACAGACGGCGACAATAAATACGCTCTCGGCACGAGCGGCGTCGTAAAAGCCGGCAATAAACTGCGCTTTATCAAGGGTAACGGAAACGTTGTCGAAGTTGATAAGGGCAAGTATAAAGGTATGCTTATCGCGGCGAACGGCAAGGATTATCAGAAAGGCATCAAGTGCCGCATCAAGGTTCTCGACCGCAAACTAAAAGAGAGAACTAACGACTAAAACTGCATAAAAAGCGATCCGGAAATGAAAATTTCCGGATCGCTGAAATGCGTTTTTTAACGCGCGTGCGTAATTATTATTAATTGTTTTATTTTGTTATTATGTAGTAAGCAAAAGTACCGATGAAGTTGGAGATTCTGTGATGAAAGAAATAACGCAAGGCAAACGCAAACAAGTTTGGCTGATATTATTGTTATTTGCCGCCTGCTTTGTTATTTATGCATTATGGAATTGCTTCGGTTTATCGTTAATATCTGACGGTATTATATCGACTCTAATAGACTCCGTGCTGATAAAGGCGTTGATCTGGATATTGCCGGTAATGCTTTTTATCAAAGAAGAGCATAAATTCAAAAATATGTTCCGCGGAAGATTTCCGGTTCTCATCTGCATCATATTTATTTGTGCAACCGCCGCGTTTCTTTACACGATACGGATTTTAAACGGATTTGTAAATAAATATGTGATTTTTGATCCGATGTTTATCGTTTTATCTTTGTCGGCGGGCGTGATAGAAGAACTTGCGTTTCGCGGAGGATATTTCCATCTTCTTGTTGAACAGATCGGATTCTGGCCGGCCGCGGTCATAAACGGAGTGATGTTTACTCTTATGCATTACCCGGGACTGATCGTCGGTAACTTCAGCGGGTTGATTTCACTTAGAACGTTACTGATCTTTTCAATGGGTATTGCGTTTTGCTTTATGTATCACAAGTGGAAAAATCTTGCGCTGAATATGACTGTACATACTGTATGGGACATCCTTTCTTACTTATTCTGTCTGGCGGGGTAAATAATGACGACTGAAACAAGCATTTATGAATATGCTAAACAAGGTCTTAAACTCAATCCTGATAAAATCGCGATTTGGTTTTACGGTAAAGGCATAACATACCGTGAACTGTTTGAGAAAATCGATAATGTAGCAGATCATCTCTACGAACTCGGCGTCCGTGAAGGCACCGTCGTCACTATCCACTTACCCAATTGTCCGCAAGCTATCTTTGCCATATATGCAGTTGCCAAGCTCGGCGGAATTTGCAATATGGTTCATTCATTACTGCCTGAGTCCGCATTACGAAATAACTTGAGGTTTACAGGAAGTTCTTACTTGATCACGCATCTCGAAATCAATAATAATTCTGTTGTCGGATTGGAAGCTATTAAGTTATATGAAAAACCGTGCGTGGTTGAAGCACCCGATAAAATAGATCAGGTAAATTTGGCTGCAAAGTGCGCATTTTACCTCAATTCCAGTGGTTCTACCGGTAAGCCGAAAACAATAATGCTTAGTCACAGCGCTGTTAACAATTGTGTTGATAATACCGCCGAATTCTTTGAAAATAATGACATTGCTGAACAGGTTAGCCTTGGCGTTCTTCCTCTTTTTCACGGATTTGGCCTGGCTGCTGATGTTCACCGCAACATTCATTTCGGTTCAACACTTGTGATTATGTCGCGTTGGAATCCTTCGGAAGCTGCTGATTTGATTAAGAAATATAAAGTGACTTTAATCGTCGGTGTTCCCGCAATGTTTCATTCGCTGTTAAACGAGCAGACGTTTTACGGCCCGGAAATCAAACAACTTCGTTATTGCTATACGGGCGGAGATAACGTAAATCAGGATTTAGTAGCAAAAATGAACGAGCGTCTTGGCAATGACCGCTGCATGTTTCCGGGATACGGCCTGACGGAGGCAACAACAATGAATTGCGTCAGCACCTGGTCACACTATAAAACAGGGACAGCGGGATACCCGGTTAATAACACAACGATTGCTGTTATGAAAAGCGACGGTACATATTCTGACAGAGGAGTCGGCGAACTTATAATTTCAAGTCCGACGCTGATGATGGGCTATTTAAATGATCCGGAAGCAACCAAAGCGACGCTTTTTGAAACGGATGACAAACTGTGGACGCATACCGGAGACGAAGTAGAAATAGATTCAGATGGATTTATCGTGTTCCGCGACCGTATCAAAAACATCATCATTCATAACGGATACAATATCTACCCCGATGAAGTTGAGGAAGTTATTCGTTCAGTACCCGGCGTAAAAGACGTCTGCGTAGTTGGCGTTGATGATGAGGAAAAACATACGCAGAATATTCGTGCAGTTGTTATTGCTTCTGCAAATGTTAGTATACAAATGGTTCAAAACGAATGCGCCCGAAAACTTCCGCGCTATTCAATTCCGAAAGAAATTTTATTTGTAGATAGATTTCCTCAGAATTCTATGGGGAAAATTGACCGAAAGGAACTTGGCAAAATTTGAAGCATAGTCACAGTATTGAACCAATGCAGCCGCGTGTGTGGGAAATTGATGCGCTGCGAGGGTTTCTGATATTGTCGGTGCTTGTCAACCACTTAAATATAACGATTAATGCATTCTGTATCAATGGATATTATATGATTGATTCCAGCAAATGGGCGGCGTTAACAGATCCGTTGGGCGTGTGGTACTATACAAACGCAGAGGGAGTGCTGCAATCCGCAAAGTGGGTGACATGGATCCGAGAATATTTGACAAACCCGGCAGTCGATACATTTTTCATTATATCGGGCATCGCATGCATTTTCACAAGAAACGGCAGGAAAAATATAATAAAGCTTTTTATAGCCGCATTGCTTGTTGCCGCATTCACTTACGGATTATCGCTATGGACGGGTGATCCGACAAGGTTTATTCGATTCGGCGTACTGATGTGCTACGCGTTCTGCCACTTGATTTACGAGTTTTTACTGAAAAAGCGAAGCAATGAATTCTTGTTTATAATCGCATCTGTATCATTTGCCATAGGCTATTACATACGTTACCACGGAGTTGCAGCGATGCGGTTCCCGATATTCTACATTTTAGGCGTACCGCAGATAGGAGATCAGTCAAGCGATTTCTGGCCGATATTTCCGATGCTCGGGTGGTTCCTGCTCGGCGTTGTTATCGGACGAAAGTATTATTCAGAGAAAAAAACACGCTTGCCGTACAAGATACCGGATAAACTGACAAAACCGTTACAGTTTCTCGGACGGTACAGCGGTATCATATATGTTAGCCACATTGTAATTTATACAGCCGTCTTCTGCGGCATAGGATATATATTTCATCTTTTGTGAGGGTAAAGAAAATGAGTTTATTCAAAGTAGAGAAAAACAAGAAAATATGGATAGGCGTTGCCATAGTATTAGTAACAGCGTTCTATCTGTTAGGTACTGCTGTGCTTGCGCAGGTAAGCCCGAAAGCTTCAACCAATACGAGCTACAGCTATACAGCCGACACTTTATCTTGGGGCGACGTGTATGCTTTTGATAACGCGGCGTTTAGCGGTACGAATTACAGCGTACTTGACGGCGGTTCAACGACGATCTCATATTATTCAAAAGGCGGTACTGATTCAACTAAAGCATCAGCAACGCTGTATAATTATGTAGGTAAAGTTGTATACGCCAAACAAACTGCTCCTGCTCAGCAGGTTAATATGACTGCTCATTCTGCTGCACAGTTCCGCAGCGGAATTGCTATGAGCACTGCATCAGCCCCGATTGACAGCAACGTTACAATACCTGTTGCCACAACTACGGGTACAGGTGTTTACAGCGTTGTTCCGGGATCAACGGGAAACTACGTTGTTTACGTATATTCTCCCGATGAAGCTCCGAGCAATGTGAAATATTCTTTAATAAACTCGTATACTGCTGCAAACAGCTATAGCGGAACACCTGCTACGGCATTGACGTTTACCCGTGTTGGAAGCACAAATTGGTATTATTCAAATAATATCAATGTCAGCAATATGGGCTGGTATTGCTATAAAACAAGTTTTAGTGCTTCTTCTGGTAGTTCAAGTACAGCTGATAGTGGCACGGGAACATTTACAGGTAGCACTCTTACAAATACTACACTTAATTCTAAAACATATTATTGGAATGTATGGGGAGCTACACAGGTAAAATTTGATACGGTTATTTCTATTTCTTTCCCCTCAAGTGTTAAACTCGGTCCGATCACAAAAGCAGACGGCACGTTTTCTATTACAAATGATGATACAAAAGGCACCGTTTCTGTTCAGAATATTTTTGGTGTGAACGTTGGCACGTCATACAATGGCGTCCATATTCCGCTGTTTATTTCCGCGACACCCAAAAGTAGCGAGTACTCATTTACCGGTGTTGAAGGCGGTTCTGTATCTGTTGTAAGAGACGGTCTTTACAGATATGATTTTGAAGGTACGGTATCATTGACGTCTAAGTGGGAAAAAATGGTCAATCTTCCCACAGTCACAGTCAACGATACGACTGTTTTAAATGGGTATTTCTCACCCACCGGCTCAGCATCTTTCCAAAACGGTACTGATACGCCGTTTACTTTTACCGCGGACTTTTCAAACGCTGTAAGCGGCGCAACGTTGACTTATGCCGTTACAGGCAGTACGACAGGTATTGATACGTCCGGTACTCTTACTGCTTCAAATAATTCATTTTCTCTCGTTGCTTCTTTTGATACCGTTACCGTAACGTTTACCGCTTCGGGAGATGGCGTCACCAAGACGATGACGTATACGATAACCGGTAGTAACATCGGTTTACCCAAAACGGCTCGAATAGGCACCACTTCCGGCACAAATGAGTATTACACACTTGAAGACGCTTTGACGGCTTCAAACAACGGTACAAGCGGTAATATTTACATAATCGGCGATTATAAAATGTATAACGGCGAACACCCGAAGACAGCATGGACTGCTTTGACTAACGACGTTCAGAAACGCTGGTACGTCAAATCGGGTGTAACTCTCGTTGTTCCGTTCAGTACTGATAATACAGTTCTTACAAACTCAAACATTACCAGTTCAAGTTATTGTGTAGATACTTCAAGTTCAACTGAGTACAGAAGACTTACGATAACAAGCGGTAATACTCTTACGATAGCGGGTTCTGTAAGCGTTGAATCAAAAGTATACAAAAGCGGTAACGCAGGACAGAGAGGTCCTTACGGTCTTATTTACATGGACGCCAACTCTCAGATGACGTTCAAATCAGGATCAAAACTCTATTGTTTTGGTTTCATAAAAGGCGACGGATCTATCGATGTGCTTTCAGGTGCGGCAGTTTATGAAATAATGACTGTTCTTGACTATCCGGGAAGCGCTTCCAGTATATCTGATGTAACAGGCGCAGGTGCGTTTCCGTTTTCTAAGTTTTCCGTTCAAAACGTTGCTGCACGTATGACAGTACATTCAGGCGCTACGCTTGATGTTTTATATACTATATGGGGAACCTTGGCAGGTTGGAATACGTGCTGGGTCAGAATGATCGATTCTACAAGTTCATCCTCAAGCTCACTGTTTAAATCTTCAGAGTCTGTCACAATGGCATATATCAATGACAGACAGTATGTTGAGCTGGCTGGTACATCTTCTATCAGTGCATTAACGCTGTCAATGAGCGGTGTCAGCATCAATACGAGCAGCCTTGCCGGCGACCTTATCCCATATAATTTCACAATTACAGTTGCAAGCGGAAATACAAGTTTGGGTGAAAACGTCATTCTTTCAAAAGGTTCTGAGTTGAATATTGATGAAGGCGCTACACTGACGATTGGCTCAGGCAAAAAACTGTACGTATTTGATGGCAGCGACGATATACAAAACGTGGGTACGCAGCCTGATGCTAAGGTTGACGTAAACGGTACCATTCAGGTGACCGGCGGACTAATGTCGACGACAAATAAAGCTGTTATCACTTCCAGTAAACATACGGGAAAAATTGTTTATAACAATAATGCAGTTTCAAATTCATCAGTCAAAATCAAAAAATCTGGTACCACAGTTGAAAGCGTAGCAGTATACCCGGCACAGCTTCAGAATGGTGACGGCACGTACGTTGATACAGCTTCTGCTCAAAGCGGATGGACGTTCAAATACGACCCTGATTATCTGCAGTGGTATCGCTATAAGGTAGAATTCCAATTAAACGGAAACACCGTTGCTAAGGGTTTCTATAACTACGACAGCGACCCCGCGACTTATGATGCAAGCTGGCTGACAAACCTCAGCGCAATGGTGACATCGGGCAGCGCGACACCGACGATCAACGACGGTGTTATCACTGTTACCGGCGTTACTGCAGATTCTGTGATCACGATCTCAGGTGTTGTACCGACCTATATACCGACGTTTGTTTTAGATGAGACGCAGTATGCCGCATATAACTCTTTTACAGGTAATACAATATCGGATACTGTTACCATAGGCGGTAAAACACATTATGTACTTGCGCAGGCGGTATCTGCATTGGAAGTTGGTACGACTTATGCTGCTCCGACAAACGCCTCAATGGGTGTTGACGGTACGAATCCCGCATTGACAGGCATTTTCTGGAATATGTCCGGCACACGTAACGGCGGTAACGGTTATCTGGGTGTTGTACCTGTCGGCGGAACGAACGGTGATCCCGTATACATATACGGTTTCTATACCGGTTATGTAGCTTATAACGATTTTACGGGTGAATACTACGATACGCTGCAAGGAGCTATGCGAATGGTCGCGGACTCGACCCCGACAACGGTAACTTTGTATGCAAACTGCGGAACGTTTGTTGAAGAAAGCGGATCTGCTCTGCTTACTACAACAAGCGCATCGTCTAAGTTAACTCTTAATCTTAATGGATTCACCGGTTTAGGTCGTATAACAAATAACGGTAATCTTACGATTGAACTCAACGGCGGCGCATTAGAATATAAGACAGGCGCGACCGCAGCTGCTGCAGCGTATGCCGGAGTTGCAACTATTATAAATAATGGAACTCTGACAATAAATGACAGTGTTGGCGGTGGTAAGATTACAAGTGATGCAATAAGCAACAGCAGCACTTTAGCTTCTTATTCTGCAGTTGTTTACAATAAATCTAATGCAAAGTTCTATATGAATGGCGGTACTTTGCAATATAAGCAAGCTTCTGTCAATAACTATGCGGCAGCTCTTCTGAACTACGGTACTGCCAATATTGCAAATTCAACTATAACCGCGTCGCGTGGTTACGGTATTTATAATACGAGCGCAGGTACCATTGAATTAATTGATCATTCCACGGTATCCGTAACCCACGCATCCGGCGGATATGGGTTATATAATAACGGCGGTAAGATCACTACTATAACAGGTAGCACGATCACAGGCAAGAATACCGTAGCGCTGTATAACTATAACGGTGGTAAGATTACAACGATCGAGAATACTGAGATAGCGATTACAACGCCGACGACGAAAAATGTATACGTTATCTGGAACTACGGCGGTACGATCACAACGATTGATAATTGTACGATAACCGGTAACTCCGGTATCAACAACCGCAACCAGCGTACTTCAGCCGCAATAACTGCCGGATACGCACTTGCGTACAGAGGCACGATCGGAACGATACATGATACTACCGTTACAGTCGGTCAGTATGCTATATACAACGGCGGTACGATCAATTTGATCAACGGTCATTCCGTATTTATAGCACAACCGGCTTCAGCTCAGGTTCCGTGGCCTACAGGTACGGCAGCTTTAAACGGCAACAGCGTGTCTCCGACTACTATTGTTAACAGTAACCTTTGGTGGTATGATTCGGCAGTCTGGAAACGAACTGATACAAACGTTGACAACAACGGAACTTCGATGCTTCAGCGTCGTATTAGCGAGTACAAGACGACAGATGAGTTTATGCCGACGATCGGAACGATTACAGACACTGTCGAGATTATCGCATACAACACGTCTACGAGCAATAGTTACGGCTATTATGCTTTACAGAATCAGGGCGTAATCAACGAAATAAGCGGCAGCGTTTCCATACGTTCGGAGAAACATCCGAATAACGCAAAAAGCGTGTACGGTTATTATGCCTTATATAATACCGGCGGCGGTAAAATCGGCAGTATCGGCAGCGGTGTTACGATTTCCGCATATAACTACGCTGTAACGAATTTAGGTGCACGTTATTCAAAGACAGATGTAACGTATTCGACAACATACCTCGAATCCGGTGCTCTTAAGTCCGGCGGTCTTGCGACGGATTACGATTATACGTATGCTGACGTTTCTTACATCGGCAGCTCCGCGGCGACTGTAACGGCGACCTCACAGTACGCGTATCTGAACTATTCCAAGATCGGTTCTATAACCGGTACAGTCAAAGCTAACTACAACGTAATCGTAAACGCAGGCGCGGCGGGAACAACTACCGGTATTGAAGGCACGACAGCAAATGCACGTGCGATTGAACACCGTTACTTTACAAATAACGATTCCAGCACAACCGCAAACGAATACCGTAGATATTTTGAATACACAAGAAATACAACTGATGGTTGCTACATTGGTTCAATAACCGGTACGGTCACGGCTACGGGAAAAGGCTACCAGGCGATAGTCAACTACGGTTATATCGGCACGCTCGGCGGTACGGTATCGACGCCTACGGGTTTGGTAACAAGCGGCAGTACATATTACCCGCTGATATATAATGGCGCCGAACGTCAGGCGGCACTGAAGCAGACTGAGGACTATTACGTTGAGTCCAACAATTACGGCGCGACGAAGTATTTACGTGAGTATACCTACGTTTCAGACGGCGCTGTGATAGACACTCTGAGCTGCACGGCCACGAACCCGCAGGATTATACTCTGCGCAACCTTGGTACGATCAACAACCTGACCGGTACTCTCAGCGCCAAGACCATAACGGTCGCCAACGAATATAACGGTCCGTTTGATACGAGAAAAACAATTACCTACTATTCAAGCTCTTCGCGCCTGGCTGCTACTAAAGCTTCTACCGAGGTAGCTTACGAGTATACCAGACATCCGGCGACGATCAATAACATCATCGGCGCGACGATCACTACTACCGGTACGACGCATGCTCTGCGTAACTACGGCTACGTCGGAACGATCACCGGCAGCACCATTACCGCAAAGACGACAAATGCCATTACAAACGGACGCTCTGATGATTTGGTCGCTCTCACGTCATACACGTCCAACAGGCTCGACGTGCTGACCGGCTGCACGCCCTCGGCAAGCGCCTGCGCACTTGCGTATGATACGACGCAGACCATCAATGAGGAATGGACCAGCGATCCCGCAACGATCGACACCATCGGCGCGGGGAACTATATCAGCGGTACGTATTACGCTATTGATAACCAGGGCAGGATCAACACGATCGATTCCGGCGACGGCACGATGACGATCATCTATACAAGCGGCGATAACTACTGTATTTTCAACCGCTTGGGCGGTTACAGCAAGAGGACCAACACAAACGCTGTACTGACTAACGCTACCGGAACGCTGACGGATAATTATACTTATGAATATGCGGCGGCGTATATCGGCACGATAAAGAATACCTATGTTTTAGGTAAGAGAAACGCCATATATAACGGTGACGGAACAGCAAATTACCTTGTAACCATTGATGAAATAGGTGAAGGGGCAGAATTTCGTTGCACAACAACGGGATATTCCGCAGTTGTCAATAAAGGAACAAACGCAAGAATCAATAAAGTAAGCGGCGGCGTTTTCACCATTGCGTCCGGCAGCGGTTCCGGCTTATACAATTCCAGCACGACTTATCCTATTCTCGTTACCGGCGGCGATTTCCGCGGCGGTGACGGAACAAGAGCAACAGCTATAAACGACCCGGACAATGCCGCAAAGTATACTTATGGAACAGGAAAGAAATTAAGTTCTAATACAAGAACGACAACTTATCACACATTGTCTAATAAGGTGCTTTCTGCTGCATCAAGCAGTTACTACTACATTACCGATGCATTTTCCGTAACCTTCGATATGCAAGGTCACGGAGATCAGATTGATCCGATTACCGGTATAGAAAGCGGATCAACAATCACCGCGCCGGATCAGCCGACAGCGGAAGGATGGGTCTTTGGCGGATGGTATAAATATCCCGAATGCAATGATGAAGATGAATGGAATTTCAGTTCCGACAAAGTAACAGGAAATACAACTCTTTATGCTAAGTGGGAACAGAATTCAAATCTGACTGTCACATTTGATGTTGACGGAGAACAGACAACCGTTACAGTAACAAATGGCAATACTGTAGCAATACCGGAAACTGATCCCTCTAAAGTAGGTTATGAATTCAAAGAATGGCAATTAAACGGTGTAGCATATGACTTTTCAACGCCGGTCACGACTGACATAACTTTAACTGCAGCATGGAGAAAACTGCTTACAAACAGCGACATAACCGTAACTGATGGTTCTGCAGACTACACAGGATCTGTGATAACTCCTACAGTTACAGTTAAAGACGGTAATACTGTCCTAACTAAAGATACTAATTACACCATATCAGTTGAAGGTCAAGTACAAAATGCCGGCGATTACCATGTAACTATAAACGGTATTGGTAACTATGCCGGAACAACAATCGCAACGTTTACGGTGAATAGAGTTCAAGCAACTGTAACTGTTCCGCCGACTAAAACGGATTTAGTTTATAACGGCGAAGAACAAAATCTTGTTATTGCAGGTGAGGCAATCGGTGGAACAATTCAGTATAGCTTAACTGGTGAGAATTATTCAACTTCCATACCGGCAAAGACAGATGCACATCAAGATTATTATATATGGTATAAAGTTGTAGGAGATGATAACCATACTGATACACAACCTGTTAAAATATCGGGAATAAATATAGAACAAGCGCCTCTTACAGCAACTCCTAAAAATAAAAATACAGTATATGGCGATAATCCTAGAATATATTCAAAATCTGATATAGATTTCGATGGATTTGCTGCTAATGAAGATGAAAGTGTACTTGGTGATTATACAGTAGTTTTTGATTATAATGGTTGCTCGAAGGAAGCAAACCCCGGTATTTATAATGTTACTGTCAATATAACAAGCACTAATAACAACTATGTGATAACATCAGGCATCGGAAATATAAATGTCGGAAAAAGACCGATAACTATAGAGTCCGCTGATGCTACCAGAGAGTATAACGGAACTCCGCTTACGAATCATAATTATTCAATAATAAGCGGAAATTTGGTCAATAATGATAGGATTATTGATAATAATGTAATTTGGCTAGGGACGCAGACTAACGTTGGACAAAGTAATAACAGTTTCAGTGTTTCAATAACTCGTGAAGGCGAATATTATACTGATAATTATGATATTACATATATCCCCGGAACACTGACGGTAAATAAAGCAGCTGCAAAAGTAACAGCTGTTGACAAGGGCAAGATTTACGGTGCATCCGATCCTGCGCTTACAGCAACGGCAACCGGTCTTGTTGGCGAAGATACACTCAACTATACGCTTACAAGAGTTGAAGGCGAAAACGTCGGTGAATATGCTATCACAGTAACGCCCGGCGAAAACCCGA
>JAEEGL012912219.1_pt1 | contig 13171 bp, 12 predicted proteins | sample 9134231 | NCBI WGS metagenome assembly JAEEGL01 (sample SAMN16246548, study PRJNA631951) | gut metagenome | biome: gut microbiome; feature: rumen; material: fiber-attached | host: Bos | place: Iran: Karaj | collected 2018-10
CAGGTCGGTATTGTGGTGAGCCACCCAACCGCGACAGTGATACATGGTCTGTGCGGTCTTGGCACCTGTCTCGCTCAAGTCTTTTACCATCGAGAACAAAGGTTCTTGCGTCTCGGCCAGATTACCAATCAGCGCGGGCCAATAGTTCATCTCGGCATTGATATTGATGGTGTATTTCGAATCCCAAGGGGCATTCATCTTGTCGTTCCATACGCCCTGCAGGTTGGCGGGCTGTCCACCTGGCTGACTCGATGAAATCAGTAGATAGCGGCCATACTGCATCATCAGCGATACCATGTCGAGGTCGGAGGGATCTTTCTCGAAAGCGGCCACGCGCTCGTCGGTGGGTAAGCTAGATGCTCTAGAGTCTCTAGATGGTCTAGAATCTCCAGAATTACTAGATAAATCCAGTGACACACGGTTGTACTGCTCCTGATATTTCTTGATATGGTCGGCCAACAACAGCTTATAAGGCTTGCCCTTGACACGGGCCAGCGCCTCATTATTCTTCTTCACAGGATTGCCGCTGATGTCATGATAGTTCACGAAGTTGGTGGCAGCGGTGATATAGAGAGTGGCCGTCGTACCGTCAAGGACGTTCAACGACTTCTCGTTAAGTCTTACCTGACCGTCCGACTCCACCATGATACGGCATTCAGCTTTCAAGCCGGCCTTGATACCTTCCTGCTCTACCCCATCGATGACGGCAGCCAATTCGTTGACCTTCCCTTTGATGCCTTCATGCTCTTCTACCATAAAGATCTGCGATGGCAACTGACTGGTAAAGCCCAAGCCAAACGAGAGAGCACCTTTCTTCGAAGCCTTCAGCTGTACGACAATCACGTCATCAGCCTGCGAGGCAAAGACGGTACGCTCGTACTTCACGCCTTTACTTTTATAAGAGGTGGTAGCCAGAGCGTTACCTAGATTCAGCTCACGGCGATAATCCTGCACATCCTGATGAACCAGCGTCAACTTCAGGCTACCCATCGGCAGGAAACGCATACCGTGAGGACCCTTGACAAAGTGCTTGTCAATCAGTTTCGAAGCCTCATATTCCTTGCCTTCAAAGATAAGGCGACGCACCTCGGGCAGAGCTGCCAACGACTCACGGCTGTCATTATTGTGTGGTGAACCACTCCAGAACGTTTCTTCGTTCAGCTGGATTTCCTCTACCTCTGTTCCGCCATAGACCATCGCTCCCAGATGGGAGTTGCCGACGGGCAGGGCTTCCAGCCAGTGACTGGCGGGTTTATTATACCACAGCTTATGCTGCTGCGCACTCATCGTCATGGCTACGAGGGCCATCGATGCGATACAAATCAGTTTCTTCATCCTTCTTATTTTAATGGTTCACGTTATCTGTTATTCTGCATATTTCCTTGCCAACCGGAACTGGTGGCGATAGACGAGACAAGCCATACCCATATAGACGGCTGTCTGAATCCAGAGGATACGGATTTCAGGCAGTATCTGGTCGATGGTAGCCCCCATGGAGTTGACGCGGACAAAAGCACGTATGCCAAAGGTACTGGGGAAGAGCCACGACACGCCCTGCCATGCACCAGGCATACTGGACTGTGGCCATGACACGCCGCTCATAAAGAGCAACGGCACGGAGGCAAATACCATGAGTAGCATCACATTCTCACGATAGCGCACCAAGCACGAAATGGTCATGCCAAAGAAGATGCTGGCAAGAATATACGGTATCATCATCAGCAAGAGGTCGAAGCCGTTGGCAAACTGTGGAAAGGAGAACATGCTGGGGATGACCATCGAAAGGTAGGCACCCGTAAGACCACTAATCATGACATAACAGAGGGCCTTGCCACTGACAACGCGATAAGCACCACTATAGTGCGGATTGTTAACAGGAATCAGCTGACCATTGCGGTTACGTTCCCGCGATGTTCCTGCCGACATACCAATGCCAAGGGCCAGCGTCTGCTGCAGAATCAGCATCAGCACACCAGGCAACACGCAACTGCCATAGCCACCAGAGGGATTAAACATGGCGACACCGTCGACAGCCAACGGTTGTACGGTGACAGCATCCTCATGCTTAGTATAATTGCCTGCCATCTTAATTTTCAGTCCCGCTCCGATTCGTCCTGCCTCAACGACTGCCGTCTGATAGATGGCTTTATAGGTCAGCATAAGCGACATGTCGCAATAGACACTGACGGTGCCCTGCTCCATGCGATTGACACGCGTGGCAAAATCAGAGGGAATAAAATAGATGCCTTTCACCAACTGACGGCTGAGCAGCGATTTAGCCTCGTCAAGGTCGGCAGCATAATAGGCTACCCGTACATCCGGTGAGGCATTGCAGTCGCGGATAAACTGGCGTGACAGCTGTGAATGCGACTGGTCGACGACAACGACGGGAACCTCATGCACTGCCTCGTTGTTGTATATCCACGAATAAAGCAAGGGATAGCCCAGTGGCACGATGATCAGGAACATCAGCACACCCTCGTCGCGGATGACCTGCAGCAGTTCCTGGCGCCAGATATAGAGCACGTCAGTGAAGGACGTTTTGATTTTATGGAATATAGACATACGTTAGCATTGCGTTTTTAACTTTATGGAGTACAAGCCACGGCAACAGCGTGAAGCCCACCAGTGCCACCAAATGGAACCAGGCGTCAATGACGGGGAAGCCATTGAATACGGTCATCTGGTAGAGCATGAAGTAGTGGCGCAGGGGGAACAGCCACGACAGTGCCTGCAGTGACGTATCCATACCCATGACAGGAAAGGCCGATCCACACATCGAGATGCTAAGTACGAACCACAGGGAAGAGATACTCATTGACATGCGTAACGACGGCATCAGTCCGAAGGCAAAGATGCCAAAACCCAGCGAGGCAAAGACCTGTAGCAAACAGAGTCGCACAATGGGCCATACACCGCCCAGACGTGGGAAGTGGAGTACACCATATATATAATATTGGAAGATGAACACCACGAGCAGGAACACCAGCGCATGGGCAAGAAACTTGCCCAGAACGGCTACGACGATATTGCCATTGGCCTTAGCCAGCCACTCCTTACCCGTATCAAACTTCAGTTCCATACCCAACGAATAGGCAGCGAGCAACGCCATGAAGAGCATCATGATGCCTGGCACGAGGGCCGTCGTCAGGTAGACATTGTAGTTACCCTCGGGATTGGCTATCTGGTGACTATCGATGCACACTGGCTGCATGGCAGTCTGAATCTGTTGCTTCGACGCACCTTTGGCCTGCATCGTTCCCATACCCACCGCCATGGATCCAAGGGTGCCAATGGTCTTCATATCCTTCATCGCCATCGAACCAGCCGTCATACACGTCATCGTGTAGTAGTACGATATCTTGGGCTGACGACCGGCAAGGAGTTTTGCTGCCGTTCCTTTGGGTATATAGATATAGGCGTAAATCTTGTTTTCCTGCATGGCACTACGCGCCTCGGTGACCGTCGCAAAACGCGCCACCACCCGCGAACTCTGCATGGCATCGAGTTTGCGAATCAGCGAGCGTGACGTGCTGCTATTGTCCTGATCCACCACACCGACGGGCAAGTCCAGCGCCACACCATCGTCGAGGAAAGTGGTAAAGAAGAGTACCACCAACAGCGGAAACACCACCATGCAAAAACCATAGATACGGTTCTTGGCAAGGATTCTGAGTTCGCACAGTGCGATGTCTCCTATTTCAGAGATATATCTCATTCTCTTCTTGTCTTCCTAACTTCTTCTAACTTACTTTTTCAATATCAACGACATACCGGGTCTGAGTCCATCGACTTTCTCCACGGGACGAACCTTTACTTCGAAGGTCTTCTGGTCGTACTGACCAGTGGCTTTCGTAGCCTTCCAGACGGCAAACGAGCCTTGGTCCTTCATATTGTAGACCTTCATCTTCATCTCCTTCTCCAGTGCAGGAACCATCACGGTCACTTCCTGACCGACGGTCAGACCCTTTAACATGTCCTCGCGGATATTGAACGTACCCCACATATCGTCCATGACAGAAATAGTCATAATAGGACTGCCTGTGCCCACCAGTTCGCCAACCTTAGGATAGATATCGTTGACTTCACCGTCCATCTGGGCAACCTGTACCGTCTCCTTGATATAGCTGGTCACCTCCTGTACGGCACCACGGGCACGACCAACCTGGGCAGAAGCAGACATCTTCTCCTCCTGACGGGCACCGTTCACAGCCATGTCATACTGGCTCTGGGCGGCTTTCACCTGTGCCTGCGACGACTTATACATCGCTTCGGCCTCGTCGCGCTTCTGGGCAGACATTACGCCCTGGTCAAAGAGGCGCTGTATGCGGTTATACGACTTCTCGGCAATCTCCAGACCGGCCTCAGCCTGCTGCAGCAACTGATAAGCGGCCTGCACCTGCTCTCTGCGGGCACCGTTCTTCGCCATCTGTTCCATAGCCGCAGCAGCGTCGACGGCACTCTGAGCCTGCGACATCTTAGCCTCCACATCAGGAGCTTCCAGAATAGCCAGGGTATCACCGGCCTTTACGAAGTCGCCCTCCTTCACACGCAGTTCAAGGATACGACCGGGTACCTTACTCGACACGCGGTATTCCTCGACCTCCATCTCGCCCTGAATAACATCCGTATCACGACCCAGTGCGAGAAAACCTATCAGTGCCACGATAGCTACTACTGTTGAGAATCCTGCAATAGCCAGCAGGATATTGTTATGCTGTTGTTTTGCTTTGTCTGACATAATCTTATTTGGTTATTTTATTATTTCGTTACTTCCTTATCATGATGGTTCACTCCAGCGTTCCCAACGCCTTCTGTAACTCTACCTGCGAGAGCTTCACGTCAATCTCTGCGTCAATCTTCTGCGACTGTGCCTGTAGCCAGGCCGTATGAGCCTCAATGACGGTGGTCGACGAGATGACACCCTCCTTGAAGCCGATATTGGCAGTACGCAGGTTCTCCTCGGCATGTTCGATATTCGACTGAGCCATTGCCAGCTTCTTATTGGCCTCGTTTACGAGGAACGCCTTCTGGTTGACCTCGAGTTCTATCATCTCGCGTGCATCGTCCATCTCCAGACGGGCTATAGCAGTAGCACCCTTGGAGGCACGAACCTTATATTTCACCTCACCCCAGTTCCAGATGGGCACATGTACCAAGACACCAACATTCCAGAAACCGCCAAACTTCTTCTCGAAACCGTTGAAGGTATTAGGATTTGTCACGGCATAGCCACCCGTCAGCATGACCTTCGGCAGGTTGCCAGCCTTCAGCAGATTCGTACTCTGCTGAGTCAGGTCGACAGCATTCTGCAACACCTTCATCTCAGGACGGTTCTGCTGGGCAAAGACGGCATCGGCAGTAACCGCTGCATGATTCACTTTTAACTCTTCACTGTCTTCATCGGCCAACTTCACCTCTTCGTTGACAGGCAGTCCACAGAGCTGACAAAGCAGCATGCGCGACAGCACCAGTCCGTCGGTAACCTTCGTCAGCGCCATCTCGGCCTCGTTCACCTTCACGCTGACGTTCAGGCGGTCGCTCTTCGTGGCAACGCCCTCTTCCACCATCTTCTGCACATCGCTGTCCAGCTTTTTCACCAGCTCCAGGAAACTCTCAGCCAGTTTCTCCTTATGGCGCAACGACACCACCTGCCAGTAGGCCTGGTCAATATTAAACAAGGTGTTCTGCCGTTTCATCTCCAACGAGTTGGCTGCCATTTCTTCATTGATATCCGCCATTTTGTTGGCTGCCACAATGGCACCACCCATAAACACTGGTTGCGTTACCACCACGGCACCAGCAAACATGTTACGCGTGTCTGTCCGTAAGGCATTCACAATACCGGCACCCGTATGATCGAGAAGACCAGCAAACTGAGCCAAATCACCGGCCATCTTCGCCTGTGACGCAGCAGGCAAGGAAGACACCAGCGGCGACAAAGCATTCTGCAGATTTGTCGCCGTATTCGTACCCATGTTACTCAATGCAGCTTTCTGGTCGTCATTGAGTATTGATACCTCTTTACTCATCCACATATAGCCACCCATGGCGCTCACATGTGGCAAATACTTGGTGCGGGCCGATTTTCGCTGGTTGGCAGTCACCTCCTGCTTCATCTTTGCCACACCCATTTGTTTGTTGTTCCTCAGCGCCATCGCTCTACAACTGTCAAGCGTCAGTAGCCGCTGGGCATTACTACATAAAGGCAACAGCAATAGCACGGCGAGTAGCACAACCCATGCCATCACTGTCCCTTTTTCCTTTGTCTTATTCATTTCTTTTTTTCAGCTATTATTGCTTTCAGCTTGCAAATATCGCAAAAAATAGCCAATTTACACCATTCTACTTCTACATTTTATGTTCTTTTGCATAATTTTTCATTCTATTTACTGGCTTTTTCTGCTTCTGTCACGAAACAGGCCACCAGCCCGTAGGTGATGGTGGGACGTATCCATATCTCCGTCAGTATGTAATTGGTGTATTCGTCTTGGGGCTCCAGAAAGATATCGATGTTGTATAGTGTGGCTATAATCATATCAACAATGCAGATGGCCCACAGGTTGCGCTTGGTATAGCTCTGCCAGTCCTTTCGCGCATAGAAGAAGGTCAGCATGCAAAGCAGCAGCACCGACAGCGTAAAACAGGCCAAATGTAAACTATAATAGGCCAAGGGCGGTGCAAAGAGGATGTCGCGCAGCAGCACCGTGGTGCCCACCGAGATGGAACACCAATAGTTGAACCGCTGAGTATCCATGCGGTTAAAAAAGTACATCCATATCATCACCAGACAGGCAATGTAAAACACGTTGAGAACCAGTTCGGGCCATGCATTGCTCAGGCCGAAATGGCCAACACCATAAAGCATAACACCCACGGACAGCATTCCTGCTACGGCAGTAATGCCAATGTCAAAAATCTTGGCATTCTTTTTAAATCTTGTCTCCATATCGATGAAATTACTTAATCATTATTTTCTTACCTTGATTGATATAGATACCCTTTTGCGTGGGTCGGGCGTTCAACTTACGACCGTCGAGGGTATACCAACTATTATTTATCATTGTTCCTTTATCATTTAGACGCGCAGCGTCGCTAACTCCTGTCGTCTTGCTTTCGTCAAGCCACTGGAAGTACTCACCGTAAGTACCGACGGTGGTGAGGTTCATGTAGAACAATGTTCCCACGTCAATATGGTCGGTAGTGAAGCTGTCGTCTACCCTGTAGAGCGTGCCTTCGCCGTTGGGATGAGCATCGCGGAATGCGAGGTAGTTGCCAAATGGCACCACCATGTCGCCCTTCGAGTGGACGAACTGTATGCGGTGCTTGGGTTCCCAACCGCTGCTGACGCTGTTATCCGCCAGTGCACGGTGCAGGTCCTTGAAGGCATCGCCCTTCTCTGTCGGCACGGCGTCGAAGTTCGAGGCATCAGCCAAATAACTATAGAAGCTGAGGGTGAAAATCTTGTCGAGGTGGCCCCAGACGCGGTACTGTTTATGCGATTCAAACAGCTCTGCCACCTGCTCCTTTGTATAGGTGCGTCCGTTGGCCTCGAAGCCCTCCTGCAGTTGGTCGTACCACTTCTCATGGATGTCGTTGATAACGAACTCCTTGCTCTTCAGCCAATCCATGATGCCCGTGTCGAGGAACTGCTGCGTGAAGTAGTCCGTCAGAACGTGGTCTTTCATGTCGGGATGCGTGTCAATCATGCCCTGGATAATCATAGGCACCACCATCGGCATAGTGCATATTCCCTTGCGATGGTCGGTTTCCTGACCATAGCTGTTGCCATCGTCCTCCATGTAATAGCGCATGGTGGCAATCAGGTCGTAAGGACCGTCGCCGCAGATGGTGCCACGGTAGCGCAACGGCTCGTCCAGCCCCTGTTGCTCGATGTATCGCTGTACGGCCACGGCCAGAGCGCCTCCCTGCGAATAGCCGAAACCGAACGACCGCCAGTCGTCCTTGAAAGGCAGCACGCGTTTGTCGTTGACGTGTTTCTGGTAGAGTTTCAGTCCGTAGTCAACAGCATCCGTCACCTGCCGGGCGGTCAGTTCCTGCGCCAGATAAGGGTGCGGCGCGTCACGCGAGACGCCATAACCCTCGAAGTCGGGGGCAATGATGACGGCATGGCTGATAAAATCCTGAGTCGGATCTATTCCCATTGCGTAATTTTCCTTCAACAGAATGCCAAAAAGCGCCAGTTCCTTCAGGTTGAGATTCGACGAAGGACACTCTTTATCGGCGGTAATGGTGAAGTGGCTGTAGATGTGGAGCGACTCGATGCCGTCGGTCTCCTTGGGTTCTTTAGGAGTCCAAGCGATGAGCGCCGACGAGAGCACTACGTCCTCACCCGCAGCGTTCTTCGACGGGTAGTTAAAGACGTAAGTCGTGGCTTCGTTGAGGATTTTCAAATATTTCAGGCTGTCGGAAACCTCGGCAGCCCATGCACCGCTGGCAAAACTGCTCAGTAAGGCGAGCATCAAGTAGATGTTTCTTTTCATACGGTGGACTTACTGCTCCATGTTATACTTTAACAATAACTCCCTGAAAGCTTTTGCTTCTTCAGACTCTTTGACGTCTTTTTCAGCTCCATAGGATATTTGTAAGCAGGATCCAGCGAGAGTGTATAGTCAGGAGCAATCACCGTGGCACCGCTCCCGTCTGCCACGCCCTGTATTTTGGGCTCATCCATGCTGACATTGCCAAAATGATAGCCACCGCCGTGAATGAAATAGACAAGCGGTGTCTTCTCACCCGCTTTGTAGTTTGCTGGGCGGAAGACGTACATGTTTATCTTCTCATTCCCGACGACAATGGTCAGTTTCTCGGCGTTCTGGGGCTCTTTGCCCTCTACGTCCAAATCTACATTTGATGTCCCCACAGGTACTGTGATGCCATCAATCAGTTCATATCCTTTTGCAAGGAGATTAGCGCTTTTAGTCATCTTATTCAAGTTTCTTAAGTTCTTTTTTTGACCACAGATTTAACAGATTAAGCAGATTTTTGCTGCTGGCTCATGCCTATTCTACGTAATCAGGATCGAAGTGACTATGGTATTCGATGCACAATTTTTTATAATATTCGCGTGTAGCGTCGCTTGTCGTGTCTGCCCGGATGATTTCATAGTAATAGTGTGAGAGTCCAGGTTCTACACCACTCTCTGTACGGATGGCGTTGTAGAGCGAGTCGCCCAGCACGGGTCGGCAGATGTTCTCGGGATTTGCTGCATAGTAATTACGGTAACTCTTGACCTGAATCTCGGTATACAGGTATTCAAACTTCAGATTGAAGAGGTCTCCCCAATAGCCGCGGTCACTGGTCTGGTGCTTGTAACGCCCGAAGATGCCGCGCTCGGTGGCTGTCGTTTTCACGTCGTCGATGACAATACGTATCGAATCATACTCACAGATAACGGTGGTACGTGCCAGATCCCTCAGTTCCATGGGCATGGAATTATCGGTACGGCATTTGCGCTCGGTACTCTCACGGGTCTTGTAGTTGAGGGGCGTAACCTTTCCCTTGTGACGTGCTGCCACCTCTTCGGCAAGCGACTGTGTCGGCGGGCCATAGACTTGTGCCCAACTCATAGCCCGATCCAGTTCTGCCTGGAATTGCTGTTCTGTTTGCTGATCCCCGACGTTATTGTCGACATTGTCGTTACGACAAGAAGTAAATAAGATACCGCAGGTGAGGATGGCGGCGAGCATCCAGTTCATCATCTTTTTGTTCATGTTTTTTCTGTTTTAAGCTTGTTAATTCTCAATTTTAGATTTTATAGCCCCAAAGGTAAGCATTTTCCTTCAAAAACCATCATAATTTGCACTTTTTTCTTCCTGAAGGTGCAATTTTTGCAGATTTTGAAAGTCCAGAATTTGTGCGTAACACATAGAGTGCTAATCCTTCAAGCACGCCAATGGGATAATCTTCACTCCGTCAGGCCGAGTGTAAGCCATCTTTCCACCAGTGAGCACAATCATCAAGTCTGGTTCGCGTATGGGAACCTGTTTTTCTTTTATGTTATGCTCATGTATCAGACGTTTCAACTCTACAAGATGACCTGCGCCATCCTCAATCTCCTTACTTCCCAGCTTGCACTCTATTAGAGCATAACGTCCATCTCCCAGGTGTAGCACCCAATCCGACTCCAAATCATAGCGGTCGTGGTAATACGATACATGTGTCTCAAAATCAAGAGTATACGCCTTGAGGTCACGAATACACATTTGCTCAAAAATAAAACCGAACGTATTTAACTGTATCATTAGTGCTTCAGGAGTTAGCCCCATAGCAGCCACAGCTATAGAGGGGTCGACAAAAGCTCGTTTAAGTCCACTGCGAATAGCTGTTTTGCTACGAATAGCAGGACACCAGGCCTCAATGTCGCATATAACAAAAAGTTTCTTCAATGCACCTACATAGTCATCAAAAGTTGGTTCTGTACACGATACTTCACCAGAAGCCGCCACATCCGCTATCATCATCGACTTCTTGGCTAGCGTAGAAATATTCCTGGCATACGAACGCATAATCATTCGGGCCAAACGTTCATCACGTTGTACGCCATCCACCCTGTTGATATCTTCCGAGCACACAGTTTTTACATAGTTTCTAGCAATCAGCAACTTTGCACTGTCTTTTTTGATATTCATAGTGCCAGGCCACCCACCGCGGCAAGCACTAAAAATCAGATCTTCAACTGTCATGTCCGATTCTATACCGTCGATATCCAAAGCAGGATTGTCCAATAGCTCCTTCAGCGAAATTTTGCCATTCGACTCCTGAGACTCCCATAGGCTCATAGGAATCATTTCCATTTTCGTGATTCGACTATTGCCAGAATGATGAGTCTGCGATTTGTCCACAGTATTTGAACCTGTCAGAATGAACTGCCCGGGTTCTTGCCGGTTGTCGACAGTCGTTCTTACAGTATTCCACAGCACAGGAGCATCCTGCCATTCGTCAATTAGCCGTGGCGTAGTTCCCTTTAGCAGTAGCGATGGCTTTGCGGCAGCTGTAGCCAGATATTCCTCACGCATGTCAGGATCCTGCAGTTTTATAACGCTCTTAGCAATTTGTTCTGCAGTGGTGGTTTTACCACACCACTTTGGACCTTCTATCAATACAGCTCCAAAAGCTTCCAACCTTTCTTCTAACACAGCATCAGCTGTTCTTTTCAAATATGCCATATAGAATATTATTATTTCACGTTGCATAAATAAATAAATAAAGTGAATCCACCAAATTATTTTTGTTTTTTGTGGTATTTTACTTTGGTTTTTTGTGGTATTTTACTTTGGTTTTTTGCGCTTAACTAGTATCTTTTTTTGTGGTTTCTTGCAAAAGTAACTATTTTATAAGTGATAATGCAATAATAATCGAAAAATTCGCATAAAATAACATATGGCATATCAGCCATCTTCCTTCTCCCCTCTTTTTCGTGTCGTTTTTACTCTTTTAACGGTGGAATGTGCTGAGTTAGCGGCAAATTTCAGTTCAACACCATCCTGGAAATAGGCTCCCAAACGCAACTCTGCATTCTGCTTGTCACGCCAGATGTCATCCGAACACTGCGATATTCCGATACGATACTTCACTTTGCCCGCAGAGCAAGAGGCAAGTAACGTAGCCAATACAAATAAATAAAAGAATCTTTGTCGCATATTTGTTTGGTTTAAGTGTTACTATTCATTTTATAGGCAGACTCCGCCTTGTCCTTCCTGATTTTTGGTGCAAAGATACAATATTATTTTCGAATCAGGAAAAAACTTGAGGACATTTCTTCAAATAATGTATAGATTATGAAGTAAACCCATGATCCTTGAACCGTTAAATAAATGAAAGTTTTTGCAGGTTTATATGTTCTTATTTTTCTACAATTCATATTATTGTTACTTTTGCAGAAAAATAAACTCTTGACAAGTTGCCCTGGATGGATACACCACGCTCCGGATTCGGCCGGTGGAGCTTTTTATGCTCGAAAACTTGGAAGTATCGGAAAAACTTATTATCTTTGCAGGCGAATTAATAAACGACAGTATATGTCACGACAGCAGATAATAGAGAAGCACAAGAACCTCTTCTGGTACACGCCCGACGACCAGAAGCACGACATCAGCGACGCCCTGCTCGTGGAGCGCATCCTCAACGACGGCACGCTCGACGACTGCCGCGAGCTCATCCAGGTACTCGGTGGCAAGCGTGTAGCCGAGGTGTTCTTCTCAGCCACAGGTCGGCAGAAGCAGAACTACTACCCCGAAATCTATCACTTTTTCTCACTCGTACTCCGGAAATATGCATAGCGAGATCCTCAACGACCGCCAGCGCGAGCTGCTACCCCTCATGGCGCAGTTCCGACGCGAGTACTACCTCGTGGGCGGCACAGCCATCGCCCTCTATTTAGGGCATCGCCGCTCCATCGACTTCGTCCTATTCAAGCCCGGAGCCATCAACCACAAGCGCAACCTCGACAAGATTGCCGCCACGCCGTTCACCCATACCGTCACCCGCCGCGTCGAGGAGCAGATGAACCTTATCGTCAACGATGTCAAGGTGACCTTCTTCCAGTATCCCTTCCCCGTCGAGCCCACAGCCCGCTTCGAGCAAACCTTTCGTCTGCCCACGTTGCAACAGCTTGCCGCTATGAAGGCCTATGCCCTAGGCCGCCGATCCAAGTGGAAGGACTATGTGGACCTCTTTTTCTTGCTACGCGACCACTTCACCCTGACCGACATCTGCGCCGAGGCTACACGTATCTTCGGTGAGCTCTTCTCCGAGAAGATGTTCCGCTCACAGCTCTGTTACTTTGAGGACATTGACTACACCGAGGCCGTCGATTGGCTCATCGGCGAACCGCCCACCGACGAGGAAATCAAGCAACGGCTCACTGAGATTGCCGTACAGGAAATCAAGGGACTGTAAAATATAGATCACGGAGATAGATTTGACCCCGTCAAAGATACGGATCATAATTGAATTATGCAAATAAAATTATGCTAAAAGAATAATTTTCTCAACATAATCTTTTATTGACCATCATTCCCTCATTTCCTTTGCGTAAACCGCCAGAGAACCGCTTCCCCTTCTATGTTGCAAACCAAATAATTGGTCCATCTTTTAGCATTGTTTAATCGTTTTATTATCGTTTTTACTTTATTTTACACATATACAG
>JAEEGL013101667.1_pt1 | contig 13171 bp, 14 predicted proteins | sample 9134231 | NCBI WGS metagenome assembly JAEEGL01 (sample SAMN16246548, study PRJNA631951) | gut metagenome | biome: gut microbiome; feature: rumen; material: fiber-attached | host: Bos | place: Iran: Karaj | collected 2018-10
ATATACATGCCATTTGGACTTCCCGTTGTCGTATATGCCTTTGCCGTACTCTGTCTCTGTGTATCCCTCAAAATCCACCTGGTCGTTTTGCAGTTTTGTCTCCTGAAGACAAAAGATATCTGCATCAGTCTCGCCAAAATAGTCTAAAAAACCCTTTGTAAGACATGCCCTGAGGCCGGTGGCATTCCATGAAATGAATTGTTTGTCCATACCGCCCTCCTGTTTTCTTCTTTTCAATCTGTATTTTACCACAGTACCTTAAAAACTCACATAATTTTTTCATATTTTTCTTTTATCTGTTTCAAAAAGATAGTATCATGTTTATGTAATTTTATCTTCACTCACGGAGGTGTCTATTTATGGAAATCAAAGGTTATACATACGGCTACAAAGCAACACGCGGCGTATATCCGTCATCTGCTGCTGTTGAAAGCCGCAACGCGCTCATGGAAACCGGTATCAACTGGGTTTGCCTTGCTTTTTCGGTAAAGCAGGAACACTACTACTCTACCGATATATTTTTCGACTATCGCAACAGCGTGCCGGATCTTGAACTTATAAGCACCATACAGCACTTTCATGACAACGGTGTTAAAGTGTGCTTAAAACCCATGATAGATTGCAAGGACGGCGTCTGGCGAGCTCTAATTACCTTCCCCGAGCAAAACATGTTCAACCAGAATGTCTATTGGACAAAATGGTTTGAATCATACAGTGCTTTCCTGACCCATTATGCGCAGATCGCGGAATACACCGGATGCGAAATGTTCTGCCTAGGCTGTGAAATGCTGGGCACGGAAACCCAGGAAGCTCTTTGGCGTGATACCATTGCAAAAGTCCGCAATGTGTATTCCGGTAAACTTACTTACAATACAAACCACGGAAAAGAAACAATTGCAAAGTGGTATGATGCCATTGATTATGTCGGTACATCAGCTTACTACCCTGTAGCGGAAGGTCCGAATGCAGATGTTTCCGAAATGAGATCCCGCTGGTTGGATATTGCAGACAACCTTGAAAACATCAGTAAAAAGCTCGGCAAAAAGATAATATTCATGGAGATCGGCTGTCGCTCAGCTGCCGGATGTGCAGCTATGCCATGGGATTTCATGCACAAAGAATTTCCTTTTAGCGAAGAAGAACAGGCAAACTTCTATGAATCATGCCTCAGCGTCTTCTCTGAAAAAGACTGGTTTGCCGGCTTCTTCTGGTGGGATTGGAGCCCGACTATCTACTCTACCAGAGAGGAAGCATTAAATGATCCCGACTTCAACATCCATCTTAAAAAAGCCGAGGATGTGATCAAAAAATACTACAAATGAGCTCCTGTTTTTAACATCAATTAACACTTTATGCCTCCCGTTGTGAAACAGTTTTTTACAACGGGAGGTTATATTTTTACCACGCTCTCCGCACTATTCTATTTTTTGTCAATCTTGAATTTATTGAGTTTTCGAGTATTTATCTTTTTCGAGTTCAATTTGATGTTTCACGCATTTTTTGTCATTTTTTAATGTTTCATACCATTTACAATATATTGTTGATTTCATGCTGTTTTACGGTTATATAATGTGTAATATTTTATATGTTATTTTGTATATTATTATGTATATTATATACATAATTACATATTATGTTCACTATTATATTATCATATATATTGTGTTTTATATTACGTATCTTATAAGATATTATCTGGTTTGCGACGTTTTTGTGTTTTTTGCAACTTTGTACCACAGATATTTTTATCACAAAATTTTCATCACGAGGTTTTAAACATTCTATATCCTCATCCGGAAAACTCTCCCCCGTTTTTTTGGCTAAGTTTCGATTTCTTTTATGACAGATGATCGTACCGGCCGCTTACCGTCCAAAAACCACACATAAGCATATAAAACCACATTAATATTACATATTAAACTACATATTATCACACATGTTATTCTGCATATATCATATTATATTCCATAATGTCTTTTATATTATATTTCGTATTATATGTATTATTATTTGCAATATTATATTGACATATTTGAGATTATATTATATATTATATTGCATAATACGAATAAAAAGGAGCGATAAGAACGTGAAAACCATTGCTATTTGTAACCAAAAAGGCGGCGTAGGGAAGACCACAACCGCAATAGAACTGGCTGTTTGCCTTCATAACAAAAAGAAAAAGGTTCTTTTGGTCGACTTTGACCAGCAGGGAAATCTGTCACAATATGTGGATATTTCAAAAGACAAGAATATATACGGCGTTTTACACGCAGATTATCCTCTGGATGAAGCAATTCAATCCAAAGAATACTTCGATGTAATAGCTTCCAGCAAGCAGTTGACGCGTGCGGATCGCGAATTTATAGGCCAGGACGACGTATATTTACTGTCAGATCTCTTTGATATGGTCTCGGATTCATATGATTTTGTCATTATAGACAACAGCCCGTCGCGAAACATCCTCTTAAACATGGCTTATGTGGCTGCAGACTACGTGATCGTCCCGACAGAGTGCGATGCCGGCAGCATAAGCGGAATTTTAGCCATAGAAGAAGATATAAAAGCACTCCGCGAGAGCAGAAACGCTATGTCGCATGCCACCATAGCAGCCATAATCCTGACAAAGTACGAAAAGACCATCATGCACGAGACTGCTAAGGAAGAGCTGGAAGAAATCGCCTCTACAGAGATAAAAGGCAATCCATTTGTTATGATTGTACGTAAAAGTATACGCGCATCTGAAGCAAAAAGCATGCTAAAAAGCATGCAAGAGTACGATAAATACGGAAATCCGGCTACAGATTACCGAAAGATTACCGACAAATTGTTAAAGGAGGTTTAAATTTATGCCCAGTCCGTCAAGAAGAGAGCTTCTCAAATCGAAAAATTCAAGAAATTTCCACCCGGAGTCTGCACCTTCCATCGTGGATGATGTTATCAAAGATAATTCAAAAGAAAACGTCGTGGAAAAAACTCCTGAGCAGATTCCGGTACCGGAAAAACATGACGACAACTCGGCAACAAAACCTGCAAAATCTAAATCTGTTGCAGGCGAACCGTCAGAAGATAATGAAAAGCCAGATTTTATAAGGATTAAGCCGCCTGTAAAAAAACAGACAAAGAGCATTAGAAAATGTTTTTTGATCACTCCTGAGATGGATGAAAAGCTTAAAAAGATGGCAGTGGAATATGGAACAAGCGAAAATGAGATCATAAATCAGATTTTAACCCAGGTATTATAAGGAAAATACAACCCCTTGTTGTTGTTCTTTTTTATCTTTTTTAAACAACATATTGATTAGTTTATTTAAAGCCATGGAAAACCCTGTTAACTACGGTATATCCATGGCTTTATTGCGTACTGAAACGTAGCAAGAAGCGACAGAAATTGTCGAAAGAGTACGCATTCTTCGTAGCATCTTGCGGCTGAAAATGTAGAGATTCCGGCGGGGCATAACCGTCCAAAAGTGTAGATGCAAGCGTACTGTTATATAGAAACAAACGTACATATATGTAGTAACATACGGTCATGATCAGGTCTTCTATGATCATTTTGCGTACATAGATGTAGATGTGAAGATAGGATAAGAAGAAATGCAGAGAAACCCGGAATTATTTATAATGCCGGGGTTTTTAGAAGGCAAATAAATGGTACAGGCAGAGTATCATACAGTACAAAACAGTAGAAATAACGTACAAATACGTAGAGCGTATCCGATGAAACAGAAAATGATCCGGAGTGCATATGCAGCTGAACCAACAGATAAACGTTTATATACAGTACAAATAAGTAGATATAACGTAGTGAAATGTAGACTACCCTGATATTCGCAGGATGACTTGCGTACAAATAAGTAGAAACTACGTCCAAAATTGGAGAATAAAAGATGCTTTTTTGTAAACTTCCGTACAAAAACGTAGTAATACCGGATAAAAATGGAGATATAACGTATTTTTATGTAGAAAGCACACCCGGCTCATGGAAAAAGCGTACAAAAGCGTAGATTAAGCGTACAATATAGTAGATATAACGTATAAAAAAGTAGAAACAATATTTGACGTAGTAATATGTAGATGCTGCGCAAAACTATTGCCTGATCTTACGACTTTAAGCCTAAATATTCAATATATTGAAAAAGATATTGCATTGCGGTCATATATTGTGTAAAATTTTTTTAATTAACGTATAAAAATGTATTGACTTTAACGGCGAAATTGTAGATAATCAGTATAAAAGTGTAGAAAGTGAGGAGCAGACGGCTGTATGGAACGAGAAAAAGATGAAATGGTCATCTACGGAAAGAGTCGTTATTCCAAATCCAATTTTCTTATCAGTGCCAAGTATCGCTCAAGTCTTCTTGAAAACAAGATAACTGCGATCTCTTTGGCCAAAATACAGAAGAATGAGTACACCGAAGAGAACGGATGCATTACATGTCATATACCTGCAGCCGAGCTAAAGGAATTATTGAACGGTAACGACGGATCGTTTTACAGCCAGCTGGAGCCGGTTGCTCAGTCCATGACTTCACGCAGCATAGGTATGAGTGATCCCGAGAGGGGGACATTCCATTATATGGCTGCCATTACAAATGCGGACTATGAGAACGGCGTATTTACGATGCGTTTTAACTCAGAGTTCAAGCAGTACATATCAAATCTTAAATCTAATTTTACCATCCTTGAATTGCCTGTTATGCTGAAGTTTAAAAGCGTTTACAGCTTCAGATTATACGAATTACTCACCAGCAAATGTTATTATCCTCGCGGAATGAAGAAAATACCTGATGGTATATTCAGGATTGATTTTAATCTGTCCGAACTGAAGCTCAGCATGGGTGTAGTAAACGCTGAGTTGGATGCGGTTCGACGCGAGTTAAATAACAAAGAAAAACCTGATTACGATAAAGCTGTTGAAAAATCTCCGGAAAAGAGATTCAACAACTGGTATGAGTTCAGGCGTCGAGTTTTGAATGTGGCTGTTGAGGAGATCAACGAAAAGACGGAGTTAAATGTAGAGTTCGAACCGGCGAAGGGCGGACGCGGAGGTAAGGTACACGGAGTTACGTTCTTTGTTAATGAAAAGAAAACCGTCAGTGCAGAAGAGATAGCAGAACCGGAAAAGAGAGAACTGTCCGCAGAAGAAAAAGATGATATTGTATATGAGATGGGACAGCTTTTCGCACCCGAGGGATTAAAGAGAAGTGACATAAAGGCGATCTGCGAGAAAGCGGATTATGATGAAGCAAAGATTCGTGCAGCCAGGGAAGTCTTTTTGACGGCTAAAAATGTGGAAAACATTCCCGGCTGGATAATATCATGCATCGAGAACGGATATGAGATAAGCGGCAGCACATCTGAAAACAAGAGTGGGTCTTCAAGGCTGTTCTTTGGCAACATAGATCAGAGAGATGTATCAGATGCCGCAATAAAAGACATCGAATCAAGATTATTAAATCAAGATTAAAACAGAGCCCCGACACGCGGTCAGCATAATTTAAAACAATTATAAACGGATTTTTATCGGAAATGGCACAGAAGAGAAGTCGTCGCCTGAAGATTTTACCGGACCGGATTTTCCATCGGATTTGGTGTACGGCGGTAGAGGAAAAAGACAGAGCAACATTTCTTGCAAAAATGATATCGGGTGACGGAAAAACCGCCATAAGGCCTGAAAAGTATCGTATTGACGCGGTTTTATGGTATGATGTTTTGCGCGGGATTCATGATGCAGCGAACCTCAATATGGCAGAAATTGTCAAAATGAGCGGCAAAAAAAAGGCAGAAATTTCACATTATTTTTGTATACCGATCAGAACATTGGAGGACTGGTGTTCGGGAAAAAGTATCCCGCCATCTTATGTCAGGCTGATGTTGCTGAGAGAATACGGACTTATAAATATCGGTGAAAATGTCAGACTTGAATCTAAAGATAACAAAAATCCGAAGGTTGACGCAAAAAAATCAGAGAAACAATACGACCGCTGAAAAGCAGCAGCATTACGCGTGATTAAATTCGGATTATACAAATATACCTTGACGGAGAATTGATATGTCGGACAAATGGAAAAAGGCATCACAAACATTTTTGCTATGGTTTGGAAAAGTGATGCGGGGAAGATACGGAGCGGATAATTTTTCCAGATTTTTGTCCATGGTGGCATTGATACTTTTGGCAGCCGGATTTTTATCGAGGATAAAATGGTTTTTTATTCCGGCACTTCTTATTATATTATTTTATTACTTCAGATTTTTTTCCAAGAATCACGAGGCACGCAAAAAAGAAAACGTACGTTTCCTGGCTGTGGAGTTCTGGCTGACTGATAAATGGAAAAAACATAAGAAAATGCAGGCCGAGAAAGATACACATAAGTTTTTTAAGTGTCCGGGCTGCAAGCAGACTGTCAGGGTGCCGAAGGGACACGGAAAAATAGAGGTCACATGCCCGAAATGCGGCACAAAGTTTATTAAAAAGACTTGAAAAATAAGGGTTTTTGAGAAAAAAATGCACAAAAAAGGCATAAAATCGGCATTTTTTGAAAAAAACTCTTTACAATAAAGGCCAGTCTGCTATAATTCATCATTGTAAGCATGTGTGTTGCATGCACATTATAATCCATAGGAGGAAAAATTAATGAACAAGACAGAACTTATCGCTGCAGTTGCAGAGAAGGCAGATCTTACAAAGGCTGCTTCTGGAAAGGCAGTAGATGCCATCGTTGAGGCAATCACAGAGGAGCTCAAGAAGGGCGAGAAGGTTACACTTATCGGCTTCGGTACATTTGAGACAAGAGAGCGCGCAGCTAGAACAGGCCGCAATCCTCAGACAGGCAAAGAGATCAAGATCAAGGCTTCTAAGGCTCCGGCATTCAAGGCTGGCAAGGCTCTTAAAGAGGCTGTAAACTCAAAGAAGAAGAAATAATTAATGTTACACTTTAGCCCGGTTGTTTAACAACCGGGTTTTTTTGTTTTAAAATATGTAATACGTGTTTTTTTCTGTTATAATATTTTTGATACAAGGATTTATACGGAAAAAATCCAACTGTTTGACGAGGTACGAATAATGACTCTGATAGAATTCTTTGACGCAAACGCATTGCATTTTCTGGTGCCTGTTTTTTCTCTGAAGCCGGATAAGCTCATTATCATATATGATGAAAGACAGTACAGCAGCGACCGGATCGATTATTCCGTGATGGCTGTAAAGAGCAGGGAACCGAATCTTCCGGTGAAGACTATCAACATAAATCTGCATCATGTATCCGAAATCCAGGCGATGCTTGAAAAGGTTGTGGTCAACGAGCAGAACGAAGAGATATATATGGACTTAACCGGCGGAGACGAGCTCATGACCGCCGCCGGCTTTTATGTGGCAAAACAGTATGCGCTGACTGCGGTATATTTAAACCGCAAGGAGCGCAAGATAATATCGGCCGTGGATCTTCGCGTTTTGTCGGATGCTGTAGAGCTTACGCTGGACGAATATCTGATGTGCCTCGGCGCAAAACAGCTCAACAACTCCCACATGGAGCCGGACCCGCTGATGTATGATAATATCTTGCGCATGGCAGAGGTGACATTTGATGATCTTATGAGCTGGCATGCGCTCCAGAAATTCCTCGGAAACCATATCTCAAATCAGCGCATGACCGTCACAATTCCCGAGAAATGCGTTTACAATGAGAAAGAATACGATGTGAGGCCTCTTCTGCGCAATTTTGAACAATACGGTTTTCTTGAGCGCAAGAGCGGTAATACTTATGCGTTCACATCCAAGCAGTCCAGAAGTTATCTCGGAATATTCGGCATATGGCTTGAACTCTATGTTTATATACATCTGAAAAGAACATATTCGAGAGTACATTTCGGTGTGGTAATAGACTGGGTCGGATACGACGGAAAAGATACCGTGGACAATGAGATCGACGTTGTACTGATGCATCACTCGGAGCCGATACTTATATCTTGTAAAATGAGAAAGCCCGATCCCAGGGATGTGTATGAGATAAAGAGTCTTGCGTACAATCTCGGAGGAACGATAGGTAAAGGTGTTTTGGCGACCACCTATGACGTGAATTCCACCATGGCAAATCCGCATGAGATCGGAACGCGCATGAACCTTATGAATGTCGGTATGATACAGGCAGACGATTTCAAGAAAAAAACAACCAAAGACATAATGAGGGCTGCGATCCTGCCCGATCAGTTCCGGGGCAGACAGTCCATGGAAGGTATGTAAAAAAGGCAGATAACAAGGCGTTAAACCGAATATAATACACAATATAATACAGAACATAATACAGAACATAATATCAAGCGGCTGACAGGGGGATAATATAAAACATATTATAAAACATATTTCAAAAGATAATATGATGCGGATCATATCGAAATCGATAATTGTTCCCGGCCGCTTTACACACATTGACAGACAGGAAAAAAGTGCGCGAAATCATTGACTTTTCAACAAAGATTATAGTAAAATACGAAAGGTGTTTTTTAGTGTTTACTCGTAAAAATTTTTTAGGAGGACAGACATGAAAAAAGGTTATATCAGTATCCGTACTATCATGGTTGGTGTAATCGGAATCGCCGTATTTATTCATTTCGCCATTTTTTATTTTGTGGCAAATAATATTGCGGGAGATAACTTAAGCACCAGCATGGAAGAAATGTATGTTGCCAGAGCGTCATTTGCTTCCGCAGAGGTTACGAGTCAGATCATGGACGACGTTGCTTTCCTGGATACGGAGATATCGTCAGCCAAGAGCTTAAAGAGTGACGGTACCGGTGCAGAGGAGTACACGGTATTTCTGGAGGAGCTGACCAACAGTTACGATGAGATATGCATGGCATATATCGGACTGACGGACAGCACACTTCTTAACGGTTCCGGATGGGTTCCGGATGAAGGCTGGGATTGCAGGACCAGAGGATGGTACCAGGCGGCTGTTTCGGCAGGCGGAGCAACCGTGTTCGGTGAGCCTTATGTGGACGCCAGCACCGGCGATGTCATGATCACGATATCAAAATATTTTAAGACCTCCGAAATAGAGGGTGTTGCATCGCTCGATCTTTTCATAGGACAGATTTTCGGACAGCTTACAGACATAGTAAAAGATAACTGCTACGACGACGATTATGCTTTCGTAATCGCGCAGAACGGACAGGTGATCTATCATCCGGATCCGGCATCAAATCCGACACCGGATGATCTTATAACCATCGATTCGCTGTTAAACGGTGCATATGTTAAGAGCCTGGAAACGGGCGAATCCTTTGAGGATTACAACGGTGTTAAGAGCCGCGCCATCCAGTATACCGATAATGATACCGGCTGGATAACGGTTTTGGTAACACCGGAACATCATTACACAGAGCGGATTAAAGAGCTGAAAAGGCCGCTTTTGGTCCTGTTTGTTGTCATGGTGCTTTTAACTTGTATCACAACATTTGTTTTGGGCTTCTTTATCACCAGAGCTATCAAGAGGACCTCGGAAGAGATCAATGATATTGTTGACGGAATGATGAACGGTTCCGGTGATCTGACACACGAGATCCGTATGAAGGACGTTACCGAGGTCGGTCTGATCATAAACGGCGTCAATGCCATGATCAGAGTGCTGGGTGATATCATAGGACATATTAATGATGCCACGGAGTCACTGGTGTCGGATGTAAAGGTGCTGCAGGAATCCGCAAAAACTTCATCAGATAACGTTAACAACATATCGGCTACAATGGAGCAGATGAGTGCGGGATCAGCACAGACCACCGCTTCTGCGGATCTGGTTGTAAAACAGATAGAAGATATAGCATCACTTGCCGGAAGAGTTAAAAACTCAACTGCGCAGAAGGCTTCCGAGATTGAAAAGAGCATGAGTGATGTTCAGAAATTTACGGTTGAGATACAGAACCGTGATGTTCGCGAGATAGAGAGACTTAATGATCATATTTCGGCTTTGAGAGAGAGGATCGCCGCTACCAAGAAGGTTGAGGATATCCAGAAGATGACGGAAGGCATTGCCGATGTTGCAAGTCAGACAAACCTGCTGTCGCTGAACGCGTCCATAGAGGCTGCGAGAGCCGGAGAGGCAGGCAAGGGATTCGCGGTTGTTGCATCCGAGATTGGAAACCTAGCCAATAACTCTGCTGAAATGGCAGAAAACATCCGCGGAGTTTCCGATGAAGTCCTTGCGATAGTGGATGATCTGGTCAAGGCGGCAGAAGAGGTTGCCGCTGTAATGCAGGAAATGTCCGAGGGCAATTCAAAAGAAAAGAAAGATATCATGGAGCGTTACAACGCTTCGCTCAAGGCTTGTCTTGACGCCATGAATGCTATCGGGGAAGATAACGGTGAGATCGCATATTCAGCGGATAACATAAAAGACGCTATGGCGTCCATCGATATCGCTGTAGAGGAGAGCGCTCAGGGCATTGCTTCGGTTGCTTCAGGTACGTCACAGCTTGTATTTGTGACAGATGAGGTTAAGGAGAGCGCAAACAACGTCAGCGGCGTATCCGAGAGACTTAAAAATGAGGTTAGCAGGTTCAGGTTTCAGAGCTGACTGATGGTACAAAAATAGCAAAAATAACAAAAAAATCGGGCGGGGTTTATCCCCGCCCGATCTGTATTATATCGATATGTGAAGAACTAAAATGCCTGAAGGAAGCCTTTCCGTTACGAGAAAAATTTTTCTTTTACTTCATCCACCGGCATGTCCTGTCCGGTGAAAAATTTGAATGCGGCAACGCCCTGCCATAACAGCATGCCCTTGCCGCCGATAATGGTACATCCGCAGCTTTCGGCATCTTTCAACATCTTTGTGATCTCCGGGTTGTATACTGCATCGCAGACCACCAGCCCCGGGCGGAAAGCCGCAAGATCTTTTACCACGCTTAAGTCGGCGAGATCCGGTTTCATGCCGACAACTGTGGCGTTGACAAAGATGTCGCTGTCGTTTGCCTCGGAAGTCATCTTTGCAGTGTCATCAATATCGAAAACATTAACAACGACGCCCGGTACGGCGTTTTTGATCTTTTCCGCGGTCTGAAGAGTTCTCTCGAAAAACGCATCCTTTTTATTGAATATCGAAAGCTCTCTTGCGCCGTCCAGCGCACACTGAACCTGAATGGCTGTGGCTGCGCCGCCTCCGCCGCAGACGGTTATCTTTTTGCCTTTTACGTCTACGCCGTAGCTCTTGAGATTGTTCACAAAGCCTTCGCCGTCGGTTATGTGGCCGGTGAGGTGGCCGTCTTCGTTAAGTATGGTGTTGATCGCACCGATTATCTTTGCAGCGGGAGTAAGCTCATCCATATATTTTGCGGCTTCTGTCTTGTCCGGCATGGTGACGTTGCCGCCTCTCATGTTGAAAAGACGCATGGCCGCGATGGCGTCAGCTACACTGTCCTCTTTTACATCGAGCGCAACATAAACGTAGTCCAGACCTAATTTTGCAAAGCTGTAATTGTACATTGCCGGCGAGCCCGAGTGTGCAACGGGTGAGCCGATCAGTGCCATGAGACCTGTGGTCCCTGTTATCCTTGATTCCATTATATTCTCCTTTTTCCGGTGTGATGCTGTTACCTGGCACAAGTATATAGAAAAAATACGGTTCTGTCAAAGCATTCTCAGCGTTTTTCCTTGTTTTTGTACATTATATAGGATAAAATATATACGAGAAATTCTTTTCGGAGGCAAACATGAAAAAATCACTTCTGATGAACGGCAAAGGTATATGTCTGATGCTGGTCTCATCAATACTTGCGTGTGTGGGACAACTCTTTTGGAAACTTTCTGCCGAAAGAGGGCTGCTGTTTTTGCTGATCGGCTTCGCGCTCTACGGCATAGGCGGGCTGACCATGGTTATAGCCTACAGATTCGGAAAACTGTCGGTTTTGCAGCCGATGATGAGCTTGAATTATGTGCTGAGCATTTTGCTGGCGATCCTTGTGCTTCATGAAAAAATATCGGTTTGGAAGTGGTTCGGCGTGTTCGTGATCATAGCGGGAGTCATACTCATAGCGGGAGGTGACGAACAATGTTAATGGTTGCGCTCTGTCTTATGCTGATGACTTTCATGGGTGCGGTGGCATCATTGTTTCTGAAAAAAGCCTCCGGCTCGGAAAGCCCGGCAAAACTTCTGTTGAACATACATTTTTACATCGGCGGGATACTGTATGTGGCAGCTGCGCTGATGAACATATGGGTTTTACGGTATCTGGATTATTCCATAGTGCTGCCGCTTACGTCACTGACATACGTTTGGGCCATGGCGCTGGCATATTTTATCCTGAAAGAGAAGATTTCCGCAAAAAAAGCCATAGGCGTGTGCCTGATTTTAGTCGGGGCAATGTTTGTTTCAATGCAGGTGTAAACAGCAATCCTGGTTGTTGTAAAAACCTTGAAAAAATAGTAAAATAATAGGTTGATCGAACAATAGCATCCAAAACCGCTCAGGCGGTGGCAGATGCGGTCGTTGCCGTTGCATTTCACAAAAAGGAGGAGAAAAGAAATGGCAAGAAAGTCAAGCACAGAGCGTGCGCAGCAGTTGGTTGGAGGCTTTGCCACAGCGAAAAAGAAGGTAGTTATACAGTATCAGGGCATGGAGCGCAAAGAGAGTGAGATAATGGAACGCATCCGTGAGGATATCGAGAAAAAGGGCGTTTCGGACGCAGACATCACGGAAGTCGATGTTTATATCAAGCCCGAAGAGCGCTCGGTATATTACGTTGTTAATGAAGAAGTGAACGGCAGTGTATTTTTCTAAAGCTTATCTGTATCAGAAAACATACAGACCGGCGTTTGAGTATGTTTTGCGGGAACACGGTCTGATATTACGGAGGAAAATGTATCATGGCTAAAGTATATGTTGTAGCAAATCAAAAGGGTGGTATCGGAAAGACTACCACCGCCACAAACCTTGCGGGTATTTTTTCAAAGCACGGCAAGACTCTTCTTATCGATGCTGATCCCCAGGGCAACAGTTCAAACACCTACGAGGCGCAGATAGAGAATGTTGCGACTCTCTATGACGTTATCATCGATTCGGACAAACTCCCCATAAAAGATGCTATTCAGAGCCTGCCCAACGGCGATATCGTTGCGAGCGATCCGCTACTCGCAAAGGCTGAAAAGATGCTGGACGGCGATGTGGAAGGCTTTTAC
>JAEEGL014604965.1_pt1 | contig 13171 bp, 11 predicted proteins | sample 9134231 | NCBI WGS metagenome assembly JAEEGL01 (sample SAMN16246548, study PRJNA631951) | gut metagenome | biome: gut microbiome; feature: rumen; material: fiber-attached | host: Bos | place: Iran: Karaj | collected 2018-10
GTCCCTGCGAGGGGCCCTCGCGCGCGGAATGACGAGGCGGAGGATGCAACCGGGCTGTCGCCCGGCAAAGACAACAACGAAGTATGGCGCAAATCCGGCCGCAAAGGATTAAATGGTTTTATCAGATAATAGTATCAATGGTCGATGATATGGAGCAGCGTTCCCGTGACGCCGAAGACCCAGTGGACGATCCACACGCCGTAGATCGACTGCTGCTTTTCGTAGAGGATGCCCTCCAGTCCGGCCAGCAGCGCCGCGCCCAGCATGAACAGCAGGCCCAGGTGGATATGCAGCGTCGCAAAGGACATGGAGGAGATCACGATGGCCGCGGCACCCACGTGCCTTCCCACCATGATGCGCCGCAGATTTCCCTGGATGACGCTTCGGGCCAGGAATTCCTGGACACCCGCCGTAAAGACATAGATGATCTGCCGGACGCCGAAAGCACGGAGATCGAAGAAGGGGTATTCGGGGCCGAAGGCTTGGGGGGAAAAGATGCGGATGACGGCCTTGCCGACGCACATAAAGGCTGCGGCACAGGCAGCGATCAGGATCCCGTTCCGCACCGCTTTCCAGGGGTGCTCCGTTTTGATGCCCAAGTCCTTCCATGTCAGGCTCGTGCTCACCAGGATATAGAAGAACATCAGGAAGCCCAGGACCTCCACCCCGTGGGTCATCACGTCGGTGGAGACCGGCTGCCCCAGGTATTGCCAGAGGGCATAGACCACCATCCAGCAGCAGTAGGCAAGAAGGAAGGCAGAAAAGGTCCTGGAGGAATCCTTGATCAGCTCGGAATAGATCATATTCGCCAGGGAGATGGCGGTCATGGACCCCAGGGACTGGAGGCTGAATTCATCGTCCTCGGTAAAGGGAATGACCTTGCCGCTTTTGTCCAGCTTGTTGATCAGCTGGAGAACGCCGATGAGCTTCTGCTCGGAATCCTCCAGGGGGACCACCAGCATGGAGCCCGTATGATAGCCGGTCATCGCGTCATAACGCTTGGGGCCGGAGAAATCGAAACGGTCGCTGTGATATACGTCCGGGATGTTGATGAGCTCCCGGTGTATGGCCGAAAAAGCGCACACGTTCTCCTCCCGCAGCTCCACGGGCGGCAGCTTTGAATGCTTCCGCGTCTGGCTCACTTTCTGGGATAGGGTCTTCATGGTGTGAAAAGCCAGGCGGCCTTTTTCATAAACATACAGCGTACCCGCGTCGCAGGCTGAAATCTTCATTGCCTCCACCAGGAGTTTTTCCAGCAGCAGATTCTTGTCCTTTTCCGTCGTCAGCTCGCTGCTGATGGCAACGATCTCATGAAGATCGGCACGGTTCAGCATATCCTTTTGTCACCTTCTCCGTTTTCAAGTATTGGCCAAGATTTTCGGGCAATATGACGGGAACATTATGCTAGCTCGATGCGTGCCGGGAATTATGCGGTGTTGCCCTGGCTGATCCTTCCACGCCGGGGGATGCGCCGGCGTCCGTCACGGTGCGGGGCAGAAAACGTACTTCAGAAGTTTATATCAGTATAACACGTTAAATCGCAGAGTGAAACAGCGAATTCACAAAGACCGTCCGTTTCGTTTGAAACGGACGGTCTTTGACAGTTCTGTTATACGGATGTTCAGTTTCGTATCCGTTATCCGACGGTGAAGACGATGGTGAGCCTCTTCGCGAAATTCAGTTCGCTGGAGCTGTAGCCGTCAAAGAAGCGCAGCTCATAGGTGCCGGGATTGCTGGGGGCGGCGATGGTGACCGTCCCGCTGCCCACGCCCGGGCTCTGATAGTTGGTTTTATACTGATTGGAGGCCGCACCCTCTTCCGCAACGCAGATCCACGCGCTGTGGTTTACCAGCCACTCCGTCACCCCGCTGTAGGAAACCACGATATCCTCCCCCGGGGCATAATTCTTTTTGGGGATCGACATGGAAACGCTCTTCGTCAGCTCGCTGTGCTTCACGGTGAAGGGGATGGTAAGCCGCTGCACCAGGTTCAGTTCGCTGGAGCTGTAACCGTCGAAGAAGCGCAGCTCATATTCTCCCTCGTCGAAAGGAGCCTCGATGGTGACCGTCCCGCTGCCCACGCCCGGGCTCTGATAGTTGGTTTTATACTGGTTCGAGGCCGCGCCCTTCTCCGCAACGCAGATCCACGCGCTGTGGTCTGCCAGCCACTCCGTCACCCCGCTGTAGGAAATGACGATGGGCTCTTCCGGCGCGTAAAGCGTCTTGTCCACATGCAGCTCCACGTTCTTTGTCAGCTCGCTGTGTTTCACGGTGAAGGGGATGGTCAGGGCATCCACCAGATTCGTCTCGGTGGAGCTATAGCTGTCAAAGAAACGCAGTTCGTACTCCCCTTCGTCAAACGGTGCTCCGATGGTGACGGTACCGCTCCCGACGCCCGGGCTCTGATAGTTGGTTTTATAATGGTTCGAGGCTGCGCCCTTCTCCGCAACGCAGATCCACGCGCTGTGGTCTACCAGCCACTCCGTCACCCCACTGTAGGAAATGATGATGGGCTCTTCCGGCGCGTAAAGCGTCTTCGGCACACTGAGCTTCACATTCTTTGTCAGCTCCGGCCGTTCCACGGTGAAACGGATAATCGTGCTGCGGTCAAGATTCTCCTCCTTGGAGGAATAACCGGAGAAGAACCGGATCTCGTAGGTCCCGTCGTCGTAGGGCGCGTTGATCGTAACCGTGCCGCTGCCTGCGTCCGGGCTCTGATAGTTGGTTTTATACTGATTGGACGGCGCATCCGCATCTGCTACGCAGATCCAGGCGGAGGCGTCCACCAGCGCCTGGGAAACGCCGGAATAGCTGATGACGATGGGTTCCTCCGGGGCATAGACCGTTTTCGGCACACTGAGCTGGACGGTGTCCCCCTTCGTCTGGGGCGTTGCGGGCTGCTCACCCCGGCCGCGACGCTCCTGGGGGTCCGCCGGGGCGCTGTAGCCCTTGCCGGTGTCGTAGGGTTCGGAGGCGCCGCCCTCGCCGGAAGAACTGCCGCCGCCGGAAGAATTGCCTCCCCCGCCCTCGCCGGAGCCGGAATCGTCATGGTTTTCGTAGACCGTTTTGCCGTCCACATAGAGGCTGTCCTTGTTGGGGTCCGCGCCCTTGGTGACCAGGCTGCCGTGATCGGAGCCCGCGGTCACGCCGCTGCCGGAAACCTTGCCGGACAGGGTGACGGAGGCGGGCCCGCCGTCCTTCTCCATGGAGGAGCGGACCTCGATAGTATAGGTTTCACCCTGCTCGCTGCCGGGGATGCTCACGGTGCGCACGGCGGAAGCATCCTCCACATTCATGGTCACGGCGGAAGCCGTGGTGGTGACGCTGGCGGTCTGTTCCTTCTCCGTCAGCTCCACGGTGAATTCTCCGCTGCCGCTGTGCTTGACGGAATAGTTGTGGCCCGGCAGCCAGATGGTGGTCTCCGTGCTGGGAAGGCCGTCTTCGTCCAGCAGGATCCCGATATTGGACATAACGTAGGCGTCAGGATCGTAAACGGTGGCCTTGCCGCCGCGGACGACGGCCACGGCAGCGCCGTCCTCATCGTAGATGGCGGCGTCGTCGCTCACGGTCATGAACAGCATGTCGGCGGTGACGACGGCACCCTTCCGGTTCTGCCAGCCCTGGTAGTAGTCGCTGTAGGGGATGTAGGAAATATCGCCGTTGGAGCTGGACCAGATCATATCATAGGAAATGGGATAGCTCCAGCCGGTGTAGTTCCCGCCGCTCCCCGTCAGGGTGATGCAGCAGTACTCCATGGGATAGTTGGGGTCATAGACCACTACGAGGGTTTCGGAGGAGCTGACCTCCACCACGTCGTAGCCCATGATGGCGTGGCCGCCCTCCGGCCCCCAGACGCACACCAGCACCGGGGCTTTCCCGCTCTCGCGGGACTCCTTCACCGCCGCCACGAGGCTGCCCAGGTCGTTCATGTGGTTATGCTTGACCGCGTTCAGGTCCTCGGAAAGCTGCGTCACGTGCAGCGCCTCGATGAACTGGGTCAGGGTGAGGGACAGGGTCTTGTTGCGCTCCGCAACGCTCAGGTACCGGGGAGCGGCGGCCCGGTTGTTGAAATCGGTGGGGCTGATGCCGTTGCCGTACTGATACAGGATGCCGGCGGTGGCCACCATGCCGTAGCAGTTGCCGCCCCAGTTGCCGAACTTCTCATACATCTTCTGGGCACTGATCTCGTCACCGTAGATCAGGCGGAAGACCTCCATGGGGATGCGGTAGGGATTCGGATAAGAAAAGTCGCTCCGGGTATTGCAGAAGGAATAGGAGAGCTGGGCGAGGATGTCGTTGGCCGGTTCCGGCACCTGGCCGTCGTACATGGCGTTGTAGGCGATCTGGCAGGCTTCGTCCCGCGTCACGGGCTGGGAGGGGTCGAAGTTCGTGATGCCGTTATACAACTGCTCCGCGGAGGCCAGGTTGGCAACGTTCGTCGCCCAGCCGCTGCCCTGCATGCCGCTCTCCACGGCGTCATAGCCCAGGCCGGTGAGCAGCATCTTGCTCCAGGCCGTGCCGGTGAGCTTGCCCTCGGGGTTGAAGGTCCCGTCCCCCAGGCCCGCAACGATCTCATTGTAAGCGCAGTAGGCGACGTACCCGGCGTACCAGGCATTGGGGCGGACGTCGCTGAAATCCGCGGCGCCGTCGGGGCTGCCGCCCAGGATCTTGGTGAGGATCGTGCTTGCCTGGGCCCTGGTCAGGGTCTCTTTGGGACGGAAGGTCCCATCCTCGAAGCCGTTGATGATGCCCTCACGGGAGAGCACCGCCACCGCTTCCTTGTAGGTGATCTCGTTCTTGTCCTTGTAGTTCAGGTCCACCGCGGAAGCGGGGATCACAAGGGACAGCACCAAGGCCAGGATCAGCAGCATACTGAATAATCGCTTTTTCATCGTGCATCCTCCTATCAGCTTTTGTTCCTCTCCTTATTACATTATCACAAATCCCGGCAATAGTCATCTTTTTTTCACATTCTTCCCCCGTTCCACATTCTTGACAGCTTTCCCGACGAAGTTGTATGATTGCTGCAAGAATGGAGGTGTACCGATGAAAAAAGTCATCGTTTTATGGTCCAGTCCCAACACCGGCGGCCTCACCGCCGCCGCAAAGGACCGCCTGGTGGCCGGGCTGCGGGCCGGCGGCGCGGAAGCCCGCGAGGTGCCGCTCAACAAGCTGAAGCTGGAGCACTGCCATGCCTGCGCTGGCGGCTGGGGCACCTGCCGCGAGAAGGGCAGCTGCATCCTGCAGGATGACTTCATGCCCCTCTACGACGCCCTGGCCGAGGCGGACGGCATCGTTTTCGTCACCGCCGTGTATTTCCACGACCTGACGGAGTGCTTCAAAGCCCTGATGGACCGGCTGCGCCGCTGCGACGCCTTTACCGCCCGCAGGCTGGCGGACAAACGCTGCCTGCTGGCTGCCTGCGCCGGGGGCACCGGCCAGGGCACCAGCGAATGCCTCAGCCGCCTGGAGTACACCATGAAGCACATGAATATGCGGGCCTATGACCGGCTGCCGGTGAACCGCTTCAACCGGGAGTATATGCTGCCCGCCCTGGAGGCTGCGGGGAAAACCTATGCCGAAAGGCTGGAAACCGGCTTCGACATGTACTACTGATGACAGCAATAAGGCGGAGCGCCGAAACGCTCCGCCTCAGACTGCAGACAAACCTATGATTCTGTGTCTCGACAAGCATGGGGGATCTGTGAAGGGGGATGGGATTCCCCCTTCACGTCATATTCTTGCAAAATCAGAAAATATCTCTGATTTTGCGCTCAATCTGTCGACACTTGGTCGACAGATTGAGGCGGAGCGCCGAAACGCTCCGCCTTTTCATATTCCTCACTCGTGATGGGTCTCTATCTCTCCTCCGTTGGTCAGGTCCTTCCCCTCCAGCAGCATCAGCTTTTCCGCCAGCAGGCGGGCAAAGCCTCCGATCACGGCGCTCATGGCGATCAGATCCTCCGTCCGTTTCGTGGCAACCTCGCTGCCCTCCTCCTGGTGCAGCAGGATGGGGCCCGCCATTTCCCGCACCTGTTCGGCAAAGCAGTTGGCCGCGATGCCGTGCCGCCGGGCAAAGACGATGTAGGTCTCCCGCAGCTCCTCCTTGCTCAGACCCATGGGGATCAGATGGGTGATCATGCTGAGGCTCAGGCTCTGCTTCAAAGACAGGATGATGAGAAGATAGGCGATATGCTCCCGGTAATAACGCTTCTTCACCGGTTCTGGCATCACCTTGGTGCGCACATAATTGTTGATGGTGGCGGCGGTGATGAACTGTTCTTCCTTCAGTTCGGGGGGCAGATAGTCCAGATACCGGCGCAAAAGGTCGATCAGCTGATTCATATACAGACCGAAATCGGGAATATCCTCCCAATCCGGCAGGCGGAAATTCTTCAGGTATTTTTCCCAGCGGCGGAGCTTTCCGGCAACCAATTCATTGCAGTAGGCCATGTTCTCGCTTCCTCTCTCTGCTGTGCATTATAGCACCGCTTTTAATATTTCACAAGAGGAACCGTCGTTTTTTTCGCGTTGATATGAGAACAAAAGCGACATTTCCTGATAATCCACATTAGCACAGGTCGTAGTCCGCCCGCTTTTTTGATTTTCCGGTTGAAAAAAACTACGAATATGGTAGGATGTGAATTTGCGGGGAGGTTGCGGCAGCTGCCTCTCCCCCGGCCCTTCGGCCACGCCGGACAAACGGCAAAAATTCAGTCGGAGCTCCTGCTCCGGGAAAGCGTCCTCACATGAAAAAGCTCGTATCCATCCTTCTGGCACTGATGCTGCTGGCCTCCCTGAGCGCCTGCAAAAAAGCGGAGGCCAAGCCCGCGGAACCCACGCGGATCATGACCCTCAACGGCACCACCGGCTTCGGCATGGCCGCCCTCATCGCAGAAAACGCTGCTTCGGAGAAGCCGAAATACACCGTCAGCGTGGAAACGGACGCCAGCAGCGTCACCGCCGCCCTGGTCAGCGGCAGCGTGGACATCGCGGCCCTGCCCACCAATGCCGCCGCAGTGCTCTACGGCAAGACCCAGGGCGGCGTGCGCTGCCTGGCCCTGAACACCCGCGGCGTCCTCTACCTGCTGGCCGACGGGGACGGCGGCATCGCCTCCCTGGCGGACCTGGAGGGGCAGACGGTCTACGTTCCCGCCCAGAATCCCAGCTTCATCTTCGCCGCCCTCTGCGAGAAGGCGGGGGTGAACGTCACCGTGGACAACACCTACGCCCAGCCCGCCGACCTGCGCACGGCCCTGGCTGCCGGGGAGATCAGCCTGGCGGTGCTGCCGGAACCCATGGTGACGGCGGCCTGCGCGGCCAGGAGCAGCCTGAACGTCGTTCTTGACCTGACAGCGGAGTGGGACAAGGTCTTCCCCGCCGGAAGCCTTGTGCAGGGCTGTGTGGTGGTCCGCGCCGCCTTTGCCGACGAGCATCCCGACGCGGTAAGGCAGTTCCTGACAGATTATGAAGCCTCCGTCGCCCTTCTCACTTCCGATCCGGAAAAGGCCTCCCAGAATATCGAGACGGCGGGCATTTTCCCCACCGCCGCCGTGGCGAAGAAAGCCCTGCCCCGCTGCAACGTCTGCTTCCTCACCGGGGAGGAGATGAAGGCCGCCATGTCCGGCTATCTGGAGATCATGCTCTCCCAGGCGCCCGCCTCCGTGGGCGGCAGCCTGCCCGGCGACGACTTCTACTATATGCCGACTTCCGCCGGGAAATAAGCGCCCACGGGCCCGGCCCGCGGTGATCCAAGCGGATGTCACGGAAAGGGGGATGCTTCCTGAAAAAGCTGCTGCGCGGCTGCTTCGCCGCGGTGTTCTGGATGGCGGTCTGGCTCCTGCTGGCCCGGCTGTCGGGCTCTCCCCTGCTGCTGCCCTCCCCATTGGCTGTCCTTGGCCGACTGGGGCAGCTGGTGACCCGCCTCCCCTTCTGGGGCACGGTGGGTGTGACGTTGCTGCGCATCCTCTGCGGCACTGCGGCCGGCATCCTGCTGGGGGTGCTGACAGCCCTGCTCACCAGCTTCTCCCCCGCGGCGGACGCCCTGCTGCGCCCGCTCCTGACGGTGGTAAAGACCACACCGGTGGCCTCCTTCATCATCCTGCTGCTCCTCTGGGTGGGGCGGGACATTCTCCCGGCGGTCATCGTCGTGCTCATGGTGCTGCCGGTGACCTGGGCCAACGTCTGCGCCGGGATCGCCGCTCTGGACCCCCAGCTGCGGGAGATGGGGAAGGTCTACGGCTTTTCGCCCCTGCGCGCCTTCCGCCGCCTCTGGCTGCCCACGGTGCTGCCCCACTTTCTTTCCGCCTGCCGCAGCGCCCTTGGCCTGGGCTGGAAGGCGGGGGTAGCGGCGGAGGTGCTGACCGTGCCCCGCCGCAGCATCGGCCGGATGCTGTATGAATCGAAGCTGAATCTGGAGACGGCGGACCTCTTTGCCTGGACGATGACGGTGATCCTCTGTTCCCTGGTCATCGAAAAGCTGCTGGCCGCCGGTCTGGGGCTGCTGACGCCCAGGCGGGACCGAAAGGGGGACGGCAAATGATCCTGGCGGAAAAGCTGACGGCGGGTTATCCCGGAAAAACCGTGCTGAAGGATTGCAGCCTGCACGTCCTGCCGGGAGAAAAGTGCGCCCTCATGGGCCCCTCCGGCTGCGGGAAGACCACCCTGCTGAAGCTGCTCCTGGGCCTGATGAAGCCCCTGGGCGGCCGCTCGGAGATCCGCGGGAAGGCCGCCTGCGTTTTTCAGGAGCCCCGCCTCCTCCCCTGGCGGACGGCGGCGGAGAATGTGAACGTCGTCCTTGCCGACAAAGGGGAGACCCTGCCGGAAGCCCGTGCCTGGCTGGAAAAGCTGGGGCTGGGGGAGGCCGCCGGGCTTTACCCCGACGAACTCTCCGGGGGCATGAAGCAGCGCACCGCCATTGCCAGAGCCCTGGCCTACGGCGGGGAGGCTCTGCTGCTGGACGAACCGCTGAAGGGGCTGGATCAGGCCCTGAAGCAGCGGACGGCGGAACTGATCCTGGAAAACAGCCGTGATAAAGCCATCCTGCTGGTGACCCACGACCGGGAGGAAGCGGCGCTGTTGGCGGACCGCGTCCTCGTCTATGCCGACGGGCTTTTCGTCCCGGAGGAAGAATAGAGGCAATACCGCATAATTCTGGTGCGCAGGATGCGTAGTCAGAATTTTCGTCAGATTGTCTGAAAATCGCGGGGAATACTTCCTGTATTGGCCAAGATTTTCGGGCGATATGACGGAACATTATGCAAGCAGGATGCGTGCCGGGAATTATGCGGTTTTGCCTAGAATACGGCGCCTGCGGTTTCCTTCCCGCAGGCGCCGTCGTCTTCCCTGTTTACTTCCGCAGCTGCGCCGCTTTCTCCGGGTCGTAGGGGGCCCGGCGGATAACGCAGTTGAGATTCGTGCAATAGCTGCAGTTCTGATAGTCCCGCTCCGTCTCGAACAAGAGGCCTGAGGAGCTGGCCAGGGGCGTCATGAAGTGGTTTTCTCCCAGGACCGCCCCGGTGTCCCCCGTCACGTCCCCCAAAAGGCGGAAGATTTTGTCCTGCTCCGCCAGGGGCCACTCCGGCAGGCTGCCGGGGTTCAGCACCGCGGTCTTTCCCAGGTGGTATCGCTCCGTAAGCTCCGCTGTCATCTTCGTGGTCACTGCGTTCAGGGCGCCGATGCAGAAGGCCAGCAGGGCCCGGCGCAGCTCGTCGTCCCCCTCGTAATCCACATCCGCGATCTCCGGGCCGCAGGTGGCCACATAGGCGAACGCCCGGTGCAGCTTGCCCAGCTGCCCGTCCAGCACGGGACTGGACATGCTTTCTCCCCCCACGGCGGTGACATGCCCTTCCCCGTCGTGGCTCACCTCCACGCAGGCGGCCACGGCTCTGGGCCGGACCGCGGCGCAGCAGCGTTCCAAAAGCCTCGCCACCGGCGGGCTGTCCACGTCCCCGTGATAAAACTTTCCGTCCCGCAGCATATCCAGGCCGGGCCGATACTCGGTTTCCAAAAATACGAAGCGTTCCTGCATTCCGGCTGCGCCTCCTTCTGTTTTTTCCCCTGCAGGATAACACTTTTTTCATTTACGGGCAAGGATTTTGAAAAAAGGTATTGACTCTGCCCTTGGGGGATATGTTAGCTTGAGGCTGAGGTGAGCAAAATGCGCATCAAGGAAGCCGCCCGGAAGACCGGGCTGACGGAAAAGGCCATCCGCTATTACGAAAACCGGGGTTTGGTGCTGCCGGACACCGAGGAGCGCAACGGCCGCACCTGGCGGGACTATACGGAGGACCACATCCGCCTGCTGGAGGCCGTGGCCACCCTGCGCAGGGCCCAGTTCCACGTGGAGGAGATCGACGCCATTCTGTCCGACCCCCACAGCATCCCGGAGGTGCTGGATGAGGTGAGCCGGCGCGTGGAGGAAGCCTACGAGACCCTGGGCAAGCTACGCAGCGAGCTGAAGCGCGAAAGCGTAAAAAGTGCGCCGGACGCGCTGACTTTGGCGGAGGAGCTGAAGGAGACGGTGAAGCCCCTGCCCCTGCCGCCCCAGGACCTGAAATTCAACTTCAAGGCCCAGGACCGCATTTTGGCAGAAGAGCGTTCGCGGGTGGACGGCGCGCCTGCGGGCCGCTTCCGCTTCGGCTGGATGCCCCTTTACCGCGGCCAGGACGAGGCGAAATACCGGCAGATCCAGCAGCAGCTGACCACCTACGGCGTGGAATTCCGGGCCCTGAGCTTCACCAGTGGAAACCGGCTTGCCGCCCAGGGGCTTGTCAACGCCGCCACGCCCGCTTATACACAGAAGGCTCAGGTCAGCACCGCAGGACTACAGGCCAAGATGCTGAGCAGCGAGGAAATGGACAGCTACACCATCGAAGTCCGCAAACGGGATGCGGAGAAAGCCCGCACGGCCCTGCGGAGCATTGGCTGATTTCACGCAATCCAAGTACGACGACGGAAACGAGGTGAGCAAAATGCGCATCAAGGAAGCCGCCCGGAAGACCGGGCTGACGGAAAAGACCATCCGCTATTACGAAAACCGGGGCCTGGTGCAGCCGGCCACCGAGGAGCGCAACGGCCGCACCTGGCGGGACTACACGGAGGACCACATCCGGCTTCTGGAGGCCGTGGCCACCCTGCGCAGGGCCCAGTTTCACGTGGAGGAGATCGACGCTATTCTGTCCGACCCCGGCAGCATCCCGGCGGTGCTGGATGAGGTGGGCCGGCGCGTGGAGGAGGCCTACGAGGCCCTGGGCAGGCTGCGGACGGAGCTGAAGCGGGATGAAGTGCGGGAGGCGCCGGACGCGCTGACTTTGGCAGAGGAGCTGAAGGAGACGGTGAAGCCCCTGCCCCTGCCGCCCCAGGACCTGAAATTCAACTTCAAGGCCCAGGACCGCATCCTGGCAGAGGAGCAGGCGCGGGTGAACGGCGCCCCGGTGGGCGCGTTCCGCTTCGGCTGGGTGGTGATCTACCGGGGGCAGGACGTGGAGAAATTCCGGCAGATCCAGCAGCAGCTGACCACCTTCGGCGTGGAGCACCGGGCCAGCAGCTTCACCAAGGGCAACCGGCTCGTGGCCCAGGGCATGATGAACATGAAGGATGCCCCCGCCATCTCCAAGGGCCCGCCCACCGTGACCATGGACGGGCTGCAGGCCAAGCTGCTCAGCAGCGAGACCATGGACAGCTACACCGTGGAAGTCCGCAAGCGGGACGCGGAGAAGGCAAGGACGGCGCTGCGCAGCGCCGGATGAACACGGGGAAAAAGCAGAAAGGCCGGGCGGCGCATGCCGCCCGGCTTCTTTTGGACGCCCCTCCCCCCGCATCCGGTTTCGATTCCGGGCGGAGCGGCGGCCTTCTCTATCTGGCTCGCTCCGGTCCCGTCCGTCGCTGGAGGTCGGGAACGTCCGCAGCTAGTATGCGCATTGGGAAAGGAATCATTCCTCTTCCAATGTGCTGTTTTCCCCCGCTTTCCGGAGATAACTCCGGATGGTCTCCACCATCTTTTTGTTTTTGAAGGACGCCTCGATCTCCTCCATGTCCACGGTCCGCCCGTTCATGATCCCCTGGATCAGGGCTTCGGCGTACATGGCTTCCCTGCTGCGAGGGTCCTTCAGATAGGCCAGCAGGTCGATATTCATCTTCCGATCGATCCCCTCCACCATGCCGGTGAAGAAGGTGCTGTTCTCCCCGAAAAGCCTGCCCACGTCCTCGATGCAGCGGAAACCCGCCTCCACATCCCCCATGGGCATCAGCCTGCGCTCGAACCCCGCCAGGCTCCCGCCGTGGAGCAGCTTGTCCGCCGTGGTGTCCAGCGCGTCGCAGAGGGGCAGCAGGAGGCTCGTGTCCGGCAGGCTTTCCCCGTTCTCCCATTTCGAAACCGACTGGAAGGAGATTCCCAGCTTCTCCGCCAGTTCCTTCTGGGTCATCCCGGCAGATTTCCGCAGGTATTGGATATATCGCCCGATTTTCAGTGCGTCCATTTTCGTTTTCCCGCCTTTCATTGTCAGCGGGATCATCATACTCCCGGAGGGCCGTTTCGTAAATAACTGAAACAGCGAAAAAACTCAACTCACGGTTGAACGCGGCGGACAGACGCCGGGTTTCCCCAGCTCTGTTTCCGAAAGCGATTAAGGGGTTTCCATTTCGGAAAGCGACTTGCGATTTTATCCTTGCAAAGCGGTGTGAAATAAGCTATAGTTACTCTATAAAATTATAATCAAAGGAGGAACAGAATCAATGGCAGTTCCGATGTTTGACCCCAAAGAGGTTACCGAAGCGAAGCGGATGTCTTTCGGCGGCCGTACGACCATCATGTTCAACTATCCCTGCTCCCAGCGGGAGGGCATTCTGGCCACTTACAACCGCGAGCCCTACTGGACGATCAGCAGCTTCACCAGCATGTTCTCCCCCAAGGTGAACCCGGACAACATCGCCCGCGGCTTCGTGTATGAGGCCGGTGCGCGTGGAATGGGCCCCAAGGACTACGGCGGCCCCGACATGTTCGGCATCGAGTGGGAGTACATCGAGTCCGTGGGCGGCAGCATGGTGCGTCCCGGCAAGCCCTATATCGAGGATGCCAACGAGATCAAGGAAAAGATCAAGTTCCCGGATATCGACTCCTGGGACTGGGAAGGCTCCGCCGAAGCCAACAAGATGTACCTCAACCCCAACAA
>JAEEGL010980662.1_pt1 | contig 13170 bp, 13 predicted proteins | sample 9134231 | NCBI WGS metagenome assembly JAEEGL01 (sample SAMN16246548, study PRJNA631951) | gut metagenome | biome: gut microbiome; feature: rumen; material: fiber-attached | host: Bos | place: Iran: Karaj | collected 2018-10
ACCGCCAGTTCCCCGCGTACAGCCAGATCGCGAAGGTGGAACTGATGGACAAGCCCTTCGAGAAGACCCCGAAGATGTCCATCCGCCGCTTCCTGTACAAGTAGGAGTGACATTTTGTCAGTCCGTCCGGATTGGCTTGCTATTTGACTCATTGGAACCGGCTGCCGGAAATGGCAGTCGGTTTTTTGAATCTAAACAGAACAGAATATGGCACAAAAAGGACAGATCGGCGTAACCACCGAGAACATTTTCCCCGTCATCAAGCAATTCCTGTATTCCGACCATGAAATCTTCCTCCGCGAACTCGTTGCGAACGCGGTCGATGCGACCCAGAAGATGAAGGCCCTGGCGGCCTCGGGCGACTGCAAGGAGGAGCTGGGCGACCTGAAGGTTCGGATCGAGCTGGACGGGAAGGGAAAAACCCTGAAGGTCATCGATGAAGGCATCGGCATGACGGAAGAGGAAGTGGATAAGTATATCAACCAGATCGCATTCTCCTCTGCAGGCGAGTTCCTGGAGAAGTACAAGGACCAGATCGGCAACATCATCGGTCATTTCGGCCTGGGCTTCTACAGCGCTTTTATGGTGTCGAAGAAGGTCACGATCGAGACCCTTTCCTGGAAGGAGGGCGCAAAGGCGGTGAAATGGAGCTGCGACGGTTCCCCGGCCTATGAGATGGAGGAGATCGACAAGCCCGGCCGCGGCACCGTCATCACCCTGTACCTGGACGACGATTCCGCCGAATATGCGGAGAAATCCCGTATCGAAGGGCTTCTGAACAAGTATTGCAAGTTCATGCCGGTACCGATTCTCTTCGGCAAGGAGCAGGAATGGAAGGATGGAAAATACGTGGATACCGACAGGGATAAGGTAATCAACTCAGTCGAGCCGCTGTGGGCCAAGGCCCCGTCCGACCTGAAGGAAGAGGATTATCTCTCCTTCTACCGCACCCTGTTCCCGATGAACGAGGAACCGTTGTTCTACATCCATCTGAACGTGGATTATCCGTTCAATCTCACCGGCATCCTGTACTTCCCGAAGTTGAAGGACCGCGTAGCCGTGGAACGGAACAAGATTTCCCTCTACTGCAACCAGATGTTCGTCACGGACCATGTGGACAACATCGTCCCGGACTTCATGACGCTGCTGCATGGTGTCATCGACTCTCCGGACATCCCGCTGAACGTTTCCCGCAGCTACCTGCAGAGCGACGCGGCGGTGAAGAAGATATCCACCTACATCACCAAGAAGGTCGCCGATCGGCTGGAAGACATCTTCAAGAACCAGCGGACGGACCTGGAGGCCAAGTGGGACAACCTCAAGCTCTTCATCGAGTACGGCATGCTTTCCGACGAAAAGTTCTGCGACCGGGCCCTCAAGTTCGCCCTCCTGAAGAACACCGACGGCAAATTCTTCTCGTTCGACGAGTACAAGACCGCCGTGGAAGGCACCCAGACCGACAAGGACAAGAAACGCGTGTACCTGTATGCGACCGACGTGGAGGGCCAGTATCCATATATTGAAGCCGCAAAGTCCAAGGGATATGACGTGCTCCTGATGGACTGCGAGCTGGATTCCCACTATGTGAACCTGCTGGAGCGTAAGCTGGAGGATACCCGCTTCGCCCGTGTGGACTCCGACGCCGTGGAAAACCTGATTCCAAAGGAAGAGAAGGTGAAACCGGAGATGAAGGAGGACGAACGCTATGACCTGGAGAACCTGTTCAAGGCCGTTTTACCCGCCGGCAAGGACTATTACGTAGTGGGCGACAACCTGGGTGCCGATGCGGCCCCGATCCTCATCACCCAAAGCGAGTTCATGCGTCGTTACCGCGAAATGAGCGCCCTTGGCGGCGGAATGAACTTCTATGGGGAAATGCCTGAGAGCTACAACATCACGGTGAATATGGAGAATCCGTTGGTGGCAAAGATCTGGGAGGCGAAGCTGGCCGGAGTCGCCCCGCAGGGCGAACTGCCTGCCGAAGCTCCGTCGGATGCCTCCGATGCGGAGAAGGAAGCGGCGCGCAAGGCCCGTGAAGACGTCCGGAAGGCCCACAAGGCCGACGTGGAGGCCTTCGCCGCCGGCAACGAAATCCTGCACCAGATTACCGACCTTGCCCTGCTGGCGAACGGCATGCTGAAAGGCAAGGCCCTCAGCGACTTTATCGCCCGCAGCCAGAAGGTCGTTACGGATGCTTATCTGAAATGAAACGATTCTTCATCCTCTTGACCATTGTCGCCCTGCAGGCTTGCCGTTCCTCGGCCCCTGTCATCGGCATTTCCTGCGGCCGTACTGCCGTCGGTGCTGCGACCTTGTCCGCCAATTACACAGATGCCGTGCTTCGTTCCGGGGGCATTCCGGTCATCTTCCCGACGGTGTCCGACAAGGCTGCGGCCGACGCCCTGCTGAAGTCCGTGGACGGTGTCATCTTCTCCGGCGGTCCGGACCTGGATCCATCTTATTACGGGGAAACGGTATGGAACGAGACGGTGGAGGTGGACACGCTCCGCGATGTCAGCGACCTGCTGCTGATGCGGGCGGCGCTGGACGCCGGCAAGCCGGTCATGGCTATCTGCCGGGGAGAACAGTTGATGAACGTCGTCCTGGGCGGTACGCTCTATCAGGACCTTCCGACACAACTAGGATCGGTTGTTCCCCACAGTGGAGCTATCCACCGGATCGGCGTGGAGAAGGGGAGTGTCCTGTATGATCTGTTCGGGGAAGACTCTTTGACAGTCAATTCGTTCCATCACCAGGCCGTGAAGGACGTGGCACCGGATGTCCGGGTGACGGCCCGGTCGGCAGACGGTATCGTGGAGGCCTATGAATACGGAAAAGGCGTCATCGCGTTCCAGTTCCATCCCGAGGGAATGGCGCGGACGGATGACGCCTGGCTGGCTCCGTTCAAGTATTTCGTCCGGAAAGTCCGGAGGAGATAGTTATTTCCCGATCAGGGAGAGGAATTCGTTCCTGGTCTTGTCCGATTTGAGGAAGATGCCCGAGAAGGCCGATGTCGTCGTGACGGCGTTGGACTTCTGGACGCCACGCATGGACATGCAGGTGTGCATCGCCTCGATGACGACGGCGACGCCCAACGGATGCAGGGACCCCTGGATGCAGTCGCGGATCTGCTCCGTCAGGCGCTCCTGGACCTGGAGCCGGCGGGCATAGGTCTCCACGACGCGCGCCACTTTCGACAGACCGGTAATCCGTCCGTTCGGGATGTAGGCTACATGGGCCTTTCCGATGAAGGGGAGCATATGGTGCTCGCAAAGGGAGAACAGTTCGATGTCCTTGACGATGACCATCTGGCTGTAGGGCTCCGTGAAGACGGCCGAACGGACGATTTCTTCGCCGTTCTGCCCGTATCCCTGGGTCAGGAACTGCATCGCCTTCGCCACCCGTTCCGGGGTCTTGGTGAGACCTTCCCGCTGCGTATCCTCTCCGAGGAGCTCGAGAATGGCCTTGATGTGTCCCGCGATCTCGTTTGTGGTCTTTTCGTCGTATTCCTCTATCTTTCTGTATGCCATGGTATTGTATTTGCTGCGTCGTCGACGGAAAAATTGGACTGCAAAATTAACGAAAAAAATCCAATCTATCGTTTTTTTGTATATCTTTGCAGCCCGAAACACGTAGGGCACCCTTATATGGAGTCCGAAAGAACTGATAATTAACAATTTAAACGAACCTCGATATGTATTGGACCCTTGAACTTGCCAGCAGCCTGGACGACGCACCGTGGCCGGCAACCAAAGAAGAACTGATCGATTACGCCACCCGCACCTGCGCCCCCGACGAAGTCGTGGAAAATCTCGAAGAACTTGACGAAGACGGCGAAATCTACGAATCCATAGAAGACATCTGGCCGGACTACCCGACCAAGGAGGATTTCTTCTTTAACGAGGAAGAATACTAAACCGATTATCGACTGATAATCAATTTATTAAACGCAAAAATGGTACAACTCCGGTTGTGCCATTTTTAGTTTTTAGGATATTAAAGTGGTACAGAGTTAATCTGGAGTTAGACCAAAGTTAGTACCGCAGGTACTCCACTAAGGTGTAGGAGGAAGAGTGGAAATACCCATCGAAAGTGGTCCCTCTTTCCGCACATGGCCGACCACCGTTAACCTTTTCTTCGGAATTTCCGGTCATTGACCGTTAAGGATTTGGTTCATATGCTTGACGAGGCTCTTTTCAGGGTCGCGTGAATCTCCAGTGAGCTCCCAGAACATGAAGCCCTTGAAACCATTATCCTTGATATACTGGGCTTTCTGGTCGATGGCGGGGAAGCCGTCGTACCAGAATTCAACCTTGCCGGTTTCGCCGGTGAGCTCGTTACTGAACTCAGCACCCGGGTTGCGCTCCACGATGCTTGCGTAGTTTCCGCCGTACATCTTGGAGATGTCGAGGTCGTGCCAGCCGCGGCCGTAAAACGGCACGCCGAGAACGATCTGATTGGGCCTGGCGCCGTGGGCGAGGGCCTTTTCACACCCTTCGACGGCATAGCTGAACGGAGAGTGGGGACCCGTCACGCCGCTCCAGCCGGTGAGGTCGTCGCTGGATTCCTGGAACTGACCTTCCAGGGCTGAATAGATAAAACGATTTCCCCCGGCGCGACGGCACCGGGGGAAACTGTCAATCAAGCGGATATAGTCCTAGAACAGCACGCCCAGACCGACGCCGGCCTGTACGTATTCACCGCTCTCCAGGATGACGGAAAGGATGAGGTTCTTTTCTCTCAGGACGAAATCGCAGCCAATCAGTTCAACCGGGTTGACGGTACCTTCCCATTTTCCTTTTTCCGTATTGCCCTCGCCGTGGTAGGACCTGGAGCCGAGCGGGAGATACGTGACACCCGCGCCGATTTTCGGATTGATGGTGAAGGAAGGGGAGACTTCGAAGCTGTAGCCGAACTGGAGCGGGACGGCCTTCAGTCCGAGACCGAAATAGGAAGCATAATACTTGTCCTCTGAATTGGCCTTGTCATTCCCCAGGCGGGCGGTCAGGGCGATCTCAGGAGCATAGAAGAAGTTGCTCCTGAAAAGGGGGATGTAGTAACCGAGGGATACGTTGACTCCCATTCCGTGGTCTCCCCGTTCGGAAGGGAAGAACTGTTCCGGGTCTCCGCTGGATTGGGAACTCTTCAAAACGTCCACCCGGAAATAGGGGGCTCCGTAAATGTCATAGTAGTGGGAGGAAACGATCTGCGCACCGGCGGACAGGGAAAACACCACCGAAGCTATAAGGAGTAAAACTGTTCTTTTCATGGCTGAAACTACTTTTTACGAAGGATTCTGACAGGGGTGCTCTCGGTGACTTGCGGGAGAGGGGTAAGCAATCCCATCCAGTCGTAGTCCGGCTCGGTTGCCTTTCTGATCTTCTTGTACTTGACAGGGAAACCGGTCAGGACAATCTCGCACCGGTTGTTTTCCCTCTTGAAATAGAAGAGGCTGGCCGCGAAGGCATCGGCACCGTACTCCTGGGAAGCCTTGTAAACCGTATAGGCTTTCAGGTTCTCCAGGCTTCCGCCGAAATGCTTCCGGAACTCTTTCTTGCTGAGAGCATAGGTGTAAGTAACCTTCCCGATTTCATCTGCGCCCTGGACCTGGAGCAGTTCCGTTTCCATGACGAAAGGCTGGACAAAAACGGTCTGAACCGCATCTGCAGACCGGGCCTGCAGGTCTTCCCCGGTTCTGGTGATCTGTGCTTTGGCGCTGATGGAAAACGCCAGGAGCACGCCAAGCAGTAACAATACTTTTTTCATTGGTGTTATAGAAATTGGTTTTAGTTTGTTAACACAAATATAGCAAATAAAGGCGTATGTTGCGTTTTTTTGTATCTTTGTCCTTATGAAATCAAACCTTTCGCTTTCCCTTCTGCTGGCATTCGCCCTTACCTGCGCATGCAGCAAGGATGATACACGGCCCCCCGTAACACCTACGCCGCCGGACCCGGTCGTTCCGGTGGGCCCTGATTCCGGTTCCGACTCCGAGCGTGGCCTGAAGGATCTGGCACAGGCCTGCGGTTTGGTAGTTGGCGCAGAGTTTACGTATTCGGAGTATTCACAGGACAAACCGCTGCAGGAAGTGCTCAAACGCGATTTCGAAGTCGTGACCTTCGGCAACGAAATGAAGCACGATAACATCGTATCCGGATCAGGGACAATCAGTTTCTCCCGACCGGACCAGATGGTGGGATGGGCGGCCGATTGCGGACTGAGACTCTGCGGGCACACGCTTGGCTGGCATTCCCAGCAGCAGACGGACTACCTTCAGACACTCATCGACAGGGCTGCGGATGCCGTCGCCGCCGCGGCCGCCATCCGGGATGCCCATGCGACCTTCGTGGACAAGATGGTGGAGCATTTCGACGTGTATGCCTGGGACGTGGTGAATGAGGCGTTCGCCGATGACGGCAAAGGCAGCTGGCGGAACAGCGGCAACACGGAGGCGAAGTACCATGTCTTCCTCTGGGGCAACTACTTTGAAGGGGGGACCAAGGGTTTCGCGGATGCGGCGTTCAGCTCCGCTAAGGAAGCGCTGGCTCGCCACGGAAAGACGGCCGACCTTTATATTAACGACTACAACCTGGAATGGAATCCCGCCAAGCTGGAAGCGCTCTGCCAATATGCCGAAGCCAATCCCGACGTGACCGGTGTCGGCTCCCAGATGCACTGCAACACGGACTTGAGCGTAGATGCCATCAAGAACATGCTTACGCGGATGGTGAAGACAGGGAAGAAAGTGCGTATCTCCGAACTGGATGTCCCGCAAGGTTCCATCCCCACGAACAACCAGGCCGATCTGATCGTGACCATCTTCGACCAGTATCTGAAGATCGTTCCCGAAGCCCAGCGCGGCGGAATCACCTTCTGGGGCGTGAGCGACAAGAATTCCTGGCTCGGCGCCAATAAGGAACCCCTCCTGTTCGACGCCGCCTATCAACCCAAGGAATCATACCGTAAACTATACGCCTATCTGTTGGACCGTTCGGGCCTGGACAAGTAACGGCAGCCCTTATGAAAAAAACTTTTACCTCCCTTATTATGAAAGAATTCAACGCAAAGAAAGTGAAGGACCAGGCGGTCCAGTGGATCCGGGACTGGTTCGAAGAGAACGGAAAAGGCTGTAATGCCGTTTTGGGCATTTCGGGCGGCAAGGACAGCAGCGTGGTAGCGGCCCTCTGCGCGGAGGCCCTGGGGAAGGATCATGTCATCGGCGTGACGATGCCGAACGGAGTCCAGCCGGATATCGACGACAGCTACCGGCTGATCGAGCATCTGGGCATCCGCCATTGCTGCGTGAACATCGGGGGCGCCTATGAGGCCCTGATGGCGGAGGTGAAGGAGCAGCTGGGTACGCTGGACACGGAAGTGTCGGCCCAGACGGTCATCAACATGCCTCCGCGCCTCAGGATGACGGCGGTCTATGCGGTGTCCCAGTCGCTGAACGGTCGTGTGGCAAACACCTGCAACCTCTCCGAGGACTGGGTCGGTTACAGCACCCGCTATGGTGACGCCGCCGGCGACTTCGCCCCGCTGGGCGGAATGACCGTCCAGGAGGTGATTGCCGTGGGCCTGGAGCTGGGCTTGCCGCGCGATCTCGTGCAGAAGACTCCTTCCGACGGTCTTTGCGGAAAGACGGACGAGGACAACCTGGGCTTTACCTATGCCGTCCTGGACCGTTACATCCGGACGGGCGAGTGCGACGATCCGGTCGTAAAGGCCCGGATCGACGACAAGCACGTGAAGAATCTCTTCAAGCTGAAGCCTATCCCTCATTTTGAATATGAGTAGGAAAAGATAGTGGATGTAAGCTGAAAATTGCTTATATTTACGGCGTTACGTAATTATTCAAAGCGATGAGACGGTTTGTTTCAGTTCTGGTCGCCCTTCTTTTCTGTGCATTCGCCGGCGCGCAGGAGGTGACTGATGCGAACGCCCGGCCCGATTCCGTCCGGCTGCGCTATGTCGTATCCGGCACTGTGTTGGACGGGGAGACCGGCCGTAAGTTGGAGTCGGTCCATGTTTCCCTGCCTGACCGTCACTATGCGACCGTAACGAATGCCGACGGTGCCTTCTCCATCAAGTCCGACATGCCCATCTACGAAGTCATCTTCTCCTATGTGGGCTACCGGACGCTTCGCCGGAAAGTGGACCGCAGCGTCCTGAACGTCCGCCTGATTCCCGAATCCATCCAGCTGGACGAGGCATCCATCATCACCGGAAACCCGTATGAAATCGTCCTGTCGGCGATTTCCCGGATTCCGGACAATTATTCCGACCATCCCGAGCTCCTGGAGTGTTTCTACCGGGAAACCCTCCAGAAGCGAAGCCGTTACACCTATATTTCCGAGGCTGTGTCCCGGATCTACAAGACAGGGTATGACGATGGCGTCTATCGCGACCGGACCGCCCTGGAAAAAAGCCGCGTGCTGCTGAGCCAGCGGCGGAGGGACACCTTGAGCGTGAAGGTACAGGGCGGTCCTACGCAGGCGGTTACCTTCGACGTGGTGAAAAACAAGGATTTCCTTTTCGACAAGGAGGAACTGGCTTCCTACGCTTTCGAAATGGGGATGCCTACCTATATCGGCGACCGTCTCCAGTTTGTCATCCATTTCCACCCCGCCACGGTGAAGGACTGGGCGCTGTACAACGGAACCTTCTACATCGACAGGGAACTGCTCTCCTTTACGCGGATCGAAATGTCCCTGGACGTGTCCGACGTGAGCAAAGCCGTCCGGATGATGGTGGTCCGCAAGCCGCTGACCCTCCGTCTCACACCCAAGGAGCTATCCATCGTAATCAGCTACCGGCTTCAGGACGGTCGGAGCCGGCTGGAGTATTTCCGCTCCACGATGCGCTTCAACTGCGACTGGAAGAAACGCCTCATCGCCACCAGCTACACAGCCGTGAATGAGCTTGTGGTGACGGATCTCCGTGAACCCGTCGAGCAGATTCCCCGCACCGAAATGTTCCGTACCATCGACATCCTCAGCGACAAGGCTGCCGAGTTCTCCGATCCGGACTTCTGGAAGGATTATAATATCATTGAACCGACCGAAAGCCTGGAGCACGCCATCGGCCGGCTGCGGAAACGGCGGTAATTTCGCCCCATATTTCGAGATTTCGTCACTTTTTCGCCCCATTCGCCACTTTTTCTTGCCGCCCTGTCGCCGGGTTTCTACTTTTGTGTCCGGAAACCAATCGCGACAGATCTATGGCACAGACTCTCCAGATTCCCGCCCGGATGCGGATCGACAATGCGGCGAACATCTATCCCGCCTCCCTCAGCAAGCATTATGCTTCGCTGTACCGGATGAGCGTCACGCTTTCCGAACCCGTGGACCTTTCCTGCCTCCAGCGCGCCCTGGAGACGGTGTCCGAACGGATCCCGACTTTCCGCTGCGAGTTGAAGGCCGGGGCGTTCTGGTGGAGTTTGCGCCGGATGGACAAAACGCCGGAGGTGGGTCCCTCCACCCCGCTGAGCCGGTTCCATTTCAGCGATAACGGCGGGTTCCTGTACCGGGTAAGCACCGACGGCTGCCGCATCGACCTGGACGTGTTCCACGCCCTGGCCGACGGTACAGGTTCGGAAACATTCCTGCTCACGTTGACAGGGGAGTACCTCCGCTTGAGATACGGCCTGGAGATTCCCTATTCCGGTCTGGTACTGGATCCTTCGGAAATGCCCGACACGCGGGAAGTGGAGGATAGTTTCAAGACCGTCTTCTCCGGCCGGAAGGGTGCCTTGGAGAAAAACGACGTCGCTTATCACGTCAAGGGAAAGCGTCTTCCGGACGCCGGCCTCAGGGACGTGCGGGTGGTCATGCCGCTGGACCGTTTGAAAACCATCTGCCGGAACTTCGACTGCACCCTCACCGACCTCCTGACCGGAATGATGCTGAATTCCCTTCAGAAGATTTATCGGGCAGATTCCGACAAGCGCAAGTCCAGCGTACTGAAAGTGAGTGTTCCCGTGAACCTGCGTCCTCTGTACGGGAGCCGCTCGGTGCGGAATTTTTCATCCTATGTCAACCTGGGAATGGATATCCGCAGCGGATTCCTCCAACTGGGAGACATCATCCGCCTGGTGAAGATGCAGAAACGAACCCTACTCCGTCCGGAGAACCTGGAACCGAAAATCGCCGCCAACGTCGCCCTGGAGCAAAGCATCGCCGTGCGGTGCCTGCCGCTCTGCGTGAAGAAGCCCATCATCGATTTCATCAACCGTCACCACGGCGACATCTACTGTACTCAGACGCTCTCGAACCTGGGTCAGATCCGTCTTCCGGAGCCGATGCAGCCCTACGTGAAGGCGTACGACTTCGTGCTGGGCCGCCAGCGGGGGAACAGCGGGGCGGTTTCGTGTGCCGGTTACGACGGAAAACTGTTCATGCACCTGTCCCGGAATATCGTCGGAGACACTTTCGAAAACCTTTTCCTGGAACAGGCCGACGCACTGGAAATCCCCACCGAAGTTTCCCATCACGTCCTCGCATAAAAGGGGATTATTTCGTACCTTTGGGGTACGATGAATTCCCGTACCTACCTTGCCATCGACCTGAAGTCGTTCTACGCCTCCGTGGAGTGCGTGGCACGCGGACTGGACGCCCTCACGACCAACCTGGTGGTGGCGGACCCCACGCGTACGGACAAGACCATCTGCCTGGCGGTCACCCCCTCGCTCAAATCCTACGGAATTCCGGGCCGCGCCCGCCTCTTCGAGGTCGTGCGGCGGGTGCGGGAAATCAATGTTGAACGCGCCAGGAAGGCCGTCTTGCGGGAGTCGTCTACGGACAATACGGCCATCCTGGCCGATCCCTCCCTCAAGCTGGACTACATCGTGGCGCCTCCCCGGATGGCGCACTACATGGAGGTGAGCGCAAGGATTTACGAAATCTACCTGAAATACGTCTCGTCCGAGGACATCCATGTATATTCCATCGACGAGGTTTTCATCGACGCGACGGATTACCTCCGGCTTTACGGGATCACGGCCCATGAACTCGCGATGCGGATGATCCGGGACGTGCTGAAGGAGACGGGCATTACCGCGACGGCGGGCATCGGCACGAACCTGTACCTTGCAAAGATTGCGATGGACATCGAGGCGAAGCACTCTCCGGCCGACAAGGACGGGGTGCGGATCGCGGAACTGGACGAGATGTCCTATCGGCAAAAGTACTGGTCGCACCGGCCCCTGACCGACTTCTGGCGTGTGGGACGCGGCATTGCAGCGAGACTGGAGGCGAACGGGATGTACACGCTGGGGGACGTGGCGCGGTGCTCCCTCCAGAATGAAGAGAAACTGTATAAACTGTTCGGAGTGAACGCCGAACTGCTCATCGACCATGCCTGGGGCTGGGAGTCCTGTACGATGGCCGCCATCAAAGCATACCGGCCTTCCGCCCACAGCCTATCCAGCGGTCAGGTGCTGTCCACGCCCTATACCTTTGAAAAGGGGCGGGTCATCGTCCGGGAGATGACGGACCTGCTGGTGCTGGACCTGGTGGGAAAGCGGCTGACGGCCGACCAGATGGTCCTGAGCGTTGCCTACGATAAGGAAAGCCTGGAGATGGTAAAGGATTATGAGGGCCCCGTGGCGGCCGACTATTACGGCCGGAAGGCCCCGAAGCCGGCGCACGGCTCCGTAAACCTGGGCCGGCAGACTTCTTCCTCCACCCTTATCGCCGACGCGGTGATGGACCTGTACGACCGCATCGTGGACCGCCGTCTTCTCGTCCGCCGGCTGAACGTTACGGCGAACCATGTGATTCCGGAATCACAGGTGGAGGGCGTCCAGTTGGACCTTTTTGAGGACTCTGCGAAGGATTCGCCCCGCGAACGGAGCCGGCAGGAGGCTATTCTCGCGATCCGCAGGAAATTCGGTCCGAACGCCATCCTTTCCGGCATCGACTTCGAAGAAGGGGCTACGACGCGGGAGAGGAACAATCAGATAGGAGGACACCGCAAATGACCGACCACCGGTACGACGACATTATCCATCTGCCGCATCCCGACCCGAAGCGGCATCCGCGGATGGCTATGGCCGACCGCGCGGCGCAGTTCGCGCCGTTCGCAGCCCTGACGGGATTTGACCGGATGATTGGAAAGACCGCGGCCAAGGTCAATCAGGGAGATTCTACTCCATGAGTTTCTTGTACTTGAAGCGCTTGGGTTCCACATCACCCAGGCGCATCTTTTTGTTGGCCTCGTATTCGGAATAGTTTCCGTCGAAGAAGACGACCTGGGAGTCACCCTCGAAGGCGAGGATGTGGGTTGCAATGCGGTCCAGGAACCAGCGGTCGTGGCTCACGACCACGGCACAGCCGGCGAACCCGTCCAGACCCTCCTCCAGGGCGCGGATGGTGTTCACGTCCACGTCATTGGTGGGTTCGTCCAGCAGGAGGACGTTACCCTCGTCCTTGAGGGTGAGCGCCAGATGCAGGCGGTTGCGTTCGCCGCCGGAAAGGATGCCGCAAAGCTTTTCCTGGTCGGCCCCGGAGAAGTTGAAGCGTGAGACCCACGCACGGGCGTTGATGTCGCGGTTCCCGAGCCGCACCCACTCGGAGTTTCCGGCAATGGTTTCGTAAACCGTCTTGTCCGGATCGATGGACCGGTGCTGCTGGTCCACGTAGGCGATCTTCACGGTCTCGCCGATTTCGATCGAACCGGTATCGGGCTTCTCGATGCCCATGATCAGGCGGAAAAGGGTGGTCTTGCCCGCACCGTTCGGGCCGATGACGCCTACGATGCCGGCCGGCGGGAGTTCGAAGCTCAGATGCTCGAACAGAACCTTGCCGTCATAGGCTTTGGAGACGTCGTGGAAGGCGATGACCTTGTTGCCCAGATGCGGTCCGTTGGGGATGTAGATTTCGAGGTTTGCTTCCTTCTGCTTTACGTCGGCGGAAGCCAGTTTCTCGTAGGCGCCCAGACGGGCCTTCTGCTTGGCCTGGCGGGCCTTCGGCGCCATCCGGACCCACTCCAGTTCCCGTTCCAGCGTTTTTCTGCGCTTGGATTCCTGTTTCTCCTCCATGGCAAGACGCTTCGTCTTCTGGTCCAGCCAGGAGGAGTAGTTTCCCTTCCACGGGATGCCTTCGCCGCGGTCCAGTTCCAGGATCCAGCCGGCGACATTGTCCAGGAAGTAACGGTCATGCGTGACGGCGA